>Ga0209227_1001505_pt1 | contig 17966 bp, 12 predicted proteins | sample YNPBryantNP2012_FD_185815 | JGI IMG/M metagenome (GOLD analysis project Ga0209227, IMG submission 185815) | Anoxygenic and chlorotrophic microbial mat microbial communities from Yellowstone National Park, USA - YNP Bryant NP 2012 (SPAdes)... ...
CCCTACGGGTGGCGAGGTGAATCTCGCCCTACGCTTTGCGGATGGCGATCCGCACCTCCTCGTCGTCCAACCGCAAGCTGACGGTGAACGCATCCTGGGGCGCCGGGCCTTGTTCGAAGGTGACCGACAGGGTGTCGGCGGCGATGGTCGCGCCCCAGCGTTGCCACACGGGGACCAGCTTCGGCCCCGCCTCGACGGTGGTATGGATGCGGTCGCTGATCTCCAGGCCTGATTTCTTGCGCAGCTCCTGGATGTTGCGGCTGATCTCGCGCGCCCATCCTTCCCAGCGCAATTCATCGGTCAGCTCGGTGGTCACCGCCACCAGATAGCCGGCCTCTTCGGCCACGGCGAGGCCCGGCTTGGGGCTCTTGCGGATCTCGATCTCCTCCGGCAGGATCTGCAGTGTCTCGCCGTCCACCGTGACCGCAACGGGTTGACCGGCTTCCACCGCGGTGGCCACGGCCAGGGGATCGAGCGCCAGCAGCGCCTGGCGGATCGCCGGGAAGCGCCGGCCGTACTTGCTGCCCAACTGCTTGGGGAGCGGATGGACGACGATGTTGACCAGGTCGCTGGACGCGGTGACCGTGCGCAACGCCTTGACGTTCAGCTCCTCCTTCACCACGTCGTCGGCCAGGCGCAAGAGCGCCTCGGCGTCGCGAGCCGACGGCACGCCGACGATCGCCTCGGCCAGCGGCTGGCGCAGCTTCAGGCCGGCGCCATCGCGCGCCGCCCGGCCCAGGCTCACCACCCGCTGCGCCAACGCCATGTCGGCCACAAGCTGCGCGTCGGCGTACTCGGGCTTGGGATCGGGCCAGCGACTGAGGTGAACCGAGATGGGCATCGGATGCCGGGCATCGGATGTCTGGCGATCTCCTGCCTCGTTGTTGCAGCATACCAGGTTGCGATAGATCGCGTCGGCGATGAACGGCGTGAAGGGCGCGAGCAGATGGCTCAGCGTGACCAGCACCTCGTACATCGTCTGGTGCGCGGCGAGGGAGTTGGTAGATTGGGAGGTTGGTAGATTGGTAGGTTGGTCGCTCCCCGTTTCCCAATTTACCAATTTACCCGTTTCCCAATTTACCGATTTACCATCCCCCGTATTCCAGAACCGCCGCCGGCTCAACCGCACGTACCAGTTGCTCAGCTCGTCCACGAAGTCGGCGATGGGCCGGGTGGCGCCGGTGACGTCATAGGCTTCGAGCGCCGCGGTGACCGTTTCGACCAGGCTGTTCAAGCGCGCGAGGATCCAGCGATCGAGTACCGGTCGTTCGGCCAGAGGCACGGCCGGCGCGGCCGGGTCGAAATCGTTCAGATTGGCATAGGTGACGAAGAAACTATAGCTGTTCCACAGGGTCAACAGGAACTTGCCGGCGGCCTCGCGCACCAGGTTGGCGCTGAAGCGGCGGGTGTTGCCGGGCGGGCTGGCGGTGTACATGTACCAGCGCGTGGCGTCGGCGCCGTGGACATCGAACACCGACCACGGGTCTACCACATTCCCGCGGCTCTTCGACATCTTGCTGCCGTCCTCCGCGACGATATGGCCCAGACAGATGACGTTCTTGAAGCACGGCTGGTCGAAGAGCAACGTGCTCACCGCGTGGAGGGTGTAGAACCAGCCGCGCGTTTGATCCACGGCCTCGCAGATGAAGTCGGCCGGGAACTGCTCCTGAAAGACCTGGCGGTTCTCGAACGGATAGTGCCATTGCGCCACCGGCATCGAGCCGGAGTCGAACCAGCAATCGGCCACCTCGCGCACGCGGCGCATCGTGCCCGTGCCGCACTGCGCGCAGGGCCACGTGATCTCGTCTACGGCCGGCCGGTGCAGGTCGAGCGGCTCCGCGCCCTCTTGGGCGGGATCGGGCCATTGGCCGCGCTGTTGGGCCAGGTACTTCGGCAACATGAAGCGCCGGCCGGTTTTGGCGTTCAGCTCGGCGACCGAGCCAATGCATTCCTGATGGCCACAGGCGGGATTGTCGCACACCCAGAACGGCAACGGCGTGCCCCAGTAACGTTCGCGCGCCAGGCCCCAGTCAATGTTGTTCTCCAACCATTCGCCGAAACGCCCTTCGCGGATGTGCTCCGGCACCCAATTGATCAGCCGGTTATTGGCGATCAACTGTTCCTTGAAAGCCGTCGTCTTGATGTACCAGGTCGTGCGCGCATAGTAGAGCAGCGGCGTATCGCAACGCCAGCAGAACGGGTAGGTGTGCTCATAGATTCCCTGCTTGAACATCAGGCCGCGGTCGGTCAGCTCCTTCTGGATGAGCGGATCGGCCTCTTTGACGAAGAGCCCGCGCCACGGCGTCACCGCGTCGATGAAGCGTCCCTGCGGATCCACGGTCATCAGGGTGGGCAGGTTGTACTTCTGGCCCACGGCCAGGTCGTCGGCGCCGAATGCCGGCGCGATGTGCACCAGGCCCGTGCCCTCTTCGGTGCTGACGAAGTCGCCGGGGATCACGTAGCAATAGTCCTGGGTGACCGGCAGGAAGGTATAAAGGGGCCGGTAGTGGAGGCCCAGCAGCTCGCGGCCTTTGGCGCGACGCAGGATCGTGACATGGCCGAGATGTTCCTCGAACACCTGGCCGAGCAACGCCTCGGCCAGCCACAGCTTATCCTCGCCGTGCTGGACCAGCACGTAGTCCACCTCTTCGCCCACCGCCACTGCCACGTTGCCGGGCAGGGTCCAGGGGGTCGTCGTCCAGACGAGCAGGTAGACGCCGGGCTGATCGCGCAGCGGGAACTTGACGTAGATGCTGGGATCCCTGGTGCCTTCCTGATAGCCCTGGGCCAGCTCGTGGCTGCTGAGCGGCGTGCCGCAACGCGGACAATAGGGCACCACCTTGTAGCCCTGATAGATCAGTCCGCGCTCCCAGTACTGTTTCAAGATCCACCAGAGCGACTCGATGTAGTCGTTGGTGAGCGTCCAATAGGCGTTGGGCAGATCCACCCAGAAGCCCATCCGGGCCGTGAGCTTCTCCCATTCATCCACGTACTCGTAGACGCTCTGGCGACATTTCTGGATGAAAGGCGCGACGCCGTACTCTTCGATGGCCTTCTTGCCCGAAAAGCCCAGCTTCCGCTCGACCTCCAGCTCGACCGGCAAGCCGTGAGTATCCCAGCCGCCCTTGCGCGAGACGAAATAGCCGCGCATCGTCTTGTAGCGAGGGAAGATGTCCTTGAACGCCCGCGCCAGCACATGGTGGATGCCGGGCCGGCCGTTAGCCGTCGGCGGCCCTTCGAAAAACACGTAGCGCGGGCCGTTGGCGGTCTGCCGCTGCGATTGGCCGAACACATCGGCCTCTTGCCAGAAGCGCAACACCTCCTGCTCCAACGCGGGCAGGTCAACCTGGGGGGAAACCTGATGAAACCTTGCTTGGGCCACCTGTCACCTCGTTATTTTTCTATTTGTCTCCGACTTCTATATAGATCCGCTTGTTGATCGCGCCCTTTGACTTGTAATCGGTCACTCTGATGCGGCCGACTTCGCGCGTGTTGGCGACGTGCGTACCGCCGTCGGCCTGAAGGTCGAGGCCCACGATCTCTACGGTGCGGACTTCCTGGATGCCGGGCGGCAACAGGTTGATCTTGGTGCGGATCAGGTCGGGGATTCGGAACGCCTCTTCGCGCGGCAGGATCTTCACGCGCACATCGCGCGCCGCGGCGATTTCGGCGTTGCACTTCGCTTCGATCTCGCCCACCAGCTCCCCGCGCAGGGTGGCGAACTCGAAATCCATGCGGCCCTGCAGGGGGTCCATGTTGCCGCCCGTCACCAGCGCGCCGTAGTCGCGCCAGACGACGCCGCACAGGATATGGAGCGCGGTGTGGGTGCGCATCAGGGCATAGCGCCGGGGCCAGTCGAGCGCGCCGTGCACCCGCAACCCTACCCCTACCGACCTCTCCCCCAACCCCTCCCCTACCGACCTCTCCCCCAACCCCTCCCCTACAAGGGGAGGGGAGTTCTCCTCCCCCTTCCCTCCCAGGGAAGGGGGTCGGGGGGTTAGGTCTCCCAGGGAAGGGGGTCGGGGGGTTAGGTCTCCCAGGGAAGGGGGTCGGGGGGTTAGGTCTCCCAGGGAAGGGGGTCGGGGGGTCAGGTCTCCCAGGGAAGGGGGAGGAGGGGTCAGGTCTCCCAGGGAAGACGGCATGGCGGCGAGGTAGTGCCACACCAGATCCCCTTCTTTCTTCACCTGCGTTACCTGCACCGTCTGATCCGCGAAGGTCAACGTGCCGAGGTCGCACGGCTGCCCGCCCCCGCCGGGGTAGAAGGCCGTTCGGTCGAGCGCCACGCGGCCGGCCGCCGCATCCACGGCCACCACCGTTGCGTCGAACTCCCGCAAATAGCTGTCGGTCTGATAGAGCAGTTCGGTCATGGCAAATCCCCGATACCGGATACCTCAAAACAAAAACGCCCTCATCCCCTGGGGACGAGAGCGCAGCTCCCGCGGTACCACCCCGCCTGGCGATGTGTACTGCAAGATGCAACCGGCCACCGGCTGAAGATTCGCGTTTGGCCATCGGCGCATTGCAGATCGCATCGGCCCACTCTGTGAGGCGCCATCACGCCTCTGCGTCGGCTAACGGGACGCAACCCCGGCGACGTCTACTTCGCCCGCGACGGGCGGTTCGGGTCGCGGCTCCGGAAGGATTTTCGGCAGATGCGACGCCTCCGGCTCCCACCATCCCGGATTCGCTGTGCGCTCGCGTATCGGCCTACTCGTTTCCATCATCGCCTTTGTACGGCCAAGTCTAGCACGGCATGGCCCATTTGTCAAACGCCAGTTCCTCCCCAACCGATTTCCGGCTCGCATCCGGCAATGCTATAATCGGTCGCCATGAGCGATCTTTCGCGTGAAGCCATCGAGGCCGCGCTGACGACGAAACGCCTCGGCCGGCCGGTGCTTTATTTTGCGCGCGTCGGCTCGACCAACGATGTGGCGCACGAGCACGCTGCGACCGCGGCCGAGGGCCTCCTGGTGGTGGCCGATGAGCAGACGGCCGGCCGCGGCCGGCTGGAACGCACCTGGTGGGCGCCGCCTGGCGCGAGCCTGCTCATGTCGCTGCTGTTGCGGCCGCCCCTGCCGGCCCGCCTGGCGGCACAACTCACCATGTGCCTGGGATTGGCCGCAGTCGAAGGGATCGCCGACGTGGCCGGCTTGCAAGCCGGCCTGAAATGGCCCAACGACCTGGTGTGGGAAGGCCGCAAGCTCGGCGGCATGTTGAGCGAGCTGCGCCTGAGCGGAGAACGCATCGAGTACGCGGTGCTCGGCTTGGGGATCAACGTCAACGTTTGCTTCGATGCCGTCGAGGGCGCGCCGGCCGAACTCGTCGCGACCGCGACCAGCCTCCAGATGGCGACGGGCCGGCCGGTATCGCGCGCGGCCTTGGCGGCGGCCATCTTGAGCCGCTGCGAGGCGTGGTACGACCGGCTGCTCGCCGGCGAATCGCTGCACGAGGCATGGGCCGGCCGGCTGGACACCCTGGGCCGCGTCGTGCGGGTTTCCCTGCCCGCGGCCGAATTGGTGGGCGTGGCGACGCGCGTCACCCCGGAGGGGGCGTTGGTCGTCCGCACGGCCGCCGGCCAGGAAGAGATCGTTTGGGCCGGCGACGTCCGCCTGGTGCGCTGACAATCGGACAGCTATCCTTGGGCATCGCTGCTTATTGATGTTATAATCGGCGCATGTCCGATGCTTCGCTTCGTTCGCTGATCGCGTTGGCCGTCCTGTTGGGACTGGCCAGCGTCTTGATATGGATGTTGCCCGCCGATGCGCTGGCGCGGCCGGTCTTTCAGTCGCCGCTCACCGATCAGCCGGCCACGAGCACGCCGACCCGACCGGCGACCGCGGCGCCCTCGGCCACGATAGCCGTCACCATCACGTCGTCGCCGACCGCGACCGTTGTCGCGGCCGCGACGACGCCGCCACAGGTGGATTCACCGGTTGCCGCGCCGCCGGCAGCTCCCAATCGGATCCCCGGCTTTTTGCCGCCGCCCACCTTGAGCGCGAGCGGCCCGCCGCCTCTGATTGCGGGCGGCGACCGGAGCGCGGCCGCACCGGCCACGGCCACGCCGGCTCTGCGGCCCGCCCCGACCGGAACGCCGGCCGCCGCGCTTTCCCTGGCCCGGCTGATAGACCTGGGCATCCTGGCACTGAGCTACCTGTGGTTGGGCTGTGGCGTCCTGGCGTTGGTCGCGGCGACGCTCATCCTGGTGTGGGTGGCGCGCGGGCATCGTCGCGGCGGATGACGGGGAGATGCGCATGATGACGGCCGGCGAACGAAGCCCGCGCACCGCGTGGCTGCTTCTGGCGCTGATCTGGCTGGCGTTCGCGCTGCGTGCGGCGGGGCTCACCGCGCAAAGCCTGTGGCGCGATGAAGTGGATGCCTTGCGCTTTGCCACCCAAACATTGGGGGCGCTCCTGGAGATGTTTCGCCGGCACGGGGAAAACGGCCCGCTCTTCTTTCTGGGCTTGCGGCCGTGGATTTATCTGGCGGGCGCCAGCGAATTCGCCTTGCGCTTTCCGTCGGCGGCCCTGGGCACCTTGGCCGTAGCCATGTTCTACGCGCTGATGCGCCGGCTGGCGCGCGAGCGCACGGCGAGCGCGACGGCGGCCTTGCTCTTCGCCACGGCGCCTTACGCGGTGTGGTACGGCCAGGAAGCCAAGATGTACGCGGCGCTTCTGCTCTGGATCTGCGCGGCGATGTATCTGACGGTGGCCGCGAGCTGGCACGGCGGCCTGTGGCGGTGGGCCTTGCTCTATGGCGTCACCAGCGTGGGGTTCTATGTGCACCTGCTGGCGGCCCTCGCCGTGCCGGTGCAGGCCATCTGGCTGATGGCGTTGCCGACGATGGCGGCCGCACGGCCGGCCGGCTGGGCCCGGCGACGCCGGCTGATGGGCCTGCTCTACCTGGCGCTGCTCATCGTGCCCTACCTGCCGCTGGCGCGCTGGCAGGCGCCCATGTGGCTGGCGGGCCAGGCGCAAACGGGCTATCCGTTCGTGCCCCTGCCGACGATCCTGCTGGTCATGCTGGTCGCGTTCGGCCGGGGCATCCTGCCCGTGGCCGCGCCGATCGTGTTGCTGCCGACCGTTGTGGCGTTGTTGGCCGGGATAGGCCTGTGGTCGGGAATGCGCCGGGCGGAACGCATCCCGCGCCCCGACGCCGGAAGCGCAAAAGCGGCCGGGCCGATCCGGCCGGAAAAAGCCGACAAGCCCGGCCGCCGATGGCTGCTCGTCGGATTGTTGCTCGTCTGGTTGCTCCTGCCGGCCATCGGCATCTACGTCGTCTCGTTGCGTCGGCCGCTCTTCGCCGACCGCTATCTGATCTGGACGATGCCGGCGTTTCTGGGGCTGGTGGGCCTGGGGGTGGCCGCGTTACAGCGGACTTGGCGCCCTCTGGGGGCCGCGACGCTCGCCGCACTGGCAGCGCTCAACCTGGCGGCCGCGGCCGGCCAGATGGCGCGGCCGATCAAGTCCGATTTCCGGGGCGCCGCGGCCTACGTCATGGCGCAAAAACAACCCGGCGACCGGCTGCTCTTTCAGATTCCGTACAATCGCTATACGTTCTCGTATTACAGCGGCGAGCTCGACGAATGGCTCGACGGGCCTTATACCAACCACGGCATGAGCGCGGCCGAGTTGGACGCGCTGATGACGCGGGCGACCGCGCATCTGTCTGCGGTGTGGCTGATCGCGTCGGAGGCGCCGATGTGGGACGAGCGCGGCCTCACCGAAGCCTGGTTGGACGCACACGGCACGATCACCCACCGCGCCGCGTTTGCGCGCGTGACGGTCACGCGCTATCAGTTGCGATGAAGGGCAAGCGAAATCATGACCGAATTCGAAGCCTCGTTGCCGGTTGATCCTTCGATCCGGGGCACCGGGGAACCGGAATGGATGCCGAGCCTGGCCGAAGTGGCCCGCGCGCGCGCCCAACTGGAGCGCGCCGGCGTGGTGCGCGCCCTCTCGCGCGGCCTCCATCCCCAGCTTGTGCCCCCCGGCGAAACGCCGTGGCTGTGGCTCCTCGCCGCGGCCGTGTGGATCCTGGTCTGGCCCGCGCTGATCGCCTATCGGCTGGTCGTGGGCGAGCCGGCCTGGCTCCCCTGGTGGCTACCGCTCATCCTGGCGTTGATCAACCTGGCCTTATTGGCCGGCCCGGTGTTTTACGCCGAACGCCTGGGAGGCCAGGAGGATCTGCGCCGGCGCTTCACCAAGATCCAGACCATCCCGCAGATGCTCGCCCTGGAGCCCGCCGAGTTCGAGGTGTGGGTCGGCATGTTGTTCGAGCTCTTGGGCTTCCAGGTCAAGAACACCCAATATGTGGCCGATCACGGCATTGACCTGATCGTGACCAACCCCGACGTGCGCTACGGCCTGGTGCAGTGCAAGCGCTATCGCGGCACGGTGGGCGAGCCGACCATTCGCGACCTGTACGGCACCCTGGTGCACGAAAACGGCGATCATGCCTGGCTGGTCACCACCGGCGGCATCTCGCGCCAGGCGCGAGATTGGGCGGCCGGCAAGCCGATCGACCTGTGGGACGGCTTGCGGCTGGTGGAATTCTCGAAACAGATGCGCAACGGACGAGGAGGCCAGCGCAATGCGGCCATCATCTGATCGTCGGCCCCTGATCTTTGCCCATCGCGGGGCGTGCCGGGTGGCGCCCGAGAACACGTTGCCGGCCTTTCAAGCCGCCATCGAGCTGGGCGCGGACGGCATCGAGCTCGATGTGCAATACAGCTCGGACGGCAAGCTGGTGGTGATCCACAACCCAACCCTGGAGGCCACGACCGACGGCACGGGACGGGTCACGGCGCACACTTTCGAGGAGTTGCGTCGGCTGGATGCCGGCGCGCGCTTCGCGCCCCAGTTCGCCGGCACACCGATCCCCACCCTGGACGAAGTGCTCGAGCTGGCGGCCGGCCGACTCCTGGTCAACATCGAGCTGAAGGCGCTCGATACCGCGACCGCCGGCATCGGCGCGGACGCGGTGCAGTGCGTGCGCGCGCACGGCATGGCCGACCAGGTAGTGATCAGCTCCTTCAACCCGCTGGCGCTGCGTCGGGCCAAGGGCGCCGGGCCGGAGATCGAATGCGCGTTGTTGACCGCGCCCGACCTGCCCGGCTGGTTGCGCAGCCGGCCGACCCTCTGGCTCAGCCGCGCGGATAGCATCCACCCCGAACATCCGATGGTGGACGCCGCGTACATGGCCTGGGCGCGGCGCCGGAGAATGGCCGTGCGCCCCTGGACGGTCAACGAAGAGGCCGACATGCGCCGGCTGATCGCGCTCGGCGTGGACGCGCTCATCACCGACCTGCCCGATGTGGCGCGTCGGCTGCGCGACGCGCTGGCGTAACGCGAGATTCGCCTGTAAACTGATCCAACAATGGAGTTGTGGCAGTGACCGAGACATCCGTTCTTCCGGCTTCGCTCATTTCCTTCTTTGCGCCGAACGGCGTGGCCGTGATCGGCGCCTCCCGCGATCCCACCAAGCTGGGCTACGGCATCATGCGCAACCTGCTCGATCCCGAACACGGCTATCGCGGCCCGATCTATCCCGTCAATCCGAAGGCCGACGAGATCCTGGGGTTGCGCAGCTATCCCGACATCGCGGCCGTGCCCGATCCGGTCGAGCTGGCCGTGCTGGTCATCCCGGCGGCCCTGGTGCCCGATACGATCGACGCGTGCGGCCGGCGCGGGATCCGGGCCGCGATCGTGATCTCCGGCGGCTTCCGTGAGGTCGGCCCGCGGGGCGCGGCGCTCGAAGAAGCGATGGTGGCCGCGGGCCGACGCCACGGCATGCGGATCATGGGGCCAAACGGCATCGGCGTGATAGATACCCATACGCCGCTCAACACCACCTTCGTGCCGGGCATGCCGCCGGCCGGCCACATCGCGTTCGTGTCCCAATCGGGCGCGCTGTGCGGCAGCATCATAGACTGGACCATCGGCCACGGCATCGGCTTCTCCCGGCTGCTCAGCGTGGGCAACGAAGCGGATATCAACGAGACCGATCTGTTGCCGGTGCTCGCGGCCGATCCGCACAGCCGGGTCATCCTCCTTTACCTGGAAGATGTCAAGGGCGGGCCGGCCTTCGTGTCGGCGCTGCGCGCTGCGGCCGCCGACAAGCCGGTCCTGGTGCTCAAGATGGGCCGGACGGCCAGCGGCCAGGCCGCCACCGCCTCGCACACCGGCGCGCTGGCCGGCGCGCACGAGGCTTTTCGCGCGGCGTGCAAACAGGCCGGCGCGATCGAAGTGGAGCGCGTGCAAACCCTGTTCAACGCGGCCATCGCGCTGGCCTATCAGCCGCTGCCGCGCGGCAACCGGATCGCCATCCTGACCAATGCCGGCGGCCCGGCCGCGGTGGCCGCCGACGCGTTCGAGGCCGCCGGCCTCCAGATGGCGCGGCCCACTCCCGCAACGCAAGCCCTCTTGCGCTCGTTCCTCCATCCCGACGCCCAGGTCGCCGGGCCGGTGGACATGCTCGGCGGCGCGGACGAAACGCATTATCGCCGCAGCCTGGCGGCGCTCCTGGCCGATCCGACCATAGACGGCGTCCTGGCGATCCTGGTGCCCCAATCGCTCATCAAGCCGCCGGCAGTGGTCGAAGCACTGCGAGAGGCCATCCGGACGCAGGCGCAACCTGCCAAGCCCGTGCTGTTTTGTCTGATGGGCGAGGCGAGCGTCCGGCCGGCGCGCACGGCCGCCCACACCGCCGAGATCCCGCCCTATTCCTTCCCCGAGGAGGCGGTCGAGGCGTTCAGCATCCTGTGGCGACGGGCGCAGTGGGTGGAGAAAATCGGCAAAGCAGCCAAGCGGCAAATCAACGAAGCGGCAGAGCGGGAAAGCGGCAAAGCGGCGGCGGGGGAGGTCGCCGGGAAGGAGGGGCCGCGCGAGGAGGTGCACCGGGCCATCGAGGCGGCCATGGCGGCGGGGCGCCGGCAACTGGATGCGGTCGAGGCGCGGCCGCTGCTGGCGGCCTACGGCATCGCCACGGCCGCCGAGGCTTTGGCGACTACCCCCGACGAGGCCGCCGCGCGGGCCGCGCAGATCGGCTTTCCGGTCGCCATGAAGCTGATCAGTCCCGATATCCTGCACAAGACGGAAGCGGGCGGGGTCATCTTGAACATCCGGTCCGCGGAAGAGGCGGCCGCCGCGTTCACGGCCCTGATCGCGCGCGGCCGGGCCGGCCGGCCGACTGCGCGCATCCGCGGGGTGCAGGTGCAGAAGATGGTCGCCGGCCAGGAGGTGATCGTCGGGGTCAAGCGCGATCCGACCTTCGGGCCGCTGGTGATGTTCGGCCTGGGCGGCATCTACGTGGAGGTGTTGGCCGACGTGAGCTTCCGGCTGGCACCCCTCACCGAGGCCGACGCCTGGGAGATGCTCGCCGAAGTGCGCTCTGCGCGGCTGCTGGCGGGCGTGCGCGGCGCGGCCCCGGCCGACCGGGCCGCACTGGTGGATGCCATCGTGCGCGTGGGCCGTCTCGCCGCCGACCACCCGCAGATCGCCGAGCTGGACATCAACCCGCTGATGGTGCTGGCCGAAGGGCAAGGCGTGGTGGCCGTAGACGCGCGCGTCGTACTGAAGTAACCGATGGCATTTGCGGCAGACGCGCCAGAGACGTGCCAGGCACTTCGTAAGTGCCTGGCACGTAAGTTTTTGAGGATGTGACAAAAGTCCATGATCCTCGCGGCCGATATGTGGTATACTAATGATCGGAAAGGATGCCGCGATGCTTGCCCATTATTGTCCCGGTTCAGGCGGTTTGCGCAACAACATCACATTGGAGATCAAGACGTGCCCGCAGTGCGGCGCCGATGTCGAGCTCTTCTCGATTGACAAGCGGGTCGCATGCGACAAGTGCGGGTTCGTGGTCTATAACAACGTGCAATCGTGCATCGAATGGTGCCGCTACGCCGAACAATGCTTCGGCACCGAGATGTACAACCGGCTCAAACAGAGACGCTGAGCAGAGAGGCCGCATGGCAAAGGTCAGACGACAGATTATCACCATTGACGAAGAAAAATGCGATGGCTGTGGCGCGTGCGTTCCCGCCTGCGCGGAGGGCGCGTTGCAGGTGGTGGACGGCAAGGCCCGCCTGGTGAAGGAGAGCTATTGCGATGGCCTGGGCGCGTGCCTGGGCGAATGCCCGCAGGGCGCGTTGCGCGTGGTCGAGATGGAAGTGGAAGCCTACGACGAACCGGCCGTCCTCGACTACCTGCAACAGGTCGCACCGCACATGGTGGAGAAGCACGTGGCCCATTTGCGCGCGCACGGCCTCGCCTCGACCTATGCCCCCGCGCCGGCCGGCGTGCCCGCGTGTCCGTCGGTGCAGGTGCGCGCGTGGGACGAAGGGCGTCGCGGCGATGGCCGGCCGGCCGACATCCCGTTGTTCGCCGCGAGCCGCGCGGCCGCGGCCCCTCGCCAGTCCTCCGAGCTACGGCAATGGCCGGTGCAACTGCACCTGGTGCCGATCCGGGCGCCCTTCTTCGCCGGCGCCGACCTGGCGCTGATCGCCGATTGCGTCCCCTTTGCCGAGCCGAACACCCACGCCGACTTCATCAAAGACCACGCGATCGCCGTGGGATGTCCCAAGCTGGACGACGGCCGGGCCTACATCGCCAAGCTCGCCCAGATCCTCCAACACAACGACATCCGCAGCATAACCGTGGTGCGGATGGAAGTGCCCTGCTGCGGCGGCCTGGAGTACATTGCCCGCCAGGCGCTGGCGCAGAGCGGCAAAGAGATCCCCCTCCAGAGCGTGATCGTCCACATCGGCAGCTGATCGGCTGCACGACTTTGGCCCCGTTGTGATAAAAGACCATTATGGGTATAATCTAGGTATCTGGGCGCACAACAGCGCCCGGCCCGACTATGCCAGCCCGAGCGTCGGGTTCCGGTGCGCCCGTTGATGCCCAATATCCTATACCCAATCCCAAATGGCGCACAACATGATCTCGTATCTCAAATCTCTCATTCGCCGTTACTGGCCCCTCATCAAGAGCCTGCAGACCGGCCTGCTGCTGGCGACCGGCATCGCGGGCTATCTGAGCGCGCACAACCCGGCCGGCGCTTGGGGCGTCCTGGCCGGGCTGATCGGCAGCCTCTTCCTGGCGATCAGCGGCAGCACCGTGCTGAACATGGCCTACGATCACGACATTGACGCCATCATGCAGCGCACCTGCTGGCGGCCCCTGCCGAAGGGACTGGTCAGCGTGCGCCAGGCGACCATCCTGGGCCTGGTCCTGTCGGCGATCGGAGTGGCCTGGGCGGTGGCGCTGGCGCCCCTGTACGGAGCGATCGTCTTCGCCGGCCTCTTCTTCGACGCGGTCGTGTACACGATCTGGCTCAAGCGGCGGACCCCCTATTCGATCCTGATCGGCGGGCTGGCGGGCGGGATGCCGGTGTTGGCCGGCCGCACGCTGGCAACCGGCCAGATTGATGCCGTCGGCGTGATGCTGGCGCTGGGGGTGCTGTGCTGGATCCCCACCCACATCATGACCTTTGCCATGCGCCACTTCGCCGACTACCAGGCCGCGGGCATCCCGACGTTTCCCGCCGCGTATGGCTTCTCCGTCACGCGGGTGGTGATCGCCGCCTCCAGCCTGGCCGCCGCGCTGATCATGGCCGGCGTGGCGGCGACCGTCGGCGTGCAGGGGGGACGGCTGGAGCTCCTGGGCATTTTAGGCGCGGGGCTGCTGGCGCTGGCGGTGCTCGGCGTGGCGCGGCCCTCTCCGCGCGCCAGCTTCGCGCTGTTCAAGTACGCGTCGCTCTACATGTTGGCCGCCATGCTGGTGGTGGCGTTGTAATCCTCGATTGCGAGGGCAGGTTCCTGCGACAAGGAGGATCGTTTATGCCCCAATTCACCGGCCCTGAGCCGCCTCGCAATGGCTTCAAAGACTGGACGCACAAAGAGACCGGCGCGGCGATGATCAAGATCCAGCACCCGGAATTCGAGATGTACAGCAGCAGCATCCACGCCCGCTCCGGAGTGGCCTGCGCCGACTGTCACATGCCCTACGTGCGCGATGGCGCGGTCAAGGTCTCGGATCACTGGGTGCGCAGCCCGCTGACCAACATCAACCAGGCGTGCCAAACGTGCCACAAGCAGGATGAACAGGAGCTGAAGGGCCGCGTGACGCTGATCCAAAACCGCACTGCCGAGCTGACGCGGCAAACCGAGACCGCGCTGCTGGCGGCCATGGATGCCATCAACGCGGCCAAGGCGGCCGGCGCCAGCGACGACCAGCTCAAGGACGCGCTTCAGCTCATCCGCCGCGGGCAGATCCGTTGGGACTTCGTCTTCTCGGAGAACAGCACCGGCTTCCATAGTCCGCAGGAATCAGCCCGCATATTGGCGAATGCGATTGACTTCGCTCGGCAGGCACAGCTCGCCGCGGTGCAGGCGACGCCGAAGAAGTAAGCGAGGAGGACACCGGCGTTCGCTACGACGCCGCCCGGTCGCACAGTCTTGAGGCTGGACGAAACACCTTGCTTCGCGTATAATGGCCTCATGAAACTGATCGCCGACCTCCACATCCACTCGCACTTCTCGCGCGCCACCAGCGAGAACCTGACCTTCGAGCACCTGACGCGCTGGGCGCAGATCAAGGGGATCCAGATCGTCGGCACGGGCGACATCGCGCATCCCGGCTGGTTGGCCGAGATGCGCGAGAAGCTGGTGCCGGCCGAGGACGGCCTGTTCCGCCTGCGCGATGACCTGGCGGCCGCGGTCGAGCAGGAAGTGCCGCCCGCGTGCCGCGGGCCGGTGCGCTTCATCCTCGGCGGCGAGATCAGCAACATCTACAAGCGCGGGGGGAAGACGCGCAAGATCCACAACGTGATCTTCGCGCCGTCGTTCGCGGCCGTGGAGAAGCTCCAGGCCCGGCTGGAGCGCATCGGCAACATCCGCGCCGACGGCCGGCCGATCCTGGGGCTCGACTCGCGCGATCTGCTGGAGATCGTGCTGGAGACCGACCCGGGCTGTCACCTGATCCCCGCGCACATCTGGACGCCGTGGTTCTCGCTGCTCGGCTCCAAATCGGGCTTCGACTCGGTGGAAGAGTGCTTCGCCGACCTGACGCCGCACATCTTCGCGCTGGAAACGGGCCTCTCGTCCGACCCGCCCATGAACTGGCGCGTATCCGCGCTCGATCGCTACACCCTGGTCTCCAATTCCGACGCGCACTCGCCGGACAAGCTGGGCCGCGAGGCGAACCTGTTCGACTGCGAGCTGGCGTACGGCGCGCTGTTCGAGGCGTTGCAATCCCCAATCCCTTATCCCCATTCCCTTGTAAGGAAGGAGGATTGGGGATTGGGGATTGGGCAAGAGGCCGGGGGGTTAGGTGGCACCATCGAATTCTTCCCCGAAGAGGGCAAATACCACTTCGACGGCCACCGCGCCTGCGGCATCGTCTGGGATCCATCCACCACCCTGGCGCACGGCGGCATCTGTCCGGCCTGCGGCAAGCCGGTGACGGTGGGCGTGATGCACCGCGTCGAAGAGCTGGCCGACCGGCCCGCGGGCGTGCGGCCCCCTTCCGCGCGGCCGTTCCACAGCCTGATCCCGCTGCCCGAGCTGCTCGGCGAGATCTACGGGGTCGGCGAAAGCTCGAAGCAGGTGCAGGCGGAATACATGAAGCTGCTCGGCCGCCTGGGCCCGGAGCTGAGCATCCTGCGCGAGGCGCCGCTGGAGGAGATCGCGGCCACGGGCGGCGAACGGCTCGCCGAGGGGATCGGCCGCATGCGCCGCGGCGAAGTGGTCGCCCAACCCGGCTACGACGGCGAGTACGGTGTGATCCGCGTCTTCGGTGGGGCCGCGGTTTCGGAGGCGCAAATGGGGCTGTTTGGAGAGGAGGCAGAACTCAGAGGTCAGAGGTCAGCGGCCAGGGATCAGGAGGCAGAGGATAGAGATCGGGAGCCGGAAGCAGGGCAAAGCGAAGGGGAAACCGGGGAGCAGGAGAAAGAGCAAGCAGGGAAACGGCGGGTCACAAGCCGGGAACAGCGGGCCGCAACCAAACAGCATCCGCTTCAGAAGGTGGTCTCCGAGGCGCAGACCTCCCTCATCCAGGAGCTGGCCGCGCCATACACGGTCGAACGCGCCCCCGCGCCGCCCCCAATCCCTAATCCCCAACCCCCAACCCCTAATCCCCAACCCCCAACCCCTCTTCTCGCCGACCTCAACCCCGAACAGCGCGCGGCCGTCCTCTGCACCGACGCGCCGGCCATCATCGTCGCGGGGCCGGGCACAGGCAAGACACGCACCCTCACCGTCCGCATCGCCTATCTCATCCTGGAGAAGGGGGTTGCGCCGGAGAACATCCTGGCGATCACCTTCACCAACAAGGCCGCGGCCGAGATGCGCGAGCGCCTGGAAGGGTTGCTGGGGCCGGAGGTCGCCGGCCGGATCACCATCAAGACGTTCCACGCGTTCGGCGCGCAGCTCCTGCGCGAGCACGCCGAACGGCTCGGCCTCAGCCGGCAGTTCGTCATCCTGGGGGACGAGGAGCGCGCCGCACTGCTGCGCCAGGCGTGCCCGGAGCTGAAGGCGCACGACGTGGAGGATGCCCTGGCGCAGATCTCGGCGGCCAAAAACGGCCTGGATCTGCAGGCGGACGGCGGCCGTCCGCCTCTACCGGATGCCGGACCCATGAGCGAGATCCGTCGCCGTTACGAGGCCGCGCTGCGCGCCGCCGACACGGTGGACTTTGACGACCTGATCGCCCTGCCGGTGCGCCTGCTGGAGAAGCACCCCGACGTCCTGGCGGCCGTCCGGGCGCGCTATCGCTGGATCTCGGTGGACGAGTATCAGGACGTGAATGCGGGGCAGTATCGGCTGTTGCGGCTGCTGACGGGTGCATCCTCCCCCCAGCCCCCCGAACTTGGGGGTTTCGCCCCCCCGTCCCCCGAACTTGGGGGTTCCGCCCCCCCGTCCCCCCAACCTTGGGGGGAGGCGGCTCGCCCCCCAGAATTGGGGGGTGGGGGGGCAAACCTCTGCGTCATCGGCGATCCCGACCAGGCGATCTACGGCTTCCGCGGGGCCGACCGGCGTTACTTCCTGCGCTTCGAGCAGGATTACCCCGGCGCCCGCACCTTCTATCTCAGCCGCAACTATCGCTCCAGCCAGGCGATCCTCGATGCGGCCATGCAGGTGATCGGCCGCAATCCCGACCGCAAGTCGGTCGAGCTCCTGGCGCAGTTCGCGGACGAGGTCAAGCTCGACGTGTATCGCGCGCCCACCGACAAAGCCGAGGCCGAGTACGTCGTCCATCAGATCGAGCAGCTGGTGGGGGGCACCAGCTACTTCTCGCTGGATTCCGCGCGCGTGACCGGCGAGACCCCGGCCGCGGCCCGCTCCTTTGCCGATTTCGCCGTGCTCTACCGCCTGAGCGCGCAGAGCCGGCTCCTGATCGAGGCGTTCGATCGCTCCGGCATCCCCTATCAGACGGTCGGACAGGCGCCGCTGTCGAGCCACAAGGCCGTACGCGAGGTGCTGGCGCACCTGTGGCGATTGTACAACCCGCGGGCGCCGCTGCTCGTGGCGCAATCCAGAGGATTACGCCACGACGTGTCTTCGGACGGCATGGCCGTCGCCCGCCTGATCGAGCAAATAGCCGCCCAGATCGCCGAAGAGCGGCGCAAACCGTATTCGGATGCCGACGCCGAGCGGCTGCGCCAGCTTGCGCGGCGCGCCGTGCCGTTCGGCGACCGCCTGGGCGACTTCCTGGAGGCGATCAGCCTGGAGAGCGAGACCGACGCCTACGACCCGCGCGCCGACCGGGTGGCGCTGATGACATTGCACGCGGCCAAGGGGCTGGAGTTCCCGGTGGTGTTCATCGTGGGGTGCGAGGAGGGACTGTTGCCCTATCAGCGCAAGGGCGAGGCGACAGACATCGAGGAGGAACGTCGGCTCTTCTACGTCGGGTTGACGCGCGCCCGCCACAAGGTGGTCCTGACCCACGCGGCCCGCCGTGTGC
>Ga0209227_1001522_pt1 | contig 17769 bp, 19 predicted proteins | sample YNPBryantNP2012_FD_185815 | JGI IMG/M metagenome (GOLD analysis project Ga0209227, IMG submission 185815) | Anoxygenic and chlorotrophic microbial mat microbial communities from Yellowstone National Park, USA - YNP Bryant NP 2012 (SPAdes)... ...
AGAGCCGGGATACTGCGCCACAACGCCCTTAAGATCCGCCGAGTAGTCCACTTGTGCCAGGGCGAGGACAACGTGAAAAAAGGCGCACAGGGCGACACCGATACCCAAAAGCCGAGGTTTCATGGGAGGCTCCTGCAATCAAAAGGGGGGGTAAAGATGTCGCCGGCTTCACGACGACGGCCCGACTGAAACGACGCCATCTTAGAATCGGGAGAGGACAGGGGCAACGAAAAAGTGAGGCCGGGGGAATCCCCCGGCCCGCCGATTTACTTCCAGCCCAGGTCAAAGCGATCGAGGTTCATGACTTTGTCCCACGCCGCGATGAAATCGTGGACAAATTTCTCCTGTCCGTCCGCACTGCCGTACACTTCGGCGATGGCCCGAAGTTGGGCGTTATGACCAAAAACCAAATCCACCCGGGTGGCCGTCCACTTGAGTGCTCCCGTCTTTCGGTCACGCCCCTCGAAGACATGGGCGTCCTCGGATACGGGGCGCCACTCCGTGTTCATGTCGAGCAAATTCACGAAGAAGTCGTTGGTAAGCATACCCGGGCGATTGGTGAAAACCCCGTGGGGGGATTGCCGAAAGTTGGCGTTCAAAACGCGCATTCCACCGACGAGCACCGTCATTTCGGGGGCGGTCAGGGTGAGCAGTTGGGCTTTGTCGACCAGCAGATGCTCGGCCGGAATGGTGTATTGGGCCTTAAGGTAATTGCGAAAACCGTCGTAGATGGGTTCCAGCACTGCAAAAGACGTTACGTCGGTTTGTTCCTGGGAGGCGTCCGTCCGCCCGGGCGCGAAGGGAACCTTCACGTCAAAGCCGGCGTTTTTCGCGGCCTGTTCCACAGCGGCACAGCCGCCCAAAACAATCAAGTCAGCGAGGGACACTTTCTTGCCACCCGAGGCGGCGGCGTTGAAGTCTTTACGGATGCCGTCGAGAACCCCGAGCACCTTGGCGAGCTGATCGGGCATGTTGACGTCCCAGTCCTTTTGCGGAGCGAGGCGGATGCGGGCGCCGTTGGCCCCGCCGCGTTTGTCCGACCCACGGAAGGTGGCGGCGGACGACCAGGCGGTATAGACCAACTGGGGAATGGAAAGGCCTGAGGCGAGGATCTTGGCCTTGAGCGCGGCGATGTCCGTTTCATCAATCAGCGCGTGGTCGACCGGCGGGATGGGATCCTGCCACAAAAACTCCTCGGAAGGGACGTCCGGGCCGAGATAGCGGCTGCGCGGACCCATATCGCGGTGCACAAGCTTGAACCACGCGCGGGCGAAGGCGTCGGCGAACTCTTCCGGGTGCTCCATGAAGCGCCGCGAGATCTTTTCATAGATCGGGTCGAATCGCAGGGAAAGGTCTGTGGTCAGCATCGTGGGCGGATGCTTTTTGTTGGGATCATGGGCATCGGGAACGACCGCCGGCGCCCCTTTCGCCACCCATTGGTAGGCGCCCGCCGGGCTTTTCGTCAACTCCCATTCGTAGCGAAACAGATTGAAAAAGAAATTGTTGCTCCATTTGGTGGGCGAGACGGTCCAGGTCACTTCCAGGCCGCTGGTGATGGTGTCGGGGCCCTTGCCGGTGCCAAAGCTGCTCTTCCAGCCTAGGCCCTGCTCTTCAATGGGGGCCGCCTCGGGTTCGGGCCCCAGATGGGACGCCGGCCCGGCCCCGTGACACTTGCCGAAGGTATGGCCCCCCGCGATAAGCGCCACCGTTTCTTCATCGTTCATGCCCATGCGCGCGAAAGTCTCGCGAATGTCCTTGGCCGCGGCGACCGGATCCGGATTGCCGTTCGGGCCCTCGGGATTGACGTAAATCAGCCCCATCTGGACCGCGGCCAAAGGATTTTCCAGATCGCCCTTGTCGGTGTGGCGCTTGTCCTCGAGCCATTTTCCTTCCGAACCCCAATAGACGCTCTCGTCCGGCTCGAACCAGTCCTCTCGGCCCCCGGCGAAGCCGATGGTCTTAAACCCCATGGATTCCAGTGCCACGTTTCCGGCAAGGATCATGAGGTCTGCCCAGGAGATCTTGCGACCGTACTTTTGCTTGATGGGCCAAAGGAGCCTTCGAGCCTTGTCCAGGTTCACATTGTCCGGCCAGCTGTTCAGCGGGGCGAAGCGCTGCTGGCCGGATCCGGCCCCGCCGCGGCCGTCTCCGATGCGGTATGTGCCCGCGCTGTGCCACGCCATGCGGATGAAAAGAGGGCCGTAGTGGCCGAAGTCCGCTGGCCACCAATCCTGGGAATTTGTCATGAGTTCGCGAAGGTCCTTTTTGACGGCTTCTAAGTCCAAGGACAGGAACTCTTTGGCATAGTTGAAGTCTTGCCCCAGAGGATTGGCCTTGGGCGAGTTCTGATGGAGGATCTTCAGGTTCAACTGGTTGGGCCACCAATCCTTGAGGGATTTGGGTTCGGTGCCGGTCGGTTTGGCTGGTGCGTTCATGGTGAAGCTCCTTTCCTTATGGGTTATGGGGGGATCGACGAACGTCACGTGCCTTTCAAACAGTTCGGGCACAAGCCGTAGAAATCCAGCCTGTGGGAAACGATCGCGAACCCGGTCTTTCGGCTCATCTCTTCGGTCAATGCCTCCAGGCCAGTTAATTCGGGGTCCAGAATCTTGCCGCACCGCGTGCAGATCACATGGGGATGGGGATACGGCTTCAGGGCGTCATAGCGGTTTCCCACATCGGAAAAGCCCAGTTCCAGGACCTCGTTCATCTCCTTGAGGAGGGCGACGGTTTTATAGACCGTGGCGAGGCTCGTGGTGGGAAAACGGGCCTTCACCTGCGCGTAGACCTGCTCCACGCTGGGATGCTGATCCGAAGCGACCAGGGCTTCCAAAACGGCCAGCCGCTGGGGCGTGATCCGGAACTTGCGCTTCTTGAGCTTGGCGAGCACCTGCTGAAGCCTGGTTTGCGAAGAGACCGCTGATGTGTTCGGCATCATGCGTCATCCTTCCGGTTTCGACAAAACCTGTTCGGAAAATGATTCTTGAAAGAAAACGTATCCTAGGAAAAAGGCGAAGGCAAGAGGGAAAATGGTTTGTGTGCGAATAATTGGAATGGTAATAAATGAGCCCGAAAGGTCCCGGGATGCGGCCTCTCTTCCTTCGAAGGGACAGGCCGTCGCATCCCGCCCGAATCCCAAAAGGCCGCAACGTATTCTGTCATCCGGCAGGCCCAATCCCATAACCGTCCGGCGGGGGAGTTGACCATGGTCTGCAAACCGGGTTGGCACCGTCGGCCCAGAAGAGGAAGATGCCATGCTATTTCACGAGTGCCTGTGCTTTCAGTTGGCGTCCCTCAGCCGATCCATTTCGCGCTCCTACCGCGAACGCATCGCGCCCTACGGCCTTACCCAGGCGCAATTTTTCATGCTCATTGCCCTCTATGAAGAGGACGGGGTGCTTCCCAGCCGCCTGGCCGAAAAGACCCATCTGGACCGACCCACCGTGACGGGTCTCATCGACCGGCTGGAGCGGGATGGCTGGGTGGCAAGGCGCTTGGATCCCGAGGATCGGCGGTTCTTACGGGTTTTTCTCACGCCCAAGGCTTTAGAACACCGACAGGCTCTCTTGGCCATCTACAACGAGGTGAACGGATTTTTCCTGCAAAAGTTCAGTCCCGAGGAATGGCAGAGATTTCAGGACTTTCTGGATCGGCTTCGAGGCGATGCGTGAGGAACCGCGCGGCCATTTTCCGCCGGAAAGGAGGTAGAGCGCCATGAAAATTCTAGCGATCAACGGCAGCCACCGAAAGGGGATGAACACGGCCACCATGCTTCGACTCGTCCTGGAGGAGGCTGCTCAAGGCGGTGCGAAAACGGAGCTGGTGGAACTTGTGGACTGCCGCATCGAATACTGCCTTTCCTGCAACCAGTGCCTTCGGGAGCCCAAGTGCTCCATCCGGGACGACGACATGCCGGCGCTCGCTGAAAAGATGCTGGCCGCCGACGCCGTGATCCTCGGCTCTCCAGTTTATTTCGGCAACGTCACGGCCCGGCTGAAAACCTTCATGGACCGAACCCGGTGGCTCCACATGCGCAAAAACCTTTTGGAAGGAAAGCTGGGAGCGGCCCTGACCCATGCGGGCTTGCAAAACGGCGGGCAGGAGATAACCCAGATGATTCTGGAACGTTTTCTTCTATCCCACGGTTTTCAGCTCGTGGAACCCCGGGAACCCGGCCGGCCCATTTACAATTCGGCCGTCATGGGAACGCTTTTTGTTGGGCTGGATGGCGACCGGTTTCGCTGGCGTAAGGGGATTCAGGAAGATGCGCTCGCCGTGGCCATGTGCCGGGCTCTTGGCCGCAATCTGTTGCGCCGAGCGAAAGGGCGGGAAAGAGTGGATGTGCCCTGAGCACAAAGCTGCCGGTTGTCGCGATGTTGCCTAGAGCATCGAAACATTGTGCGCTTCGGCATCTCGCGCGCTGCCGTTGTCCTTGCGAGGCAAGGAGGCATCCTGGTGGAGGTGATTCAAGATGGGAGTCTCCGGCTTGCCCCGGTTGATGACGCGCTGGCCGAAGACATTTTTCGAGATCTTCGATGCTCCCGCGTGCTGGGCCCTTACCGGGGCCTTCAGGCGGCCGATACGGCCACGGAAGCCCTGAGCAGGCTTTCCCTTTGGATTCATCATTTTTCTCTGATCCGGGAAGTTGACATCAACCCGATCGTTCTGGGAGATCACGGAGAGCAGGGAGTAGCCGTGGACGCACGGGTGCTTCTGGAGACACCGAACCATGAAGATCCTCTTCTGTGATAGGTCCTTTGCGGATGCACGACACTGCCTGGAACGCCGTCTGCCCGGCGATCATATTCTTTTTTGCCCCAAAGATCGGATCCAGGATTTCATCGGCGACGTGGATGTGGCGATTCCTCTCATGTCTCAATTGACTCGGGAGCTCATTCTCAAGGGCGAAAAGCTCCGGTTGATTCAGCAGTTCGGCGTAGGCCTGGAAGGGGTGGATCTGGAAGCGGCGGCGGAAAGACACATTCCGGTGGCCAACGTGCCCAGTGAAAAGACGGGAAACGCGGCGTCGGTGGCCGAATGGGTGATCTTTCTCATGTTGGCCCTTGCTCGGGACTTTCCGGGTCAGTTGAAAAATATCCAGGCCAGAAAACTGGGCGTCCCGACGGGAAGGACGCTTTTCGGCAAGAAAGTGGGGATTGTTGGCATGGGGCAGTTGGGAAAAGCCATTGCCCAGCGACTCAAGGCCTTAGGGATGGAAGTGCGAGCGGTCAAGAGGCGACTGAGTGGCGGCGAAGATGTTTCACGGTTCGTGGACTTCTTGGGAGGCCCCGAGACTCTGGATGAGCTTCTTAATGTTGTGGACTTTGTGGTTCTCGCTGTTCCCCTGTCGCCCGACACAAATGGCCTGATCGGCAGGCGGGAATTAGGGCTCATGAAGCGGACGGCCTATCTCATCAATGTGAGTCGAGGCCCCGTGATCGATTACAGGTCGCTGCTGGAAGCGTTGGCGAACGGACAGATCGCCGGTGCTGGCCTGGACGTCTTTTGGCACGAACCCATTGACCCCAACGATCCGCTCTTCCGGTACAATGTGGTGGCGTCCCCGCACATCGCCGGCGTCACCGACTTTTCCATGGATGCCACCGCGACTGAAGTCGCGGAAAACATCGAGAGGCTCCGTACGGGACGATCGCTTAAGTATACGGTCTCGTGCGCATGAGCGGGGTTTTCGAGCTGTTTGCCTGAGCTTTTTCCTGGCCGGCATCATTCCGGCCCAGAGACAAGGAGGAGGAGAGAATGCCCAAGCGCGGCGCGGAAGATTTTGAGGCCTTTCAAGCCCTTTTTTCGCCCCGGTCGGTGGCGGTGGTGGGGGCATCCACTCACGGCGGCAAGGTGGGCAACTTCGTCCTGCGCTCGGCTCTCGCATCGGGCGTGGAAAAAGTCTACCCGGTCCATGCGGGCGGCGCGGAAGAAATTCTGGGCCGGCGGGCTTATCCGTCCATCGAAGCCATTGCGGACGATGCGGTGGATCTCTTTCTCTTTGCCGTTCCCCAGCAGCATATCCTGAAAGGCTTTGGGGCGGCCGTGGCCAAGGGATGCCGGGGGGCTGTCATCTTCACGGCCGGATTCCGGGAGGCGGGGGAGGAAGGGCGTCGCGATCAGCAGCGGTTGAAAGCCATGGCCGATGAAGCGGGAGTCAAGATCATCGGGCCCAACACCATGGGGTTTTACCGATCCCACAGCCGCATGAACGCCACGTTCATGCCGGTGTTGTCCGACTTTTTCACGGAACCCGGTGGCATAACCGTGGTGAGCCAGAGCGGCGGTGTGGCGGGTTTTGCGGCCATTCGATTTCTGGAAGACCACATGCCCATGGGGACCTTGGTGTGTCTGGGCAACCGGGCCAATGTGGAATTTGCGGACATGCTGGATTTTTGCGCCGAGGACGACAAGACCACGGTGGTAGCCCTTTTCATCGAAGGCCTGGATGATGTGCGGCGCTTTTATGAAGCCGCGTCCCGATGCGCGTCCCGAAAACCCGTGGTTGTCTTGGGCGCCGGCTTCACGGCGGCGGGCCGCAAGGTGGCTCGATCGCACACGGGCAGCATGGCGGAGTCTCAAGCCATCTACGAAGCGGCGTTTCGTCAGGCGGGCCTGGTTCAGGTGCACACGGTGGAGGAACTGGTGGACACGGTCAAGATCCTGGCTTTGAGCCCGCCCCTGCGGGGAAACCGTGTGGGTGTCATCACCCACACGGCCGGTCCTGCCGTGTTGGCTTCCGACGTCTTGTCGCGAAAAGGTCTGGTCTTGGCGGACCTTGCCCAAGAAACAAAGGAAGCCCTGGTTTCCCGCAAGGTGCTCGCCTCTTTTATGCCCGCGGACAACCCCGTGGACCTCACCACGTTCGGTTACCTGGATCGCCGCCTCTATGTGGACGTGTTGGGTCTTTTGGCCACGGATCCCGGCGTGGACGCCACACTCTCCGTTTGTCTTTCCGCCCTGGGGGACCCTCAGGTGGTTCCCTTCCCCATGGAGGAGTTCGGGCGCAGGGCGAAAGAATCCGGAAAGCCCGCCGTCTTCGTGTGGGGGGCTCCGTCTGCAGCCGCCGAGGATTTCAAAGCCTGGATGCAGGCGGGTGTGGCCGCTTATCCGACGGCGGAACGGGCGGCCGCGGCTTTGGCAAATCTGCACGAAGCGACCCGATGTGCGGCACGAGGGATGCTCGAGACGCCATTGGAAAGGTTTTCCGAGCCCCTGTATGCCCTCGTGGCCGATCTTCGTGCCTCGGGCGGCACCCTTGTCTTGGAACACGACGCCAAGCGCATCCTGGAAGAGGCCGGCCTTCGCACGGCCACAGCCGTCCTGGCCGTCAACGAGGACGAAGCGGTGGCCGCAGCGCGGACTATGGGGTATCCGGTGGTTCTCAAAATCGCCTCCCCGGACATCGTCCATAAGAGCGATGCAGGCGGGGTGATGCTCGGCATTCGGGACGAGACGAGCCTTCGGCGCGCCTTTGGCGCGATGATGCACCAAATGAAGCGTGCTGCGACCACGGCGCACATTGTCGGAATCTGCGTGCAGCCCATGGTTCCCGAAGGAACCGAGGTGATCGTCGGCGGGGTTAGGGATCCTCAAGCCGGTCCGGTGGTCATGTTCGGGCTGGGCGGGATTTGGGTCGAGGTCCTGAAAGACGTGGTGTTTCGTTTGGCGCCTGTCTCCGAATCGGAAGCGCGCCGCATGATTGAAGAAATTCGCGGGGTGAAGGTTCTCGAGGGCCTACGAGGCAAGCCGCCCGTAAACAAGAACGCGCTGGCCCATCTTATCGTCACCATCGGGCGCCTTATGATTGAGCTGCCGATTCAGGAAATGGACTGCAACCCCGTCATCTTTCACGACGGCACGTACACGATCGCCGATGCCCGGATGAGTCTTTTCTGATGAAAGGTGCCCCGGCGCGCCCTGTTTCCCGCATTGTGGAAGCCGGGCCTCCGGTGGGTCCGGAATGCGCCGGCGGGACGGGGCGATGCGTTTCGCCAACGAAGCGTTGCCGAAGCCGATGCCTTTGGGATAAGAAGTTCACGGAGCGCCAGCCCCACAAATTAGAAGTTCTTTTGTGATTGGAGCACGGGCCGTGCCTTTCAGCGTCCAACTTTATCAAGCCATCGACGAACTCGATCCGAAGACCAAAAAAGTGTTCCTGGCCCTGTTGGGCGAAGTGGACGGGCACCTGAACCGCGTGGTCACGCGGGAGGACTTTCGGGACCTGAAAAGGATCGTGGAGAGTCTGGCCGTCTCCACAAAAGAGCTGGCTGCGGCCCAGCAGCGCACCGAAGCCCGGCTTGAACAGTTGGCCGAAGCGCAGAGCCACTTGGAACAGCGTGTGGACCAGTTGACGGAAGCCCAAAGACGTACCGAAGCCCGTTTGGGGGAGCTGGCAGAGGCACAAAAGCGCACGGAAGAGCGCCTCGATCAACTGGCAGAAGCCCAGCAGCGCACGGAAGAGCGGGTGAAACAGCTGGCCGAAGCGCAGAAAAAGACGGAAACAGAGCTCAAAAAACTGGTCCAAGAACACCGCAAGACCCGAGAGCAACTGGGCGGGTTGGCCCATACCGTCGGGTACCGCTTGGAAGACGAAGCCTTCAAGGCGCTTCCGGTTCTCTTGAAGCAGGATGTGGGCGTGGAAGTCCAGGGAAGGCTGAAACGTGACTTTCTTGAAATCGGCCCGGATCGTTACCTGGAAGTGAACATTTGGGGGACCGGGCTTCATAACGGAAAGCAATATGTTATCATCGGGGAAGCCAAGACGCAGCTCAAAAAGAAGGACGTGGACGACTTTCTCGAAAAAGCCCGCCAGGTGGCAAATCTTGTAGCCAGAGACCAAATCAGGCTTCTTGTGACTTATCAGGCGTCTCCCCCCGTCCAAAAGTATGCGCGGGACAAGGGGATCGCCCTTTACTTCTCTTACGATTTTTGATTTCAGGGGACGACGTGTTGCGTTTTCATGTGGAATGGGCTTCTCGGCGTCTCCGCGTGGGGCTGCGGGCGAACTGCAGGCCCGAAGCCGTGTGGGCGGTTTTGAGCGACACGCGCTTGTGGCCCACGTGGGGTCCGAGTATCACCCGCGTTGCGGTCGAAGGAACAGACGTTGTGGTCCACAAGGGCATGCGTGGCCGCGTGTGCACCGTTTTCGGTTGGACTTTGCCCTTTGAAATCGACCACGTCGAACCGGGAAAGTCGTGGACCTGGCGTGTGGCCGGGGTAAAAGCCACCGGGCACGAGGTCCTCCCTGACGGAGCGCAGGGAGCGTGGATCGTTTTTACCATGCCCGTGTGGGCCCTTTTTTACGCCGCGGTGTGCCTCTGGGCGGCGCGGAAAATCGCCCTCCTTGCCCGCGCCCCTGGTCTTCAAGCGTAGGCAAGAAGGGCTTTTCGCGCGGCGCTTCTTACGTCACGCTCTAAGCCGAACCGATCAACGGCAGTTCCTTTTCAACGGCAAAAAACACGGCGAATTCCTTCGCTCCCGCTTCCTCCGATCTCGTGGGGTAGCTTTTGCGGCGCAGGGATTCGACGATTTCCGGGTCCTCCGATTCCTTGATTTTCTTGAGGAAAAAACGCTTTCCCTTGTATCCCCCCCCGTCTTCCCGGAAAAGATAGGCGGCTCTGGGGTTCGATTGCAGGTTGTGGTGGGTCAGGCGATCTTTCATGACGAAGGCCAAACTGCCGTCCTCCATGACGTGCGGTCTGGCGTAAACAGCCGCATCCACATGACCTTCCGCATCGGCGGTGGCAAGGACACCAAATCCTTTCGTCTGTTCAAAGTAGCTCTTGAGATCCATGGCGTACTCCTCTTAATCCTTCACCGTTTTGTGCGCGGCAATTTCCCGGTTTCCGAATTCCTTTGTCAACTTTAACCCAATATAAGGATCATGGTCCCGTGCGTGCCACGGTCATGCCTTAAAGGTTTCATTCCACTGCGATGGGTGTAGCCTTTTTTTCTTGGCTTCTTTCAGTCTTTTTCTTTTCCAGATGGTCGATCCGCTCGTCGATGAGACTCCGCACGGCCCGAAGGACCTCGATGCGGGCGTTGGTCAGGTGTTCCCAAAAGGGCTTTCCCGGGCCTTTCCCGCGACCCAAAGCGTGCATCATCTGGCACATGGGACACCGACACCGTGTCTCTTCCGATCGTTCCGTCTCGACTTCCTGCTTCTCATGCCGGCTCATGAACGCCTCCAAAGATTATGGTCAAAGTCTCTTGTTCCAGTCGCGCCTTTTCGGGGTGCAGCCGGGCGAAAGCCCGAGGCAGCACCAGGTTCTTCTTGAACGCCCCCATGCGGATGACGAGTTCGTCTCCGACTTTGGTCAGCGCGATTTCCTCCCGACTGACAAAGGGGAAGTGAATACGAACCAAGTGGGTGCCGTTTTCGGAAACAAAACTGACGGGCTGGTGATGGTAGAGGATGTGATGGGGGGGCGTGTCGCCATAGAGGGCTTCGGCGAGGGCTTTGAGGCGACCGTAGCCCAGTGTTTCGTTTTCGTAATACGGCGCCGTCAAGACAGGGATGGGGTCGAAGGAGGAGGTCACCAGGTTGAGATACGACCGTTGCTGCTCGAGGAGCGCCTTGAGAAAAGGATCCTGGGAATTCTCGGCGAGCACCCGGTTGACGATGATGGCGTCGATGCCCAGTTGGTGCAGGGAAAAGAACATGAAACTGCGCTGCGTCTCTCGAATGACCATCTTTTCCAAGTTGGTCACAAGGCGCACCGACGTTTTTTGCGTGTCGGTCAAAAGGGCGTCCACACCGCGAAGTCGCTGAAACAGCCTCTCGATGGAGGCGAAATAGGCGTCTTCGGGCAGCGGCACATCGGAAAATCGGCGAACCACCGGGCGGGCCATGCGGAAGAGGTTTCTTTCCATGCGGAAGATTTTTTCCATGTACCATTCGAGAGCCTTGGGGACACTGACGAATCGGATGGATTCCGCGGTAGGCGCGCAGTCGAGAATAAGGACGTCGTAGGTCTCGTCCTTGGCGTACCGGTTCACGTAAAGAAGGGCGCTTACCTCTTCCATTCCCGGAAGCACCGCCAGTTCTTCGGCGAGCACGCTGTCCAGCCCCGAAACGTTCAGCAAAAGACTCAGGTACTGATGCACTTCGCCCCAGTGCTTTTGGATTTCCTCGTGAACGTCCAGTTCCTGAATCCACAAATTCTCGGCCACGGCGACCGGCTGGCCTCGGTTCACATCCATGAGGCGCCGGTCCAAATCAAAGGCGTCGCTCAGGCTGTGGGCCGGATCCAAAGACATCACCAGGGTCTTTAGACCGCGTTCGGCAAGGAGCACGCCCGTTCCGGCGGCCACACTGGTTTTGCCCACACCGCCTTTTCCTGCAAAAAGCATGATGCGCATGGTTCTCATCCGTTTCGGCTGGTTCCAACGTTTATGGCAAGGCACGCGGCCAACGCACGGGAAAACTCGCCCATCGGCCTACTACGGTCTCAAAGAGGTCCCTTCCCATTAAAATCCATGGAAGAGGCGGTTTCAAGTCCAAGGCCGGCTCGTTTGAGCGAGAAGCCCGTTGCCCCAAAACGACCTCGGGTGTAGAAAGCATAAGCCGAGAAGGCCCGTAGGTGCAGCAGAAGATGCAGGAATCAACCGCCACGAAGGGGTACTTAGAACGGTTTTTTCGGCCGAGGGGGGTGTCGCCCTGTCGAATCGTCCCAGCTGTAGGGCGGTGTGGGGAAAGAAGGGGGGGTCGGTTGCGCCGGGCCCGAGGCGAGCCACGAGAGCAATGGGTATGAGTCCGGAAAAGATATGGTTGGGCATCGGGTTTTTAGCGCAGGCGCTTTTTTCCGCCAGGTTTCTTGTCCAGTGGATTGCCAGCGAAAGAGCCAAACGAAGCGTCGTTCCCGTGGCCTTTTGGGTTCTTAGCGTCTTCGGCGGGGCGCTCCTTCTCGCTTACGCCCTGTGGCGACGGGATCCTGTCTTTATCGTGGGCCAAGGAGCGGGGCTTATCGTCTACAGTCGGAACCTCTATTTCATTTATCGGGAAAAACGGGCCCCGTGGGAGTCCGAGCGTGGCTGAATCCAAGAGCCGAATTCACATGCTGAGGCTCGCCCTTTTGTGCGCCCTTGCCGGCACCGTGGCTTTTCAGGGCAGCCGAGGCCTCTATGAATCCACGGAAGGTCGGTATGCGGAATGCGCCCGCGAAATGATGGTTTCCGGAGATTACCTTCGTCCGACTTTGGACTTTGCCCCCCATTGGACCAAGCCTCCCCTGACCTATTGGGCCGTCGCCGCCGGTGTGCGGCTGCTGGGTCGAAATGCCTGGGGGGCGAGGGCCTTTCTCGTCCCCACTTTTTTGCTCACGGTTTTGGGCGTCTTCTGGCTGGGCCGCTGGCTCTGGGACCCCCGCACGGGATCCGTCGCCGCACTCCTTTACGCCACTTTGTGGGGGCCGGCGGGAGCGGCTTTCACGGTGAACGCCGACTCCCTGCTGACTTTATGGGAGACGCTGGCTCTGGCCTGTTTCTGGTGTGGCGTGCGAAGTGGCCGAAAGCAAGCTGCAGCGCTCATGTGGTTTTTCTTCGGCATGGCTTTTTTCACCAAAGGGCCGCCGGCCTTGCTGCCGCTTCTGGCCCTGGTGCTTTTTCGCGCGCTTGTACGGGACCGCTCCGTGCGCTCCGCTCCCTTTTTCGTTCCCGCAGGCATCGGCCTTTTTTTGGCGGTTGGCCTGTGGTGGTACCTCCTGTCGATCCTTCGCTATCCAGGACTTCTTACGTACTGGTTGAAGCACGAAGTGGTGGGGCGGGTGGCCACGGATGAATTTGGAAGGCATCCCCATTGGTCTGAAATGTTCACGGTCTATTGGCCGTTTTTGCTGGGAGGAACGCTACCCTGGCTGGCTGTCTTGGTTTTTGGGCATCGCCGTGCGCTATGGGCATCCCTTGGAGGCTTCCGACGCGTGCCTTTTCAAGTCGCCGTCTCAGGCCTCAAAACGGTATGCAAGAAACTCAGTCCGCAGAGCCTGTTTCTCATGGTGGCCTTTTTCGGGCCTTTTGCAGTGTTTTCTTTAAGCCGATCCAGAATGCCGCTCTACATTCTGCCTCTTTTTCCCGTCGTCACCTGCTTTTTGGCGAGGCATCTGGACTCTCTTGCGGCCTGCGGCCTTCTGACGCGGCGAAAAATCGCCATGGTGGCTTTGGTGAGCACGGTTGTGGTCGTGGCGGGCAAAGGGGTGATGGCCTACTGGCCGTCCAAGAGGGACATGAGGGAGATTTACCGGGCATTGAAAGCCGCTGTCCCTCTCCAAGAGGAGTCCGGCCTTCCCCTTTATGTCGTCTCCCAGAGTCCGTGTTATGGATTGCAGTTCTATTGGGGGGATCCGTTCCTTCGTGTTCACCCGTCGCCGGATGAAGTGCCGAATGTGGGATTTCGCCCCTTTTCCGTCCTTTGGAAGGACATGAGCCTGGATCCCTCATCTGGATCGGCAGGGCGCTTGGTAGTCACGCGAAAGGGAAACGCCCCCAGTGTGGAAGGGGCGCTTCGCCGCAAAGGACTCCGTGTGGAGACGAAGCCCCTGACCCGTTATTGGAGCCTTCTTAGCGTCTCCGCTCCGTAGCCATTTGTTCAGGAACTCGTTTCTTGCGGTGTGCAAGTCTTCACACCGCATGAGGGACGGCGTGGGACAGAGCCAGCCTTTCGACCGGTTCCGTCGGATCAGGAACCTTTCTTGAAATCTCCCGCATAGCGCCCAACGGTGGCGTTGTCCACACAGGATTCCCGTTCTTCCGGCGTCAGCTCCGAAGGGTCTTTCAAATCCTCCAGGGCGCAGTAGAACTCGTTTCCCGCGCGATCGGTCACCCGAACCAAAGTCGCACCTCTCTTGAATTCGGCCATGGTGCCTCTTTTAGGGGATTTTTCGGGGTTGAACGAAAAGAGCCCGCCCGGCTCTCATGCCGGTGGGCTCTCTTTTTCTGCCTAAGAGACCATGGTCCTCAGCTGACCGTTACCCCCCGGCAAAGGGCTGAACGGTCTTGGCGTCGTCAACGCAGTTTTTGAGTTCGTCCGGGTTCATGGCTTTCGGGTCTTTCAAGACATCCACCGGGCAGACGAATTCGTTCCCAGCCTTGTCCTTGACCCATACGAATTGCTGCCTTTTGCTCGGTTGTGTCACATCGGCCATGATAAAACTCATTTCCTTTGCGATCCTGTGAATGATTCCCAATGATTCCCTTTGACCTTGTCTTCTCGACAAAATTATCACGATCCTCGAAATCTCAAGGGGAACTTTTTAGGGGGAAAATAGGAGGGAAAAACACCAAAAAGGCGTCCACATCGGGCCTTGCCGCGGCGCGCGCGAGGCCCACAGGCGGGCGACTTTTTGGGGGGCTGTTCAGCTCAAGGCCAGAAGCCTTTCGCGCAGGTTTTGGGATTTTCCGTGAATCTGAAGCTTCTTTCGAAGGTTTCGGCGATGGAAAGCCACCGTTTCCGTGGAAATATTAAGAAGTGATGCGATCTCTTTGGAAGAACGCCCTTCGCGCACGAGCATGGCCACCTGAAGTTCCATGGGGGTGAGGCCCAGTTGGCGGCCTGCCAGGGTCCGGATGGACGAGGCGGCGAGTTCCCGAAGAGTGATTTCCAGGACTTCCAGTTCCTTTTTATGCCCTTCGTCGAGCCGAGCCGTCTTGAGCCGTTCCAATGCCGGGACGAGAAGCTGCCGGACGGCGGAAACCATGGCCTCCTGCAGTTCCTTTTTTTCCGATTCTCGAAGGTCCAGAATGGTTTTGAGCGCGATGTTGGTCTCTTCCAACCGTTTGGCATAGGCCAGGAGTTCTTCTTCGCGTCGACCGAGTTTTTCCTGGATTTCTTTGAGCGGGGTGATGTTTTCGTGGACGATGACGATGCGCGGCGGGCCAGCGCCCGCAAACCGTGTGACCCGCATGAAGAACCAGCGCTTTTCCGTCGGGGAGTGGCAAGGATAGTCCATGCGGAATTCGCTCAAAGTGCCGTCCATCACGGCACGGATGCCCGCCGCCGCTTCCTCGGCCCCTTCGGAAGCCTCTCCCCGTGCTTCGTCGCACACTCGAAGATAGTTCACGCCGATCGTGTCCGGGGGAAGCCCCAGCTTGTTGGCTTCGGCGTACTTTTGCCAGGGCTTGTTGGTCTTGATGATAATGCCCGACTCGTCCAGCACGGCGATGTGGGCGTCCAAGGAGTCCAGGATGTTTTCGAGAAAAGTCAGGTCGTTTTGAAGTTCCCGCACCTGCTGTTCCAGAAGCGACACACGAGCCGACCCTGCGCGGGCGTCCATGACCGCCATCCCCCTTTCCCAGTTTGCTGCCCCTGGAGCGAAAGCTGCGCAAATCGCTTTGTGACATTTTACACATTCAATGAAAAAGGGGCAATGCGCGGAAGGCCCCTTCATGGCGTAGGGGGTGGGCGGCGCCCCGATGGGTTGGATGCGTTACGGAGCCGACCACTTGGGCCGAGGGCATCCCCGCACGTTAGGAGTGCCGTCCACCGAGCTAAAGGCGGTCTTTGCGTCACGGTGGAATTGCCGGTGGCGCCCCCGTGAAGCCCCCTCATTTTCTCCGGTACCAATACCACGCCGAAGGGTGGCCCTTTTCTTGGCCGATCACATAGCGTTCCCGTGTAAACGCCGCGCCGAAAAGGGCTTCCACCTCTTCCACGGAAATGCCCCAAAGGCCGCCCCGCCATGGGCGGGGAAGCCACGCATAAAGCATGTACCACGCTGTGGGGGCCGTCAGGCGTTCCAATTCCTGAGCGTACCGGCGTCGCCCGTTGTCGCTTAAGGCAAAGAGACAGCCGATATCCAAAACATAGTCATAAGGGCCGCGGAGCATGAAAAGATTGGTCACATCGGCCACGTAAAAGGTGATGGAGAGCCCTGAGGCGGCGGCTTTCTTTCGCGCCTTTTGGATGGCCTTGGGAGAAAAATCCACCCCGGTGACGTCCCAGCCGTGCCGCGCCAGCGTGATGGCGTTGGTTCCCGTGCCGCAGCCCAAGTCCAAGGCCTTTCCCGGCGGAGTGTTCGAAAGAAATTCCATGACTTCAGGCGGCGTGATTCCCGTATCCCACGGCGTTTGCCCTCGAAGGTAGCGCCATTCAAATCCCCAGCGGCTCCTCATGAACCAGTCTCTCAGACGCGGCCACATAACGAATTGCCTCTCTGTTCTGCAAAAACAAACTGTGAACGTCCTCGCCCTCGCCTTCGCCGATCCTTTCATGAAAACCTTCCCCGCGCAAGGTATTGGGGCCCGGTTGGTCTCGAACAGTCCAGTCCAGTTGGGCGTGCGCATGCTTTTGAATGCTGAGCCTTGAAAAAACCAGCGCACGCATATCGAGACCGGGCCCGAAAGCTGCGGTCCTTCACAACAGAACGGGTGTGTGCCATAGTAACGTGCGGCGTCAGGGGCTTCGTGAGGCAAAACGGAAGAGGATGCCTGGGTCGTGTCGGTCCGCACGTGGGGTTTTGTCATTGCCGCGCCGCACAGCGGTTCGGGAAAAACGACGGTGACGTTGGCCGTTCTGGCGGCGCTTCGAAAGCGTGGCCTGACGGTACAGCCTTTCAAAGTCGGGCCCGATTTCATCGATCCCGGTCTTCACACAAGGGTGACCGGCAGAACTTCCCGTAATCTCGACGGCTGGATGCTTTCCCGCGAAACGAACCGAGCCCTGTTTGCTCGAGCCTTGGCTGCGGCCGATGGCGCCGTGGTGGAAGGCGTGATGGGCCTTTTCGACGGCTACGACGGTACCTCGGAAGCGGGCAGCACGGCCGAAATGGCCAAGTGGTTGGGCCTGCCGGTCGTTCTTGTTGTGGACGCTCGAAGCATGGCGCGAAGCGTCGCGGCCTTGGTCCACGGCTTTTGCACCTTTGATCCGGAACTGCGCGTGGCTGGTGTCATCTTTAACCGGGTGGGCAGTGAGGCCCATCTGGCGTTCCTTAAAGACGCCATGGCGGCGACCCATCCCGAGATTCCCGTCCTGGGCGGTTTTCCTCGGGACGATAGCGTAAAGCTTCCGGAACGTCATCTGGGGCTGGTGACGGCGGAGGAAAGCCCCCTGGATGAAGCCTTCCTGGATCGTTTGGCCCATGCCGCCAAAGCCCATCTGAACCTGGATGCCTTGCTCGGCGTCTCGGCATTGCCTTGCGGCATGAATGAGGCGGCCTTGCTTCAGTTGATCGAAACGCCCAGGGGCGCCCTCAAGGATCCTTCTGTGGATCGGAAAGGCCGGGTGAAGCCCGTCATCGCCGTGGCCCGGGATGCCGCCTTTTGCTTTTATTATCAGGACAACCTGGATCTTTTGGAAACGGAGGGCGCTCGGCTGCGTTTTTTTTCCCCACTTGCCGGCGAAACCCTTCCCAAAGACGCCGGGGCGCTGTATCTCGGCGGAGGCTACCCCGAAGTGCATGCGGCGTCTCTTCGGCGAAATGAGCGCTTTTTCGACGACCTGCGGGCCTTCGCCGCCGCCGGGCGGCCAATCTATGCCGAATGCGGAGGGCTCATGGTGCTTAGCCAAGCCATCGAACTTCTTTCCGGGGAAATTGTCCCCATGGCCGGAATCCTTCCGTTCGCCACGCGGATGCTGCCGAAACGCAAAGCCCTCGGCTACACGGAGGTGCTCCTCACGAAGCCGTGCCTTCTCGGCGAGGCAGGCACGCGACTGCGGGGCCATGAATTTCACTACTCGGAAATCGTCGGCGATCCGGCTTCGGCCTCTCTCTCTCTGTGCTATCGGCTCACGGCGCGAAAATACCGTTCGGCAGAGGACGAAGGCTATCAGGTGGG
>Ga0209227_1001523_pt1 | contig 17745 bp, 14 predicted proteins | sample YNPBryantNP2012_FD_185815 | JGI IMG/M metagenome (GOLD analysis project Ga0209227, IMG submission 185815) | Anoxygenic and chlorotrophic microbial mat microbial communities from Yellowstone National Park, USA - YNP Bryant NP 2012 (SPAdes)... ...
CTACCTTGAGCAGCCGCTGGGCTTGCGAGATAGTCAGAATCGGACTGGTAAAAAGTATATCCACAAGTCGCAGCGTCAACGCCGACGTCCGCGCCTGGGCCAGACGCCGGTGCCATTCTTCCCGCAGGTCCTGCAACCGGCGGGCGCGTGCGAGGGCGTCGCGTGCCTGTTCGGCCACGCCGCGCAGGAAGAAGAGCAGCCAGGCGCGCCAGTCGCCCCGTTCGCTCACGCCCAGGAGCAGGTCGTAGTAGTCCTGACGGTGACGATGAAAGTAGGCGCTCAGGTACAAGAGCGGCAGCGGCAACAACTGCCATTGGACGAGCAAGAGCGACAAGAGCAAGCGCCCGATGCGCCCGTTGCCGTCCACAAAGGGATGGATGGCCTCAAATTGATAGTGGATAAACGCCAGGCGCACCAGCGGGGGATAAGCATCCTGACTGTGCAGATACTTTTCCAGCGCATCCAGGCTCTCGTGCATCTGCGGCACCGGCGGGGGCACAAAGGTCGCTTCGTTCAGTGTGCACCCCGGCGCTCCGATCCAGTTCTGCGAGCGGCGGAACTCGCCCGGCGTGGCGTGCTCACCACGCACGCCGGCCAGCAGGCGCTCATGCAGCTCACGCATCAGGCGCAGGCTGACCGGCAGGGTCTCCAGCCGTTTCAGACCATACTCCAGGGCGTTCACATAGTTCAGCACCTCGCGCACGTCCGCCTCGGGCGGCGCCGCTTCCATGCCGGGCAACGGCAACTGCCCCGCTTCATAGGCATAGAGATCGGCCAGATCGGCCTGCGTCCCCTCGATGCGCGAGGAGAGCACCGCCTCCCGGCGGACGAACGGCCCAATGAGCAGATGGGGATTGGGCATGCTGCGTCCCAGGCCGGCCAGTTCAGCGAGGCCGCGATCCGCATCGGAAAGGATGGCCGTCAATTCCCAATCCGCTGCCAGGCGCGGCGGCAAGGGATGGGGGACAAAGGCCCAATAGGCTGCCTCTCCCTGCCCTACACAAATGACCTGCCCGGCAGTGCTCTTGCCAAAACGCGCTGGATCCATGATTACCCTCCGAGAATGACCCGCTGCTGATATTCGTCAATAAGGCCCTCATCGGCAAAACTGAAATAGCGCCCGTCGCCGATGATCAGGTGGTCGAAAATCCGAATATCCATCGCCCGGCCGGCGATGACCAAGTCGCGCATGAGCAGCTTGTCCTGCTCGCTAAGCGTCGGGTCGCCGGACGGATGATTGTGGACGGTGATCAATCCGGCAGCATAGGCCTGTGCGGCCCGCAGCATGATTTTGCACTGCACCCCATTTGTCAAGACATTTTTTATACTCTAAAGTTGTAGAGCTGATACTGCATTTCTTATCCTCCTTTCCCCATATCTTGCCTCAAACTCCTCTGAACTCATTTAACAAAGCTGTGAGTGCACATAGAGCTTGTTATAGTCCTCCTGCATCCAACTTCCTATCTTATCCTTTGCCTCCTCAAAAGAAGCAAATTCATTCGGTCAGATAATGTCCTTCGCTCTCCTAATTACTCTACTAACACCCCGATTTTGCTTCTGCATTGCCTTTTGGATTGTCATAACTTGTGAATATCTGCTCTATACCAAGTGTTGCCATATCCCTCATAAGTAACGTGGCTGTAGGCTGACTAACATTGTCACTTATAAGCCTAAGCCCACTAACCCTCACACCTCCAGGAAATTCCCTTTGAATGCCATATCTAATGCCTCTTTCCACTCAGCTGCCCTGCTTCGCCATCAGATGTTCCAGCCAACTATCTTCTTCCTATACCAGTCAAGCACTATTACCAGATATATCCAGCCAATGGAGGAGATTAGGAATTTCGTCATGTCTATACCCCAATACTACCTCGGCCTCTCAGCCTTTGGTTTGCTCCTCTCAGGTGCCCTCTTTGCTAAACTTTGCCGTATCCCTGGCGTGCGCCTTTCCCGGCCAGGCTGTCGCGGATCGAGGATTTGACGTGTTCCAGCGTGGCGTGAAAGTTCTCCACGCAGATCGTGCCGTCCACGATGGACTCGGTGCCGTTGATGATATGCGGATTGCGCACGCGGGCGGTCTGCGGTAGTAGGTCGCGCAGCGTGCCGTCGGCGGAGAGGGCGGGAAATTTCTGGAGCAGGCCGTCCTCAATCGTGCGGGAGGGGCAGAGCACCAGCACTCGATCCACCGCGCCCTCGGCCAGCATGACGCGGGCGATGCCGTAAATCACGTAACTCTTGCCCGTGGCCGTCGCCAGGTCCACCGAACAGGAAAGTTGCTCCGGCAGTTGCAGGTGGCGCTCCATTTCCGCAAACGTGCCCTAGCGGTCGCACAGCGTTTCGTTGGAATGGAAGTTCTCCTCGGCCAGGCCGCGCAGGATAGAGTAACGCCCGCCCAGCAGGTAGCGCAACACCATGCGGATGGCCTCTTTCTGGTACTCGCGCGTGCTGCACAGGGCGTCCAGGAACGACTTGTAGCGGGTGATGTCGAAGCGGGCCGGGTCCACGCTGGAGCGGCACGGCCAGCGTTTCGGCCAGGATGTCCTCGTCACGCTCCTTGCCGGCATAGACCAGTTCGTGCTCCTGGCGCTCCGGCGGGAAGAGGAGGTGCTTGTAGTCCGGAGGCAGATCACGGCCCTGCTCCAGCAGTTCGATGATGTGGCGGCGGTGATGTTCGGAAAGGTTGGGCATAAAAGCCTCCTGGGTGAACCGGATTTATACTATAGTGCAATTTCCGTTCCTAGATTTGCACTTTTCGGCCAAAAAGTGCAAATCGCCCCTTGCGCTTCAGGTACGATCGTGGACGATGCGCAAAATCTCGGCGGCAACATAGGTTTTACCGTAGGTCGCATCGCCTTCTGGCTGTAGAATGCCCGCGCTCACCAATTTCTCCACGTGCTTTCTGGCGCTGTGATATGAGCCTACCTTGAGCAGCCGCTGGGCCTGCGAGATAGTCAGAATCGGACTGGTAAAAAGTATATCCACAAGTCGCAGCGTCAACGCCGACGTCCGCGCCTGGGCCAGACGCCGGTGCCATTCTTCCCGCAGGTCCTGCAACCGGCGGGCGCGTGCGAGGGCGTCGCGTGCCTGTTCGGCCACGCCGCGCAGGAAGAAGAGCAGCCAGGCGCGCCAGTCGCCCCGTTCGCTCACGCCCAGGAGCAGGTCGTAGTAGTCCTGACGGTGACGATGAAAGTAGGCGCTCAGGTACAAGAGCGGCAGCGGCAACAACTGCCATTGGACGAGCAAGAGCGACAAGAGCAAGCGCCCGATGCGCCCGTTGCCGTCCACAAAGGGATGGATGGCCTCAAATTGATAGTGGATAAACGCCAGGCGCACCAGCGGGGGATAAGCATCCTGACTGTGCAGATACTTTTCCAGCGCATCCAGGCTCTCGTGCATCTGCGGCACCGGCGGGGGCACAAAGGTCGCTTCGTTTAGTGTGCACCCCGGCGCTCCGATCCAGTTCTGCGAGCGGCGAAACTCGCCCGGCGTGGCGTGCTCGCCGCGCACGCCGGCCAACAGGCGCTCATGCAGCTCACGCATCAGGCGCAGGCGACCGGCAGGGTCTCCAGCCGCTTCAGGCCATACTCCAGGGCGTTCACATAGTTCAGCACCTCGCGCACGTCCGCCTCGGACGGCGCCGCTTCCAGGCCGGGCAACGGCAACTGCCCCGCCTCATAGGCATAGAGGTCGGCCAGGTCGGCCTGCGTCCCCTCGATGCGCGAGGAGAGCACCGCCTCGCGGCGGACGAACGGCCCGATGAGCAGGTGGGGATTGGGCATGCTGCGTCCCAGGCCGGCCAGTTCAGCGAGGGCGCGATCCGCATCGGAAAGGATGGCCGTCAATTCCCAATCCGCTGCCAGGCGCGGAGGCAAGGGATGGGGGACAAAGGCCCAATAGGCCGCCTCTCCCTGCCCTACACGGATGACCTGCCCGGCGGTGCTATCGCGAAAACGCTCTGGGTCCATTTGCACAATCAGCATTCACAGGGCGGGCCCCGGTCAGAACGGTCAGAGAGCCCGCCCTCCCCACAACTCGCGCAGCCGGTGGGCGGCCAGTTTGGGACGGCGGTCGCGGGTGAACACTCCCTTCAGGTTCAGCGCCCCCACCCGATGCACTGCCTGCCCGGTCTTGAAGTCGCACAGATTCCACACGTGCTGCCCGACCACGAACGGCTTGCTGTTCAGTACCTCGATGTAACGCGCGATCATCTCTGCCTGGTACTCTTCGCTGAACATCTCCGGCGGTTGGGCGTGATGGCCGGCCACGGCGTCCGCGCCGAACTCGGTGAGGATCAGCGGTTTGGGATACTTCTGGTGCAGCGCGTCGAGTTCTGCATCCAGGAGCGCACACCCCTCGTCCAGCCGCCCCTGCTGGATGTACCAGCCAAAGTAGCGGTTCAGGCAGACCACGTCCAGAAACTCGAACGATTCCTCGCCCAGACCGGCGTAACTGACCAGCGTCACCGGACGGGTCGGATCGAGCGACCTCGCCAGGTCGTACAGGTCGCGGAAGAAGGCTTTCGCCGCCGGACGGTGCGAGTGCGGCTCGTTCGCCAGGCTCCACATCACGACGCTGGGGTGGTTCTTGTCGCGGGCGATCATCTCGCGGACGTACTGGCGGCACAGCGCCAGCCGCCGCTCCAATCCCTCCTCGGCGAAGAACAACCCCACCGCCGGCGTCTCGTCAATCACCATAAAGCCCAGCCGGTCGGCCAGAGCCATCATCTGCTCGGAGTAGGGGTAATGGGTGGTGCGAAAGGAATTGGCCCCCACCCACTTCATCAGCGCATAGTCCTTGATGATGACCGCCGGCACCAGTCCGCGCCCGATCACGGGGAAATCCTCGTGGCGGCCAAAGCCCTTGAGGAGGATCGGCTCGCCGTTGAGGAGCAGCGCGTCGCCCTCGACCCGGACGGTGCGGAGGCCGACCGGCAGGGTGTAGCGGTCGAAGACGCCATCGCCACCGGCCAGTTCGACCGTTAGGTCGTAGAGGTTGGGCGTATCCGGCGACCAGAGGGCCGGGTTGGGCACGGTCAGCACGACCTCGTCCTCCGCCGATTCCACCGCCATCTCCGTGCCGTGGCCGCGCAGGGTGACACGACGGGTCGCCCGCGCGCCCGCCTCCACGCGCACGCGCACGACGCCACCGCTCTCGATGATCACGCTGATGTCGCCGATCCCCTCGTGCGGGACGGCGTAGAGCAGCACCGGGCGCTGGATGCCGCAGTAGGGGAAGAAATCGAACGAGGTGGGCGGGTAGTTGCTGCTGCCGAAGGCGTCGAGTGGATCGGCGGGGACATTCCCCGGCGGGACGCGGTCGGGAGCCAGGTGACCCTCGACGCGCACGACCAGTAGGTTGCCTTCGGAGCGCAGGTGGGGGGTGACGTCGAATTCGAACGGCAGGTGACCGCCTTCGTGCTGTCCCAGGGGTACGCCGTTGAGCCACACCTGTGCCAGGTAGTTGACCGACCCGAAGCGCAGAAAGACGCGTCTTTCGCGCCAGCCCCAGGGCAGGTCGAAGCGGGTCTGGTACCAGGCGGGGCCGAGGTTATCGCGCCCTTCGTCGAACTGGTCGTTCCAACTGGCGGGGACGGCGATGGGGCGGGCGTCGCCAAAGCCTGCGGGCCAGCCGGCATCCAGGCCGCGATCCTGGGGGTCGAAGCGGAAATCCCAAAAGCCCGAAAGGTCGAGCACCTGGCGGAAGGGGTTGGATTGGGGGTAGAGCATGTTGCCTCCTCGTGATCTCGTGTGGAACCTTTCAACAATGTCACGGCCTTCCTCTCTTAAGTATTATAACCTGTGCAGCGAGATTTGCCAACGAGTCCCTCATAGAGGGATTTCGAGTATCTGCCTGCCCGGTTGGCCTGCCGCTATGCGCTGTGGAAATCAGCCTCCCCGGGTACGCTGTGCCGGGCGTCGGTCTGTGCCGACGCTCCCTTCCCGGCCGGCAAAGGCCTGTGGCGGGGTACGGGCGAGGCAAGCCTCGCCCGTACTGTCCGAAAAACGTAATCGATGCATCCCTATGCGTCGGCATAAGCGGCATAGGGATGCCGCCCGCACGGTTTTTCAGGTAGGGTCCTGGTCGGCACGCAGGTAGTTACAATTTCGAAGCAAATTCCAATGTAACTACTCAGCCTGCCCATGCAGTGCCGTGCACAGTCCGCACGAGGCAGATACTGCAAACGCTGGCTACACTGAGACACCCGCAAATGGCTCAGATGGCCTTCGACTAGCCGGATGTAGTCCGGCGGGCACAGGCTGAATAGATATATTCCAATTCGGACACCCATGCAAGGGAGCGGTTGTGCAAAACCCAGCGCCGGGTATAATTAATGCCGTGCAATGGTTCCTGCCCGGCCTCGCCAGCGGCACGAGCGGGTTCTTGAATCCGTCCCATTACCCCCTGCGAAAACCGGGCGACTTATCCGGGTCGGGGCCCCATGTCCGTCCGATCAGGAGGAGACGAGATGAATAGACCGCACTCGATTCTCACGGTTCTGATCGTGGGGCTATGTGTGGCGCTGGCGTGTTCTCTGTCCAAACCCACCCCCACGCCTTCGCAGGAGGCCATCGAGATGCAGCGTACGGTGGACGCAATGGCGGCGCTCACGCGCGACCTGCCTTTCCCGGAGCACTTTCGCAGCGAGGACGCCGCCAGGACAGGCAACGAGTTCGATGTCAGCCAGTACTTCACCGTGCTGGATCACCTGTCTATGGAGCCGGGCTACGTCCTCGACTACGTCTATCAGATGGACTTTCTGGGAGGGTTTCCCTTCTTATACGCCAGAAGAACAGACGAGCCTGCCTATCGAACCGTCTCCGAATACACCGAGGCAAGTGAGCGAGGTGTGGCGGGGCCCTACCTGGATCACGTACAGGTGGATGGCACGCCTGAGGGCTTTTTCCAGTTCGTCGTCCTCCGCATTATGGGCGGCCAGTTCTATCTCTACTGGCACGCCAACTACAACGACGCCCGGATCATCTGCACCCGGGATGCCCTCGAAGCGCTCCTCTCGCAGCCCACCATGTTCAACAAGGACCTGCCCGGCGACGTGCAGCGCGCGGCGCGCAAACTGGACGTCGCGCCGGTGATCGAAATGGGCGCAGACACGGTGACCGTGCGTGTGGTCATCTTCACCAACTGGGGCGGGTTCATCCGGCGCTCCTACACCATCAGCCGCGAGTTCCCCCATCGAATCCTGGCGGGAGAAGAGGAGACGCTTGTGGCGTATGACTGCGGTGTGGTATTTTAAGTGGATGTCCGATGAGTGAAGAGCATAAACCGGCTGCCATCTTTGATCTGACCGGTGTCACGCTGGGCAGGTATCGCCTGGTCGAAAAACTGGGCCAGGGGGGAATGGCGCAGGTCTACAAGGCCTATCAGGCTGACCTCGACCGCTACGTTGCAGTCAAGGTGCTGCATCCGCACCTGACCGGCGACGAGGACTTTGGCGCGCGCTTCCGCCGCGAAGCACGCGCCGTCGCTGCGCTGGAGCACCCCAACATCGTGCGCGTCTATGACTTTGACGCCGACCAGGGCGTGGCTTTCCTGGTGATGGAGCATCTGGCGGGTGCCAGTCTCAAGTCTTTGCTGCGCGATCTGGATTGCCGGGGTGAGCGGATGGACTTGAGCGAGATTGTGCGCATCGTGAGCGCGCTGGCCGATGCGCTCGATCACGCCCACCGCCAGGGGGTGGTGCACCGCGACTTTAAGCCTGCCAACGTCATCATGACCCCCGAAGGCCGCCCGGTGCTGACCGACTTTGGCATCGCGCGCATGGTGGATGCGACGACCATCACCGAAAGCGGCGGCACGCTTGGGACGCCTGCCTACATGTCGCCGGAACAGGGCAAGGGAGAACCCGGCGACGCCCGCTCCGACATCTATGCGCTGGGGGTGCTCTTGTACCAACTCTGCACCGGGCGCGTGCCCTTCGACGCCGATACCCCTTACGCGATCATCCTCAAGCACATCACGGCGCCCCTGCCTTCACCGCGCTCGCTGAATCCCGATCTGCCGGAGGCAATCGAGCGGGTGATCCTCAAGGCGTTGGCCAAGGACCCCGGCGACCGTTTCCAGACGGCTGGCGAGCTGGGCCGCGCCCTGCGCGCGGCCATCGAAGGGCGGGCACAGGGCCCGCTATTACGGCGCGCCGTCCCACGCCGGACGGTGTGGGCGGCCGGCGTTGCGCTGGCTGCCGTCGCGCTTGCGGCTGCGTTGCTTCTGACCCGTCCCTGGCGGCTGCTGCCCGGCTTGCCGGTGCGGCCTGCACCCACGCTCGCGCCGGGGGAACGCGCCGCGCTCGTCGTCTCCGGGCCGGACGCCGTCGCCGATACCTGGCTCGACCCCGATGTGCCCGACGCGCTGTGGGGCGACGCCGACCTGGTGCACCTGCAAGGCCCGCTCACCCCCGACCGGCTGCTGTTCCGCTTCAACCTGGCGGGACTGCCAGCGGGCGTGCAGATCGTCTCGGCTACGCTCACGCTAAAAGTCGAACTGTGGGGCGACCAGCCGCTCCCCGGTGCCGCGGTCGTCTACAGGGTGTTGACGCCGTGGGATGTGGTGACAGCAACCTACAATACACCCTGGAGCGCGCCAGGGCTGGCCGCCGGAATTGACTATGATTTCGTGCCGCTCGATCTCGTCTCTGTGCCCGACGCCGGCTACCTGACACTCGACGTGAGCGAGGCGCTGCGGGCCTGGGTCGAGCGCGGCCAGCCCAATTACGGCCTGGTGGTGATGATGTCTGCAGACAGCCACAACATGGCCCACCACTGGGTTTATATGAGTGAGCAGGCCGACCCTGCCGACCGGCCCACGCTCGAGGTCGTTTACGAGGCAGGGCCATGACAGATGATGCCCCGTACCTGATGGACGCCGCCGGACGGCGTTTTCCCCTCTCCGGCCCGCTCACCACGCTGGGCCGCTCCCCCCACTGCGATGTGTTCATCCCCGACCGGCGCGCCTCACGCCGCCATGCCGAAATCGCCTGGGACGGCGAGGCCTGTATCCTGCGCGATCTGGCGAGCGCCAACGGCACCTTCCTCAACGGCCGGCGCATCACGGCGCCGGAGACACTGCGTGACGGCGACGAAATCGCCGTCGCCGGCGCCGTTTTTACCTTCCGCGATCCCCAGGCCACCCTGCGCGCGGCCGAATTCCCCCTGCTGGTCGTTGACCCCACCAGCGGCGAAGTCTGGGTCAACCGCAACCCCATCTCCCTCTCCGTGAAGGAGCAAGTCCTCTTCGACCTCCTCTATCGGAACGCAGGTCGCGTGTGCTCCAAGCAAGAGATCGCAGAGGCGGTCTGGCCGGAGTACCGGGCCGAGGTATACGACTACCAGATCGAGGCCCTGGTCAAGCGGCTGCGCGAGAAACTGGAGCCCGACCCCCGCAATCCCGTCATGATCCTCACCGTGCGCGGACGCGGTTACAAACTGGTCGCTGGCTGATCACCAACCCCTCATCTGTTGGGCAATTGTTGGCTGCGGGTCAGGTAGAGCGACGCCGCCTGGGCTATACTCAGGTTGGTCTTGCGGCCTGAACCCCCGATCTGCGGAAACGACGAGTGAGTCGGGCTGGCTCGCGTACAAACGCCACAGGAGTGCCCTCCGGAGCCCCGAATCGGCAGAGACGCCTCCTGGCGCAGTTTTGTACTGGCAATGTAACTATTCAGCCGATTGGAATCGCCCTCTTCAGGCGCTTCGCGCCAGGTGTCGGCCTGTGCTGACACTGCCTCTGGTGGTGCAGCAAGGCAGGGGCGATTGATTAATCGCCCGTACCCGGCGAAGGCCGACCAATGGCCGCAGGCCCAAAAGGGTGTACGGGCAAGGCGCCACCTCGCCCCTACAGTCACCGCCTGAATAGTTACCTGGCAATTAGCTTATGGCAGGAGGAAGCACATGAAAACGAAACTCATTTTAGCAACGTTATTGGCACTTGGACTGCTGGCAGCTATAGCCGCCGCAGCCCTTTCCTGGTCGGACGGTGTGGATACCGTCAGCGGCTTTGGCCCCGACTTTATGATCTCCCTGCCGCGGGATCAGCAGGCCCATCCCGCCGTCGCCTACAACTCGACCGACGATGAGTACCTGGTGGTCTGGAGTGATCACCGCCCCGGTACTGTTGAGGCAGACATCTACGGCCAAATCTTTTCGGCTGGCGGCATTCCCCAGGGAGACAACTTCATGGTCTCCGACGCGGGCGGTGAGCAGGACTACCCCTACGCCGCCTATAACTCGACCGACGGCAATTACATGGTGGTCTGGCGGGACAGACGCGGTGCCGATTATGACGTATATGGTCAGCTCGTCAGTGCCACCGGCGAGCTTGCCGGCGCCAACTTTGCCGTCAACACCGATGCCAACGACCAGCGAGTCCATGACATCGTGTACGACCCTGACGCCAATCATTATCTGGTCGTGTGGGGTGATACGGGAGATAACCGGGCCGAGGGACAACTGCTGGACAACACGGGCGGGCTGATCGGGACAAGTCCTTTCACCATCACCGGCAGCGGTGGAGACCTGCCCCGCGCCGCCTACGACAGCAACCGCAACAGCTATGTGGTGGTCTACGCACAAGGCGCAGCGGACATCTATGGTCAGGCGGTTGCGGCCGACGGCTCCCTCTCCGGCGCGGCCTTCGCCATCTGTACTGCCAGCGATAATCAGTCCTACCCGGACGTGGAATTCAACGCCAACAGGCGTGAGTACCTGGTCGTGTGGTGGGACAGGCGTAACAGTGCCACCACCAACACCGACATCTACGGACGGCGCATCAACCAGGATGGAGTTCCACAAGGGAACGAGATCGCCATCTCCAACGCCGCCGATGTGCAGACCATGCCGCGGGTGACCTACAATAGCCGGGTCAACCAATGGCTGGTGGCATGGGAAGATCACCGCAACCAGGATGTCAGCGACACCGACATCTATGGTCAGCGGGTGCTCACGCAGAGCCTGGCCACACAGGGCAACTTTATCATCTACGACGGGCCTGAGGGTCAATGGTCCGTTGCGCTGGCCGCCCGGCCCACCACGACGGGAGCTGAGTTCCTGGCGGCGTGGGGGGATGCTCGCAACGGCTACAAGTACGAGATCGTCGCACAGCGCATTGCGGCGTTGACGGGCGCGCTCAAGTGGCACGACTTCAACGTCTCTGCACCACTGGGCAGCCAGGAGAACCCCGATGTGGTCTACAATCCCAACGCACAGCAGTTCCTCGTCGTCTGGCAGGATGGCCGTCAAAACGAGTGGGACATCTACGGTCAGATCGTGCTCACCAGCGGCATTCCTCTCACCGATAACATTGTCATACGGGATGAGGCCAACACGCTGATAGACCCGGTCGTCGCCCACAGCACGATCAGCAATACCTACCTGGTGGTATGGGACGATCAAAACGAGGGAGACATTGAGGGTCGAGTGATAGACGCCGATGGCAACGTGGGTGGTGCTCTCAATGTTTTCGATACGGCGGGTTTCACCGCCACGCAGCCGGCCATCGCCTACAACGCCGTCGCCAACGAGTACCTGGTCGTCTTCGCCCGCCAGACTGCGCCCAACAACTGGGACATCTACGGGCGGCTGGTGCTGCCCAACGGGACGGTGAGTGGGACGCCGTTTGCCATCTGCGGCGGTGCCGATGACCAGATCCATCCGGACGTAGACTACAATGCCGCCAACGACACCTACTTCGTCGTCTGGGCTGACGAGCGCAACCTCGCCACTACAGGCTGGGACATCTATGGCCAATTGCTGACGGCCAGCGGCGTGCTGACCGTGAGCGGGCCGGTGTCCATTGTCTCCAATGCAACGGGTGAGCAGAACCTGCCTGCGGTGGTGTGGAGCGAGGACTACAACGAGTACCTGGTGGTGTGGCGTGATGCGCGGAATCCTGCCACCGCCCATGACCTCTATGGCCAGCGGATGAACGCCAGTGGTGGGTTGCTGGGGAGCAACTTCGGCATCTGTACCGCGGCGGGCAATCAGACCGCCCCGCATGTCAACTACATCAGCACCATAAAACGCTACTCGGTCCTGTGGGCGGATGATCGTAACGGCGGCGATTGGGACATCTACAGCCAGGGTGTGAATGGTGATGGGAGCCTGTATGGAGGCGCCGTGCCGTTCTTCGCCTTTACCGGCTGGCAACAGCGGCCCGCCGGTGACTATAGCCCGGAGGCCAATCGCGGGCTGACGGCATGGCAGGATGGGCGCAACGGCGCAACCGCCAAGATCTACGGACGTCTCAAAGAGCCACGCTTCCCGATCTACCTGCCGCTGGTGACACGCTTATAGTAACACCATAGGCCATGTGGGGTAACAAGCCGGGTGTTACCAGACCCTGGTAGCGCCCGGCACTATTCAGCCGATTGGAATCGCCCTCTTCAGGCGCTTCGCGCCAGGTGTCGGCCTGCGCCGACACTGCCTCTGGTGGTGCAGCAAGGCAGGGGCGATTGATTAATCGCCCGTACCCGGCGAAGGCCGATCAATGGCCGCAGGCCCAAAAGGGTGTACGGGCGAGGCGCACCTCGCCTCTACAGTCACCGCCCGAACAGTTACTCTATCATTTGACATACTCACCGCGCGTAATTGCCTGCCCGGCTGCCTGCCACCGTGTGCCGATGTAACTACCTACCCGACTGGCCTGCCGCTATGCGTTGATTGGAAATCAGCCTTCTTGGGCACGCTGTGCCGGGGGAGGCTGATGTCCAATCAGCGCATAGGGGCATACCAACCGGGCAGGCAGTTACGTTTACCGCACCTTTTCCCGGTGGCTCAAGAGGAAGCGGTGGAATACACCACCACGGCAGAACAATCCCTGGACAGTGGCAGGTCTATGTGCACGTCCACACCCAGTCTGTGTGCAGCCTCTTCAATCTTCGCCAGTTCCTTCAAAATGGCCTGTACAGCCTCATCCAGACCGGCATAGCGCCCATCGTCTGGCAGGCTTTCTACCACTTCTACCAGATTGTGCAGCGCATAACTCAGCTCTGTGTATCCCAGGCGTCCGGCTGCGTAACTGAGGGTATCGGCAATGGCTCTGACCTTCTGGATACACTCCTCTGTCTCCTGCGTCCTGTGGCCGGCGGCAATTGTGCCGAGCAGTGGAGGCAGACGTTCCATTTCGTCGCGGAGCATTTCCAGGAAGATACGCATGTAGAGAGGGTCGCTTCTCAGGTCAACAGTGACCGTTGCGACGGGCTGAGGCTGTGGCCGGGCATACGTTTCCAGCATCTCGCCCAGACGCCTTACGAGGTCCTCTAACTGCTCTGCCCCGAATTCGCATCGGCGAGCCAGAATATCTCCCAGCATCTCTCTGGAACGGTCAACCACTTCCAGCAGCAGCTCGATCATCTCGCCGGTCAGCCTGACCCCTTCGTCGCGCACAAGTGCTGCCAGGTCTTCAGCCTGGTGAAACAGGTGCTCCAGGGCCGAAAGCCCCATCATTCGGGCATTCCCCTTGAACTTGTGCAGGCCACGGAAGAGAAGGATGATTTGGTCTTGAACAGTTGGGTTTGATTCCAGAGCAAGAAGGGCATCCTCTACCAGGTCAAGTGCTTCCTTTCCATCCTCGGCGAAAAGCTCCCATGCCTCATCGAGTTCATCTGAGTAGTCGTTATCGCGACCGGGCGGTAGCATATCGTCCTCCATTCCTCATAACCTTATTCCCGTACCTGACATCGTACCCTCGGGATTTGCGGGTATGCCCAGAAGCCGGTAGATAGTCTGCCTGATCTCACTACCCGCCTTATCCGCAAGATCGTAGGACACCGGACCTGAGGGCTTCGAGAGCACAGCATCTGCCCCAAGAGCCTGAGCCTCCAGCGCCTTAGGTGAACCCTTGGGAGCGATCGAGGTGAGCACCACAACCCTGGCCCGGCTTTTGAGGCGCGCATGGCGCAGGAATTCCAGTCCGTCCATCACGGGCATGTCCAGGTCCAGCAGAATCAGATCCGGCTCAACCTCGGGAAGCTTATCCAGAGCCTCCTGCCCATTTGAGGCAGAGGCGATAAGGCAGAGGTGAGGGTCATTTCTGAGCAGGTTGTGGATTATAAGCCGCATCATAGGCGCATCGTCCACGATCATGATTTTCTTTCTCGCCATCTTTTCTCCTTTCGGATGAGGTGCTCACCGGCATCCCTGGGAGTCTGGGAATGTCAGAACTCTCCATATCCTCGCTCGTCACGGTCCAGCGGCAACTCGAGCACGGCTTCTTCGGCGGGTTCTGGGGTTGCGGTGACTTCTGCAGCTCCCGAGCCATCGCCTCCGGCTTCCATCTGTTCCCGTACCAGTGCAACGATCCGCTCAAGCATTTCCGGCGTCACTCCGGGGGGCAGCTCTTCGTACCAGGCACGTTCAGGCAGCTTGAAGCGGGCTGTCTGATGGCGTAACATCTCAGCCAGATTGGCCAGCTCGTCGGCTGTGCCTGCCAGCTCCTCGCTCTGCTGGCTGGTCGCCTGGGCCCCCTGGTTGACCTGGGCTACCGCGCTGTTGATCTGGACTATTCCCTGCGCCTGGTCCTCGTTCGCTGCCGCGATCTCCGCCACCAGGTCCCGCATCCTGATCACGTTTCCCATAATCTCGCTCAACGCGTCCACTGTTTCCCTGACCACGACCACGCCTTCTTCAACACGCCTTCCGGCATCCTCGATCAATTCGGCGGTCTCCCTTGCTGCCTGAGCACTCCGTGCGGCCAGATTGCGCACTTCCTGTGCCACCACGGCGAAGCCCCGTCCGTGCTGCCCGGCACGTGCTGCCTCGACCGCCGCATTCAGCGCCAGCAGATTGGTCTGGAAGGCTATTTCATCTATCACTTTGATGATGCGCGCGATCCGGCGGGAGGACTCGGCTATCGCATGCATCGCATCGCTCATTCCCTTCATTTTAACCTGTCCCGCCTCCGCGATCTCGGCGGTCTTCACGGCGAGCTGGTTGGCTACCTGTGTACTCTCGGCTGTGGCCTTGACCTGGGCTTCGGCCTGTTCGAGGCTGGTAGCGACCTCCTCCGCGGCCGCCGATTGTTCCTCGGCACTGGAAGCCAGGTGCTGGCTGATAGCCCGCATCTGTTCAATCGAGGGTATCACCTGTTCCATCAATACTTTGGTCTGCGAGATGGTCTCGTTCAGCCCGCGCAGGGCTTTTTCCAGCCCTTCCTTAATCCGCACGAATTCCCCGAAGTATCTGGACCTGGGCCACACACGCAGATCGCCTTCGGCCAGTCCCTGCGAGATATGCACGATGTCACCGATCGAGCCCTGGAGGTTCGCAAGCATAACGTTGAAGGCGTTACCCAGCCGGTCTTCTGGGGAGCGCGGGGATACGCTGGCAGTGATATCCCCGTTAGCCATACGATCTGCCGCTTCTGCCATCTCTTGCAGGTACGAGACCATGTCCCTGAGAGCACGGGACATATCGCCGAATTCATCCTTGCCGGTCACGTCAATTTCTATATTGACGTTGCCCCTGGAGATAGCCTGGGCGATCTCGGTGGCCCGCCTCACCGGGTTGATGATCCAGTTCGCGGTGAGCCGCACCACGCTGACCATGGAGATCAACAGGATGACCGCCGTAATGCCTGCCAGGAGTGGTGGATTACCTTCTTTGGCCAATATGAAAGTGATGATGCCGGGGATGGTCCCGCATGCCATTATGATCATATTGAGACGGAAACCGATCCCACGGCGAAAGAGGAAGTACATTATCACACTCCACGCTGAGTATCCAAGCACAGCACAGACTATGAGGGTAATGTACGCACTGTCCATTTTACGTCCTCCTTAAACTGGTGTTAAAATGTTATTTGTTGCCGGTCTGGACAGCCTGAAATAGCTGGCCTGCATTTATGTCGCAAGTTGCGTGTCATTGCTGAGCATCCGCATCACAGGCGGGCGCGGTCTCAAGTTGTACCTCCCTGGCGCTCAGCAATTGTGGGAGGTCCAGGATAATGCTTACACCATCGTCCCGCCTGCCCAACCCTTTGACCACAGAGGTTTCCGCACCTTCCCAGCGTCTGGGCGGTACGATGTTCTCCTGGGGTATTGATACAACATCTGTAACCTGGTCCACCACCAGGCCCGTGGGCACATTATCCAGTTCCACTACAATGACAGGCGTCCGCTCATTGTAGGCACGGGCCGGTAATCCGAAGCGTAGCCGCACATCCAGTATCGGTATAACCCTCCCTCGCAGATTGATCACTCCTCTGATGTAGGGCGGCACATCCGGGATTTCGGAAATGTGCTGCAACCCTACGATCTCGACTACATTTGCTATGTTTATGCCGTATTCTTCGTCCTCCACATTGAAGGTCAGGTAGAGATTTTCGACATCCTCGGCCTCACCGATGGCGAATATATCTTCTCTCGTGGCCATTTTCGTCCTCCCCTCAATCAGAACTCGCTATATCCTCGCTCGTCGCGGTCCAGCGTCGGTTCGACCAGGCTACCTGTCGCTTCCATCCCGGCAGGAGCCAGGCTGACCACGTCTGCCGGAACGGCTGTTATTTCCTCCCCTTTATTCTGTGCCCTGACCAATTCTACTATGTGTTGGATGACATGGGGCGGTATGGCGGCGAATAAATCGGCGTCCTTCTTCTTGCCCAGCTTAAAGCGAGCTGTCTGGGCACGCAAAGCCTCGACCAGTTGACCCAACTCATCGGCCGTGGCAGCCAGTTCCTCGCTCTGGCGGCTGACAAGCTGGGCTCCCTGGTTCACCTGTGCTATGGCGCCGCTGATCTGTGTAATACTCTGCGCCTGTTCCTCACTTGCCGCTGCGATCTCGGCCACCAGGTCCCGCACTCTGGTCACGGTGTGGATAATCTCGCCGAGCGCGCCGGCCGTCTCGTTGGCGATAGCCACGCCTTCCATTACTCGTCTGCCGGCATCCTCGACCAGTTCGGCCGTCTCTTTCGCTGCCCGCGCGCTGCGCTCGGCCAGGTTGCGCACCTCCTGAGCCACAACGGCGAATCCTCTCCCATACTGCCCCGCACGGGCAGCCTCGACCGCCGCGTTTAATGCCAGCATATTTGTCTGGAACGCGATCTCGTCCACCACTTTGATGATTTTGCCAATCTGTTGCGACGATGCCGCTATAGTGTTCATCGCCTGAGTCATGCTCATCATCTTCGCGCGGCCGAGCTCAGCAATTTGTGTGGCCTGAGTAACCAGTTGATTGGCCTGTGCCGTGCTTTCGGCATTAGCTCTGATTTGCACATCAGTCTCCTCCAGGCTGGAAGCGACTTTCTCTGCCGCAGCGGCCTGTTCTTCAGCGCTGGAGGACATGCTCTGACTGACCAGCCGGAGCTGTTCCGCCGAGGACACTACCTGCGTCACCACCTCGCTGGCCTGCCACAGGGCTTCGTTCAGGCTATCTATCATTTTCTGGAATGAGGCCACCATAGCGCCCAGTTCGTCCTTACCGGCAATCTCCGGTTTCCGGCTCAGATCGCCCTGAGCGATTTCTTCGACAATATTGGCGATATCTCTGATCGGTGTGACGATCTGCCTGAACACTGTGCGCCACAACAATGCGACAGGAGGCACAAAAGCCAGGCCAATACCTCCACTCACCAGGGAAATGCCCTCCTTACCCAGAATGAAACCAATCCAGGCAACGAATGCCATAGAGCCCGCTGCAAAGATACCCAGGCGCAGGGCGATCCCCCGCCGATAGGTCGCATACACAATGGACATGAACACACAGGCTGCTATAACTACCAAAACTGAGACGTAAACGTAGT
>Ga0209227_1001525_pt1 | contig 17741 bp, 18 predicted proteins | sample YNPBryantNP2012_FD_185815 | JGI IMG/M metagenome (GOLD analysis project Ga0209227, IMG submission 185815) | Anoxygenic and chlorotrophic microbial mat microbial communities from Yellowstone National Park, USA - YNP Bryant NP 2012 (SPAdes)... ...
GCTCATCATGTCTTCCTTCCGTCACGGCCAACCGACCGTGACCCGGTCACACGGTGCGGGTGGACGCACACACCGCTGACCGGCAGCAAATAACGCTTTGCAATCGCGTGAGTTGTTAAGGTACGACACGCCCGTTGGCGAAAAAAAGCGGTGCAGGCAAAGTGCGCTGCGCCGGAAGCAACGGGCCAATTGGTTGCGGAGCGTACCGCTGTGGGTCGTCCTCCGTGTCATCGCCGGAGCGATTGACGAGGAAGAGTATAGCAAGCCTGGCGGATTTTGTCAAGCGGGTTAGGAGCGGGATTCACAGGTACCACAGACGACCGGATGCCGCACCCGTTCTACCACACCATGACCGTCGCTGAGCGCATCACGATGCCTCAATCGGTGTGCATCGCTGTACCGGCGACGGTTCGGCAGATAGTGCGCACACGGAGCAGGGAGCCGGACTGTCTCGATGCCGCTGACTTCGATGGAGGTCACATATTCTATGAGCAGTCTGGTACTGGCGGTATCATTCATTAGGGGAGGAAAGCACTTTAGAACATACTTGAAAGTATGATCAAAAACCCAGCTTTCTCATTGGGCACGCCCCGTACCCATAACCACTGGGTAAGGAAGGGGTCTAGGAGGGAAGGTAAGGGGGCGCCAGGCGTGCTCCGCAGCACCAGCGCTGAACCCGGTGCTACCCGTTTCTATCGCGTCGAAAAGACGTAAGCGTTCCCCGCCACCGTTCCTCGTATCATTCTGGAGATGCAATGGCCAAGTCTTATCAACAGCCCACTTCGTTGATGAGGCGATTCGTTGCTCGCCCCTTCAGCCGACGCCCCTGCTGAGCGCCTGATCAAAACCACGAGTTTCTGATCACATTCTTAGATGCGCTCGCAATCATTGCCGGGCCAATTGGGTAGGCAGACGCGGCGTTTATGCTGAAACGAGTGTGATACCATCGAATATACAATAGTCATCAAGCGTATCTTTTTATGTATCAACCATATTGTTCCGTCTCAGGTCATGCTATAATATAAAGCAACCGACGTACTGTGAATAAAATCACTAGCCGACGCGCACATTCGCGCCAAGTGAAAGAGCAGGAGCAGTGAAAGAGTTTTTCCGCTTTAGTCGCAAAGGATTTACCGGACGCGAGGATCAAGAGAGCGCTCAAATCCCTGATGATCTGTGGGTAAAATGCAGCGTATGTCGTGAGCTTATCTACAAAAAACAGCTCAACGACAACCTGAAGGTTTGCCCCAAGTGCGGCCATCACATGCGTATGAGTGCCCACGAGTGGCTCGGTTTGCTCGACGTTGGTTCATTCCGTGAAATGGATGCCAACTTACTTCCGACCGATCCACTCGGTTTTGTAGCCGACGAGGAGAGCTACGCAAATAAGCTGGTCAAAACCCAGCAGCGCACCGGAATGGCTGATGCGGTCATATCAGGCGTTGGTGCGATTAATGGAATCCGACTCTGCATCGCAGTTGCTGATTTCTCCTTTATGGGCGCTTCGATGGGTAGTGTCTATGGTGAAAAGATGGCTCGCGCCGCTGAGCGGGCTGCTGAACTGGGTGTACCATTGCTCACCATCAATACCTCAGGCGGGGCTCGTCAACAAGAAGGGGTCATTGGCCTCATGCAGATGGCCAAAGTGACTATGGCCCTGACCCGCCTGGCGGCTGTCGGCCAACCCCATATTGCTCTGCTCGTTGATCCCTGCTACGGTGGCGTTACCGCCTCTTACCCCTCGGTCGCCGATATTATTATTGCTGAACCAGGAGCAAATATTGGTTTTGCAGGTAAGCGCTTGATCGAGCAGATCATGCGTCAGAAGTTGCCAGCCGGCTTCCAGACCGCAGAGTTCATGCTTGAACACGGCATGATCGATATGGTCGTGCCGCGCAGTGAAATGCGCGATACACTGGCCAAGATCCTTCGCCTGTACCATCAGCGCCCAATACCTGCAACGAGAGCCGATCTCGCAACCCGAAGAGCAACCTTACCGCAACCAATTATGTAGCGCCACGTGAGGCATGGCATGGAAGAGACTCCTGTTCCACAAACCCTGACTCCCTGGGATCGTGTGCAATTAGCGCGACATCCGCAGCGACCGCACACGCTCGATTACATCGCGGCGCTGTGTGAAGATTTTGTCGAGCTACATGGCGACCGTCGCTTCGGCGATGATCCGGCAATGGTAGGCGGCATGGCAACCTTCGCCGGTCAGACGGTTATGGTTATTGGGCATCAGAAAGGCAACGATACGCGCGAGAATATGCGCCGTAATTTCGGAATGCCGCATCCTGAAGGGTATCGCAAAGCGCAGCGCCTCATGCGCCATGCTGAAAAGTTCGGTCTGCCGGTGATCTGTTTTGTCGATACGCCGGCTGCCGATCCAACCAAGAGTTCGGAGGAGCGCGGACAGGCAAATGCCATTGCGGAAAGCATCATGCTGATGACAACGTTGCGGGTACCCAGCATCGCGGTCGTGATCGGTGAAGGTGGAAGTGGTGGCGCCCTGGCAATCAGTGTTGCTGACCGTATCTTGATGCAAGAAAACTCTATCTATTCGGTAGCACCACCAGAGGCAGCAGCGTCGATCTTGTGGCGTGATGCAGCGAAAGCCCCAGAAGCAGCGAAGGCGTTGAAACTTACCGCGTCTGATCTCTACGAGTTGCGCATTATCGATGAGGTGATCCCCGAACCACCCGGTGGTGCACATACTGACCGGCTAGCCGCGATTACAACTGTCGGTGAACGGCTTCGTTTCCATCTGGCCGATTTGCAGCAACGGGATATTGAGACGATCTTGCGCGAACGTTATCAAAAGTATCGGTCAATCGGTCAGTATCAGGAACAACAGATGGAACTCTTTAGCCGCAGATAGCGATGGCAAGGATGATAATGAACTGCGCGTGGTTGTATTGATGGCTACCACGCGCCTTTTATTGCCGTAAGGACACAGTCAATGAGCAACTTCAATTTTGATCAGATCATTCCCCGCCGAGGTACCGGTAGTATCAAGTGGGAACAGTATCCGGCCGATGTCTTACCAATGTGGGTAGCTGATATGGATTTTGCTTCACCACCGGCGGTAGTTGCCGCACTCCAGGAACGGGCTGCCCACGCTGTATTCGGCTATCCCTCCCATCCGCATCGTTTGGCCGAAGTGATTTGTGAGCGTATGGCTCGTCTCTATCAGTGGGATGTTCAGCCGGAGCAGATCCTCTTTTTGCCAGGATTGGTTTCGGCGATTAATGTGCTCTGTCGGGCGTTTGGTGAGGTCGGTGATAGTGTCCTTACTCTGACTCCAGCTTATCCGCCTTTCCTGAGTGCACCGCGTAATCAGCAACGCCAGATCGACACTTGTCCGCTAGCATTGACCGTTTCCGGGTCCACGCTCACTTACGCTATTGATTTTGATGCCTTTACCGATGCTATCCACCAACGCACTCGACTCTTGCTGCTCAGCCATCCACACAATCCGGTTGGTCTCGAATATGATCCGCCAACCCTGCGACGCCTGGCCGAGATTTGCATTGAGCGGAATGTCATTATTTGCTCTGACGAAATTCACTGCGACTTATTGCTAGGGGATACGCAACATATCCCCCTGGCTGCGCTCGATTCGAATATTGCAGCACATACCATTACGCTCATGGCGCCGAGCAAGACCTTCAATCTTCCTGGCCTCGGCTGTAGTATGGCGATCATCCCCAATCCTGAATTACGCCGCCAGGTGAGTCGCGCTGCAGCCGGTATTGTGCCGCATGTGAACGTGTTTGGATTCGCCGGTGCACTGGCTGCCTACGAACATGGTGATGAATGGCTGACAGCGCTGCTGCATTACCTTACCGCTAATCGTGATCGCTATGTCACGCGCATTACCACCGAAATGGCACCACTCCGCTGTACAGTGCCGCAAGCGACGTATCTCGGTTGGATTGATTGCCGTGACCTACCGCTCGCAACCAGCCCCTACCGATTCTTCCTCGATGAAGCACGAGTGGCTTTTTCTGACGGGGCAATGTTTGGCCCAGGTGGTGAAGGATTTATCCGTATCAACTTTGGTTGCCCCAGATCACAACTCGATGAGGCACTGGATCGCGTACACGCTGCCTTACAGCGTTTCGTGAATTTATAGAACACATGAACAATGTTTTTAGGACTATAGACTTAACTACCACATGATGACATTTCTTTCATCAAGTGCTAGAGTACCGGAGGGTGAGTCAATGAGGGTTACTTATCAACCAAACTACAAAGAGGCTCATCATGGCTTATACACGACGATTAGCCTGGATTGCTCTCCTCTTCGGTATTCCTTCGCTTGTCTCACCAACTGTTACTACCTCGGCAGGATGTCCTGGTGATCGTTCACACCTGATTCCACGTTTTGGCGGACACTGGTTTCTACTAGGTGCAAACGTACCCTGGCTCAATGGTGGCTTCGGCGCCGATTTTGGCACGGTCGAAGAGTGGAATCAACACACCTATGATGCCAACGCAACTCGTTCGATGTTTCGTGCGCTTCGCCAGCAAGGGGCTAATACTGTGCGCTGGTGGCTGTTTGCCGATGGTCGGGGGGCGCCAGAATTTAATGCGAACAGTGGCGGCGCAGTGACCGGTCTTGATGCCAATTTCTTGCCCAGCCTGGCCAGTGCTATCCAGATCGCAAGCGAAGAGAATGTCTATCTTGTCTTCACCCTTTGGAGCTTTGATATGCTCTTCGCCGACTCGACCCCTTACGATAGGGGTGAACATGCAGGCGGACACCGCGATCTCATTGTTGATAGTGCTAAACGTGCCTCGTTTATCAACAACGCTCTGTTACCAATGCTCCGGTATCCGGTTGGCACAAGTGGGTACACGATTGGCACCCATCCGAACGTGCTGGCGTGGGACATTTTTAACGAACCAGAATTTGGCATTAGCGAATCTCCCCATTTTTCTCCGGCATCTGAGGTCACCCAGCCGGTGACACTGGCCCAGATGCAGCGCTTTATTGCTGAAATTTCCGGTGCTATTCATCGCAACTCCAACCAGTTGACAACGGTCGGCAGTGCCTCGATGAAGTGGAATAGCGCACGAGCACTTGGCGCCAGTGGCAATTTCTGGAGCGATGCGCAGTTGACCGTCTACGACCCGCAAGGCTATCTCGATTTCTACCAGATTCACTACTACGGCTGGATGAACGGCGATGAACGTTATTGGAGCTATTCCCCGCTCTTCAACGATTGGTACGAGGCAGGTTTCGACAAACCAGTTGTAATCGGCGAGGTGCCGTCTAATGCGGGAGGTACGAATCGTACACCCACGCAGTTGCTCGCTGAACTACATGCGAATTGCTATGCCGGTGTGTGGGTATGGCCATACTTCAATGTCAACGACCGTACCGGTCAGTGGTCAGATGCCCACGCTGCGGTACGTTCGCTGGCCAGTACGATACCTGCGGAGCTACAGATTGCGCCTGTGTCGTTACCAGCGCGTGTCTATATTCCGCTTGCTATCAGATAGATGGAAACAAGTCGTTACTTTTTGGTTCTTGCTACGACGTACAATACGGTAGCGATGTGCCGATACCATACCCCCCCTGGTATCGGACAACACTACCAAACCCTGCAACGACACCTCACACACCGGTGATACCGGAGCTGAGGCGTCGCTGAATGTTTTGGAGGTCTTGATGCAGCAACGATTCTGGCTAATGATACTGACCGTGTGCTGGTTGGGCGGGTTCTTCTGGCTGATCCAGCAACCCTCACCAACTGCAATTGCCAATAGTGGGTATCGTCAGTTTATTCCAATTATCGTAAAGCCTTCCATATTTACCGAGACATTTACCGGTGAACCGAGCCAGCCCCTAAGCTGGAATCCGGCACATTGGGATGTTACCGTACATTCGCGTGACGTGAATACCTGGTATCAGCTTGAACCAATGGCCGCTGAGCATGGTGCCGATTGTTCACCAGCCCCGGCTACGCATACCATTAGTCGTTACGAAGATGCTGTTTATCAGTGCCGTAACCACATCATGACCGCTATCAAGGCAAGCGGCTACGGTATGATCTATCTGACGCCGAATCATCTGGTCGATTTTAGTGGTGGCACAGCAACGATTCGCTTTGATGTCTCAACATTGCGTACCAGTCTCCGCGACTGGATTGACCTCTGGATTAGTCCGTACAATGAACATCTCCAGCTCCCTCTCGATATGGTGGTCGATGTCAGCGGCCCACCGCGCAATGCCGTTCAGGTACGGATGGATCTCACCGGTAATTTTTTCGATGTCATCATTTATCGCAATTTTCAGCCTACCGTGATCGACGGTATCGCTATTCCGTATGATCGCTTTCTTGAGCCAAGTCCGACGCGCCGTGATACCTTTGAATTGCAAATCTCACGTACCAGTATCAAGTTTGGAATGCCTGCCTACAACTTCTACTGGGTAGACACCAGAATTGCCGATCTGGGCTGGGATCAAGGGGTGGTTCAGTTCGGTCATCACTCGTATAATCCGCTCAAGGACTGTACTTCACCCTGCCGACCGGGAACATGGCACTGGGATAACGTTACGATCAGCCCCTCTCGGCCATTTACGATGATCGCCGCTAACCGTCGGTATACCGACCGCGCAAACCCCACAGTTTCCCTATCGGCCCCAGCGCCGGCCAACGCCTATTTGCGTTTCGTTGGGATTGGCCCCAATTTGCAGGTTCGTTTTGACGGTGGCGCCTGGCAAACCGCTCATCTGCAATTACAAGACAGTCGCTATTTCAAAGACGAACATTTCCGCAATTTCTGGATGCCCATTCCAGCCGGAACGACGCAGGTTGAATTTCGCGGAGATCGCTGGTGGGGCACCGACTGGCACGTACGCAATATAAGTGTCTGGTCGCTACCGTAGAACACATCAGAAAGCGGACTGTACTGCCGCTCGTAGCAGCACACACTGGGGGCAGGGTCGAAACCTGCCCCCTTTCCTTTAACTTGCGCTTCTCTCTGTTCATTCCTCTAGTAGTCGAGGAAGGTTCGGACACACTTTTAGCACCTATCTTCACACATCGTCGTCATGAGACGACGGATGCACCTGTTAGTGAACGGAATACGACTGACGACCAACCTGATTCGGAAGGGATCAATGTTGGAATCGCCTGGAGCAAGGCGGTGTCTGGCTCATTCAGATGGGAATCGACAGGTAAGTTGGGATGCGACGCCGTCTATGACATAAACACGGCGCCGCTGCTGCAATTCACGAGATACGGACGCAGAACCCTTTTTTCCATCTTCTGACCGATCTCTAACCCATTTCGATCAAGTATACTAGCAACCATGTTCTATTTTCAGAGGCGAAAGGAGCAGAACAATCGTGCAGCGTAGCGAATTTTCGATTACTTCAGCGTATACCTACGACCGACGTAGCGTAGCGCGTTGGCTCCTCTCGCATGTTGGACGTTACTGGCCATTTGCGCTGGGATTTTATCTCTGTTTTATCACGGCATGGGCTGCCTATTCAGGAGCACAGGCGGTCATCGGGCGCGCAGCCGATGTGCTGAGTGGCCCGCCAGACTATGCAGCCTTAACTGCATTGACGCTTGGAGTTCTGGCGTTGATGGTCACTGATAGCTTCAGTGCGCTGATCGGCAGTCTATCTGCGGAAACGGTAGCAGCACGGGTTGAAGCTGATATTCGTCAGGAATTTTATGAAAGTCTGCTCGCGAAGAGTAAGGCATTTCATGATCGACAGCGTGCGGGTGATCTCATAGCCCGTGCGACTGATGATACCAATCTGGTGGCGAATATGATCGTACCCGGAAGCACATTGATTTCAGAGACAGTGTTGGGCATCGTGGTACCGCTCACGTTTATCTTTTTTACCGAGCCACGATTGATGTTCATCCCTCTGCTCTTCGTGGTCGGCTATATTCTCACGGCACATCGGTATCTGCGCCGACTGATGCCGGTGATTCAGCGTCAACGTGAGCAGTACGGTCTGATGAACGCTGGGTTGGAAGAAACCATTAGTGGCATTGAGGTAGTAAAAGCCAGTGCACGTGAGGCGCTCGAACGCTCGAAATATTTGCGGAACGCGCAACGTTTTCGCGATCTGTTCATTGAACAAGGCCGCATCGAAGCCCGCTATTTACCACTTTTGCTGTTTGGAATCGCTCTGGGCGCACAATTCTTTCATGCACTCTGGCTCTACAGCATTGGCGAGATCGGTTTAGGGCAGGTGGTTGCCGTTATCGGTTTGATGAATGTATTACGATTTCCTACCTTCATTTCGCTCTTTGCTTTTTCGGTGTTCCAGGCCGGTCTAGCCGGAGCGCGCCGGATTTTATCTATCATCAATGCTGAAACCGATCTCGATGAGAACCCGAACGGCTATAGTGCACCGTTACGCGGCGAGATTACGTTCGAGCATGTGAGCTTCAGTTTTGCCGCTCATCCCGGTGAATCTCCGCACCAGGTACTGCATGACATCTCATTTCACATCCCTGCCGGGCAAACAGTAGCGATTGTCGGGCAAACGGGAAGCGGGAAAAGTGCGCTGACTCAGTTGGTGAATCGTACCTACGATGCCACCAGTGGGCGGGTATTGATCGATGGGGTTGATGTCCGTGACTGGAATCTCGATGCGTTACGCTCACAAATCGGCAAGATTGAGCAAGATATTTTTCTCTTTTCTCGCACTATTGCCGAAAATATCGCTTTTGGTGCTCCTGGGGCAACGCAAGTCGAGATTGAGGCGGCAGCACGGGCAGCCCAGGCGCATGAGTTTATCAGTCGCATGCCAGACGGATATCAGACGGTGATCGGCGAGCGCGGCGTGACCCTCTCTGGAGGTCAGCGCCAGCGGATCGCACTGGCACGTGCGTTTCTTGCGCATCCACGTATCCTTATTCTCGACGATAGTACCAGCGCAATTGATAGTGCTACCGAAGACGAAATTCAACGTGCCATTCGTCAGGCCCAGCAGGGACGTACCGTCCTGTTGATTACCCATCGGTTGGCGCAGATACGGTGGGCCGATCAGATTCTGGTCCTCGATAGAGGTCGGTTGGTAGCGTCAGGAAAACACGAAGAACTCTTACGTACATCGCCGCACTATCGCCGCATCTTTGCGCGTTACGAACACGCAGTACCCGAAACTGGGGTTGTGCGGGCAACAGAAGGAGCTGCGTAGCATGGGTTTTCTGTTTGATGGTCTTGATGCGGAAGGATACGACCGTAAATACCGTGATCGAGAGCTGGTACGGCGCATCCTGAACTACTTTCGTCCACAAGCGTCGAAAATCATCACTGCAGCATTGATGATTACTGCCACTGCTCTGATTGAGGCGTTGATCCCGATCTTTATCGCGTACAGCATCGACGAGATTCAAACGGCAACGTCACTCAATCAAGTCGCGGTACTAGCCGGTGCTCTGGCGCTCATCGCATGTCTCGCGTGGGTATTTAACCTGATTCGGCAGACAATGTCGGTGAAGGCAATTGGCGAGGTCGTACTGGCAATGCGCCGCGATGCAGTCAATGCTGTTCTAGTCCGTGATTTGAGTTTCTACGACCAGTTCCCATCGGGAAAGATTGTGAGTCGGGTTAATTCCGATACCGCAGCCTTTGCCCAGGTGATGACACTGACAATGGATTTGCTGAGCCGATTGCTGCTCGTTTTCGTGTTAGTCGGCTATCTGGCCAGTGTCAGTTGGTCGTTAACGCTGATTTTACTCGGCCTGGTGCCACTGATTATCGGCGCTGCCCTGGCCTTCCGCGCCATCGCCCGTCGGGTTATTACTGCTTCACGTCGAGTAAATGCCGAGGTCAGCAATCATATTCAAGAGACGGTAAGCGGGATTGGGGTTGCCAAGACGTTTCGCCAGGAGCAGGCTATCTATGCCGATTTTCTCGATGTTAATCAGAAAAGTCGGCGGGTGAATCTACAAACCCGTTATACCTTTAGTAGCATCTTTCCGTTACTCAATCTGCTTGCCGCAGTAGGCACGGCGCTCCTGGTCTACCTGGGTGGACAGGCCGTGTACGCTGGTGAATTGACAACCGGTACCTGGTTTCTGTTTATTCAGGGTCTCCAGAATTTCTGGTTCCCGCTGACCAGTATTGCGTCATTCTGGAGTCAGTTTCAGCTTGGATTGGCTGCCGGTGAGCGAGTCTTTGCCCTGATCGACGCCGAACCGCGTGTGGTACAACTCGACCGAATTGATCCCGGACGGCTACGCGGTGAGATCGTGTTCGAGCAGGTTGATTTTGCCTATAAACCAGGCGAACCGGTGTTACGTCAATTCAACCTCCACATCAAAGCAGGCGAGCGCGTGGCCCTGGTTGGTCAAACCGGTTCAGGCAAGAGCAGCATTGCCAAGCTGATTGCACGGTTCTACGAATTTCAAGGCGGGCAGATTCGGATTGACGGGTACGACATACGCCACCTCGATCTGAACGCTTCCCGGAGTCAGCTCGGCATGGTGACTCAGACCCCATTTTTGTTCGATGGCACAGTACGAGAAAACATTCGCTACGGACGCCCTGATGCCGATGATGATGCAGTATTGGCGGCTGCACATCACGTTGGTCATGGCGACTGGCTGGCAACGCTTCCTCATGGTCTTGACACACCGGTAGGTGAACGTGGGAGCGGATTGAGTATGGGGCAACGCCAACTGGTTGCCCTGGCACGAGTGTTGCTGCAAGACCCAGCGATCCTCATTCTCGATGAGGCAACGGCTAGTATCGATCCACTGACTGAAGTGCTGATTCAAGAGGGACTTGATGAGGCGATGCGTGGGCGAACGGCAATCATCATTGCCCACCGGCTCAGTACTGTACAAGAGGTTGATCGCATTATTGTGTTGCGCCATGGTACGATTCTCGAACAGGGATCGCACCATCAACTGTTGGCAGCCGGTACGCATTATGCCGAACTATACAACACCTATTTCCGCCATCAGAGTCTGGAGTACATCGAGGCCGCAGGGCGTAAATAGTAGGATCAGGACACATAGACATCGAGCATGTAACGACGGTAATGGGAGTTCCTACCGGAGTCGCGCACGTCATTAAGAGGCTATCCGCATCATCCATCATCACCTCACGACGGATAAACCGCGGCGATGGATGCAAGACGATGCACGGAGGGGTGAGGCGAAGCTTCACCCCGACAGGTGTCCACGACGATGGTCACGGAGCCGGTGATACCGACCATCGTCGCACCGCAAGGAGAGAGGCTTCTGGACAGTACACCGATCTGACTGGGGACAACCTACACTAACCTTCATCGCTTGGAATAGAAAATTTCGGACCAGTTCTAAAACACAAAGGCACGAAGGGAAGAAGAGACCTTCGCGCCCACATTTTATCGAATGATCATCAGGCGTAATAATCATTCTTCAAGACCATCATCGTCGTCGGCGACATCTTGATCAATTTCATCGAGACCAATCTCTTCTTCCTCATCACTGCCGACAAAATCCTCATCAAAGGTTTCTGGCTCCTCAATCAATTCTTCTTCCTCAAGCAGGTCTTCGTAATCGTCGAAGCGGAGTGACGATAGGATCGTAGCCCCTTCACCTAGCTTACCGGGGAAGGAGACCCGTCCACGCTGGCTTGGGTCTTGATACACCTCACGAATGAGAATCCGCACATTGCGCGAATCGGACTGCACCACTGCGGCCAGATAGCGATTGCCACCATTCATTAGCTCAACGAGACGATGGCTTAACTTCGGCTCAATACGTCCGATCAGATTACCATCGAGGTCGAAGACATAGACCATCTTCCCATCGACCCGCAATTCTACCTTTTCACCCGTGATCAGAGCATCAACCGCCGGACCACGTTGCACATCTACCAGCGACGTCAGTGCAGTACGCCCAGTTTCCGTGATAAACATGCGCATATCGACCTGCTGACGTGTCGAGCGCGTAATCGGTGCCTCGGTGATACCACGGGCCAACAGCGACTCAAGTCGGGCAACATTCTTACGGGCAATCGGGTTAGCTGCGTTCAGGCGCAACGCATTCTGATAGGCACGATGGCTCTCCGCATACTTTCCCAGCTCAAAGAGAGCCTTACCAAGGCGGTTGTAGGTTTCAACATCTTCACCTACCCGCAGCAACTGTTGATTCAACTCAGCCGCCTCTTGCCAGCGGTTAAGGGCAGCCAGCTCAATCGCCTTTTCCTGAAGGCGGCGACGAATGCGCATCTTTTCATCTTGCTTTGACAAGGTTATTCTCCTCGTGCTGAGTATGAACCGAATCATCACGTTGCAGTACTCCCTGCAACGACCATGGACTGGTAGCGGTAATCTTCACCGGTACCAACTGGCCGGTCAGGTCTTGGGGATGGCTAAAGAACACCAGGCGATTGCCGGGTGTACGACCACGCCATTTCCCCTTACTTTCACCCTCGACCAGAACCTCTACCGTCTGACCAAGGAAACGTGCCATACGCTCGGTGGCAATCCGCTCTTGTAACTGTTCGAGTCGACGGCGACGTTCCTCTTTAACTTCAGGCGGAACGGCAAGTGCCGGGTCTTGTTCCATTTCAGCAGCCCGCGTCTCCGGTCGAGCAGAGAAGGCAGCAATATGTACCTTATCAAAACCAATCTCGGCACACAGCTCCATCGTCTGACGAAAATCGTCTTCGGTTTCGCCGGGATGACCAACAATAATGTCGGTTGTCAGTGAAATATCAGGAATAGTAGCGCGAATCTTCGCAATCAGCGCCTTGTAGCGAGCGACCGTATAGCCACGACGCATCAATTTAAGCACCCGATCAGAACCAGCCTGAACGGGCAGATTGATCTCGGGCTGGCAACGCGGTAAACGTGCAACCGTTTCAATCAAACGATCGGTCATCCAGGCCGGATGGGAGGTAAGGAAGCGCAAGCGCAACAAACCCGGCGTCGGATCAACAGCCTCAAGCAAATCGGCCAGTTCAGGGCGACCAGGAAGGTCGTGGCCCCACGAGTCAACAATCTGACCGAGCAGAGTAATCTCTTTTGCCCCCCGGGCAACAATGCGACGTACCTCGTCAACAATTTCCATCAACGGTCGTGACCGTTCACGACCCCGCCGCAACGGGATCACGCAGTAAGAACAGGTCATATTACAACCGTACTGAATGGGTACGTGCACCGAAACCGGTGGGTGCGACCAATCGCGCACGGGCAGAGCTGGCTCATCAAGGGTATAGATCGGATTTGGCGCCAGTGCCACCACCTCATCAACAGCCGAAGGCGAGACAAAGTAGTCGACCATCGGCAACTGCCCGGCGAAGAGCGAGCGATTATTCGGGCCAACCATGCATCCCCAGAGCACAATCCGTGTGTCGGGATGAGCACGTTTGACTCGCACCAATTCACCCAGCTTACCGAGAATACGTTCTTCAGCCGAGGCGCGAACACTGCAAGAGTTCAACACAATAAAGCTGGCATCTTCAGGGCGAGCAGCCGGACTATAGCCCACACCCTGCAATGCAGCTTCGAGCCGTTCAGAATCAGAGATATTCATCTGGCACCCGACCGTCCAGACGTAATAGCGCCGCTCACGCGGTGTCTGATCACGATCAGGACGGGGGCGCTGGTCAAAGAAGATAACATCCTGCATGGCGCCTTTACCAAACGATCACCGGCAAGCCACATTCAACACTTTGTCGCGCCGCTTCCCGCAGCGATTCGAGGCAGCGGAACGCATCAGAACGTGGCGAAACACCGGCCTTGATCAATTGTGGAGCCAATTCCGATAGTTCACGTAGCAACTGTACCGACGAGCCGAAGAATGCCTGATCTTCTTCGCCGTCGTCAGTCTCAAAGGGCAAGTAAACAGGATCGGCAAAATCGACCGGCAAATAATAGCTATTAATTCCCTGCAAATTGATCAGATGGCGATAGCGGCTAGGAACCAACTCATCCCAAACATCAGTCACAGCACGGTCAAGGTCTTCCTCAAGTACCGGACCATCAGCAATGATCGGCGCCAGATCGTCTCCGCGCTCAAGGTGAGCCGCCATCCGGGCCAACTGGTACAGAGCACCCATGGTCTCAATCGACCCTTCCCAAATCTCGACGCCGGGCTGACTAAGCAGATCGATATCAATACCGAACTCGCGCAATTGATCCTGGACGGCAGCCACACTTTCGTACTGTTCTTCATATTCGGCGCGATCCTCATCAGGTCGCACCATAATGAGAGATGCAACCGCCAGGTCGAGTTCGGCGGGAGCTTGTGCAGACATAGGTTTCTCCTCACTGAGCACGATAATTGTGCTGTAATAGTATACCACACTTATCGTCAATCCGAATACGTCTGAGGGCCTGATCGAAAACCTGAGCTTTCGATGAGGGGCGACCATGGCATCTCCAGAATGGTTTGGGGAACGTTGGCGGGGAACTGGCTCCTCACTTTCCCCCTGGCCCTCTTCCTCTCCCACAAAAAAGGAAGGGGGCTAGGGGGATAGCTGATGAGAAAGAACGTTGGCACCCCTCACGTAATGGTTGTACGGGCGCGGTACGTTCCCAATAAGAAATCTGGGTTTCCGATCAGGCTCTAAGCGGAACGAGCATTGAGTAGATGGGAGAGGAGGATTCTTCTGTAGCGAAGCGGTGAATGGTCGGTCAGCTTCTGCATCGCTCCCCACTGCACTCGGTAGAGACGAGAGGGGTGAAACCCGCCTCGACCATATGTTGACCGGCATCATCAGCGAGGGAACGGCAAACCAGGCCGCAGCCAGCTGCTGAAACGAGAAACTGTCGCTTCTGCGCACGTTTTGCGTTACTCGTCCCGCAATCATTACCGCTCCTGAGTATGATGAAAACATCGAAACGCCCTGAAGAAGCGACATTCTACCGATCAAACTGACAATATGCGGTAATATTACACCTGGAATACAGCAATACAGGTGCATCTCTATCGATCACGTATTTTTCAAGCAAAACTATGGTGCAGAAACAGTTTCGGTTAGCAATATTCACGATGATACACGTAGCACTCTTTAGTCAAATCTACCTCACCCACCTTTTGTGGCAAACCAGTGAACCGCACGAATGGATTTTAGGAGAATGGCTCATTAACTATCAAGGAGGATTTATTCGGCGTGGTCTATTGGGTGAAATCCTGTTCCAACTCTCACATCTCTTGTCGATAAATGTCGTACATCTTACGATCATTGCCCAAATTATTGTCTTTGCAGTATTCCTCTATAGTACATATTTCCTTATCAAGGAAAGTCCTTTATCACCAGCAACTGTCGCATTAATTTTTTCACCAGCGTTTCTTCTCTTTACTGTCTGGTCATGGCCCCCCGTTAGTGTACGAAAGGAGGTGTTTCTCTATATTACCCTGGTATACACCTGCCTTTATCTGCAAAGATCAACACCAAAAGGGTTCAGCTTGCCTATTCTTATTGGAATAAGCGCTATCGTACTCGTGCTCATCCATAAAATGCTGGTAGCATACCTTTCATATTTGATCATACCGGTCATCTTATATGAACGACGATTTGGTCAGCTAGCACGACGAACGCTCTTGGCCCTGCTTCCAAGTATGATCGTCGCCATACTGCTGGTAACCCGACCAACGATTAATGAGACTACGTGGAAGGTTCTCTGTAGTTCTATTCAACCGGTCCCACCGAGAGACTGTCTTTCTCATGGTGAATATTTGGGTGCTATCACCTTTTTAACAAAAGACACATTTTTCGGAATTCAGTTTACCAGATTGTTTACTACCCCTGAAACAATTGTTGTATACGTGCTTACCGGTCTATTAAGTGTGATACCGATCCTGTACGTCGTTTATTCGTATAAACTATGGGAACGCCTCGCAAGAACCGTACTGTTCTTGATCGGATTATGTTTCAGCGCAACCATTGTCCTCACGATCCCGTTGTTCATCGTTGCAGCCGACTACGGACGATTCATCAGCATCCACATAACCTGTATCTCGCTCACTATACTCTGGTTTTTACAATTATCGCCCGCCAGAATCGATCCAGAAACCCATCAAACGCCGTTTGTCTGGATCGGAATCGTGCTATTCCTTATCAATTGGAAACTACCAATGTGGCTTTTGTTTGCGACATTCCAACATGCTTTTCCGCTCATCAGTCTATTGCTTGCTCAACGTTAATCAACGTCCTCAGCAAAAAGACAACCGCTTCATGACAAATACCTGTGTTCACCGACGAGTTCTGCCCTGTGTTTGACAGAAATGGCACGAACCCGTTACCTGCCTTACCATCGCCGATGCCAATGCTTAGTAGGAACTCATCCTGCACATCACTGGGAAAAATACGTTTGTCGGAAGTTGCGTTCGCATGCGCCGCACGGGCAGGCAGCCTACCCGCTCCCACCGGTTACAGTTGGCACTGTGGAGAAATAACATTTTTTCCGGGAACGGACACTGTTGGGGTAGAGCACCGTTCCCGATCCATCGTCGTCACCTGGCTACGGTATCAATACCGCTCGAACACCGGCTCAACCACATCGATAGCCCGATCAAACTCCTCACTCATCGTCGCAACACCCACTTCGTGCGCCAAACCCTCATCTCGTACCACTTCTAGCGTGACACGGGGCAGCTCATCGGCAACCGCTTTCACCGCTGCCAGAATTGGGCGCGTGGTTGTGGCGGAACGCAAGGTCGTCCCTTCAACGACAAACAGCGTATCACCTTGCTCATTCCGAAGGATTAACCGCTGCACGCTCGGTTCCACGATTAGTTCATGCACGCGAGCAAGCAAGCGCCAGCCATGAACGACCTCAATCGTGATGTCCATGGTTCCCTCCTGCGCCGTGCTGGCGCTCTACGATAACAATACTCTCCGCTATGTTACAGTGTAATTCCAGAAGCATGTATTGTGAGAAAGAGACTCTATACTTTGAGTATAGACATTTTAATTATCAATATTTGATATTTTTATTATTCCTTCAAGGCATTCATCCCTGACGGGCAGCTTCCAACCTTGTCTCGTGTACCGGTGCCACTCGTTGTCTCTCTCCTCACCGAGCGAGACACTATTCAGACACGCTTGTTCGGCGCAGTGTTTACCGCTATGCATTGCCTCTTCTCGCTTCGGGTGACCTTCAATGACCGGACGCGACAACAGCAGGAGAATAGCGCACAGAAGGGGAAGGTTGGCCCCTCACCTTCCCCCTGGCCCCCTTCCTCTCCCGCGCTGCGGGAGAGGAAGGGGGGATGGTTGGCCTCCGCACCTTTCTCCTGGCCCCGCACCTTCCCCCTGGCCCCGCACCTTTCTCCTGGCCCCGCACCTTTCTCCTGGCCCCGCACCTTTCTCCTGGCCCCGCACCTTCCCCCTGGCCCCGCACCTTTCTCCTGACCCCCTCACCTTCCCCCTGGCCCCCTTCCTCTCCCGCGCTGCGGGAGAGGAAGGGGGGATGGTTGGCCCCCGCACCTTTCCCATGAACCCGCACCTTTCCCATGAACCCGCACCTTCCCCCTGGCCCCGCACCTTCCTCCTGGCCTCCGCACCTTCCTCCTGGCCTCCGCACCTTTCTCCTGGCCTCCGCACCTTCCTCCTGGCCCCCCTCACCTTCCCCCTAGCCCCTCCTCTCCCGCGCTGCGGGAGAGGAAGGGGGGATGGTTGGCTCCCGCACCTTCCTCCTGGCACCCTCACGCAATGGTTGCGCGGGTACAGTACGTTCCCAATAAGAAATCAGGGTTCTTGTTCATCTAAGAGCCTATCCGAATAATCATCTCAGGGTGTCACAGATGAAA
>Ga0209227_1001530_pt1 | contig 17730 bp, 11 predicted proteins | sample YNPBryantNP2012_FD_185815 | JGI IMG/M metagenome (GOLD analysis project Ga0209227, IMG submission 185815) | Anoxygenic and chlorotrophic microbial mat microbial communities from Yellowstone National Park, USA - YNP Bryant NP 2012 (SPAdes)... ...
AAGCCCCAAATTGGCAGTGTGGAGATTGCTTCGTCGGCACAAAACGCCTCCTCGCAATGACAGGGTGAGTAGTCACCTCGATTGGCATCATACGCGAATTTGCCAAGAGATGCTAATCGTGCTAAAATACCTGCCGCCTGAAAGGGTCCGCTAGCTCAACTGGCAGAGCACCTGACTCTTAATCAGGGTGTTCAGGGTTCGAGTCCCTGGCGGATCATAAAATTCAAGACCCTGTTGGGACAGGGTCTTTTTTTGTTCGGCAGGGTGAACGTAATCACTGCGGCATCAACCGCACAAACTTGCGACGCCCCACGCGCAGCACTGCTTCATTCGCCGGGACGATGGCATCCACTCGGTCAATCGTTGCATCGTTCAATTTGACCCCGCCCTGTTGCACCAACCGTCGCGCCTCACTGCGCGAGGATGCCAAGCCCGCCGTGACCAACAAGTCAATAATCGGCATCGCGTTCGCGAGCGTAAAGGTAGGCATTTCGCTGGGTAATTCACGCTGCTGAAACACCTTGACGAATTCCGCTTCGGCAGCGCGCGCGGCATCGGCACCATGAAACTGGGTGACGATCTCGCGCGCGAGGCGCATCTTCAAGTCGCGCGGGTTGACGCTGGACGTTTGCAGCGCGCGTTCCATCTCTGCCAGTTCCTCATCTGGCACATCGGTCACACACCGAAAGTACTCGATGATGACATCGTCCACCAGCGACATCACTTTGCCATACATATCATTTGGATCGGTCTTGAGGTCAATCGTGTTGCCAAACGACTTGGACATTTTGCGTCCATCAGTGCCGACGAGCAGTGGCACCAGAAAGACTTCTTGCGGGGTCTTGCCTAAACGTTCTTGCAACTGTCGTCCTGTCAAAATGTTAAATTTTTGATCCGTACCCCCGAATTCGACATCCGCATCCACCGCAATCGAATCGTACGCCTGCAAAAGCGGATACATCAATTCCATTAACGAAAGCGGTTTGCCTTCCTTCACGCGTTTGTCGAACGTCTCGTGTTCCATCATATCGGCGAAGGTAAAGCGCGAGGTCAGGTTGAACACATCCGCCAGCGTGAATTTGCCGAACCACTCGCTTTGCCAGCGTACCTCGGTGCGCGCTCGATCCACAATCGTAAAAAACTGATCCATATACGTCTGGGCATTTGCCTGGACTTGCTCGGGTGTCAACATCACGCGCGATTCATCACGCCCCGACGGATCGCCAATCTGTGCCGTCCAGTCGCCCACAATCAAGACGACGGTATGCCCCAGTTCTTGCAATTGACGCAATTTGCGCAAGCCGACCGCGTGCCCGATGTGCAAATCGGGTTTGGAAGGATCAAAGCCCATTTTCAAGCGCAAGGGCTTGCCCGAAGCAAGGCGACGCCGAAAATTTTCCTCGACGATGATTTCAGCCACACCGCGTTTGAGAATAAAATCGAGAGACAAAGACATTGCAAAAATACTCCTTTGAAAATCCCCGCGATTGAAATCGCTGCGTACGAGCCCGTGCAGCAGGGGCGCAATTAATTGCGCCCCTGCTGAAGGTCGCCTGCCTCCGCAGGCGAAAGCGCGCGCGTCCGCGCCGGCGGACGCCCGGCGGCAACGCCCGCCGGAGACGATTTCAATCGTCGAATTTTCGCGTCCATGCACAACTCCGCCGACCACTTACCTGCGCACGATATTAAAACAAAACAGGGAAAAGGTCAACCTGTCGCACGGTATCTACTCAGCCATCTTGTCATTGCGAGCGTTTTTTTGCGAAGCAATCCCCAAATTCGGTGCGGAGATTGCTTCGTCGCGAAAAACGCTCCTCGCAATGACACGGAGTGAGCAGTTACGTCGCACGATTGTTTGACATTCGTCCATTGTTCGACTAAAATGACACGCACAGAAATCGGAAAACGAGTAAGAGCGTATGACATTCACTTCTCACGAAATTCGCAAAACTTTTTTAGATTATTTCAAACGACGTAAACACACCGTGGTCGCCAGTTCGTCGCTCATTCCTGCGGGCGACCCCACGCTCCTTTTCACCAACGCGGGGATGGTGCAATTCAAAGACGTGTTTCTCGGTCGCGAGAAACGCGACTATACGCGCGCAGTCACCGCGCAAAAGTGTATGCGCGTCTCGGGCAAACACAACGATCTTGAAAACGTGGGTCCCTCGCCGCGCCATCATACCTTCTTCGAGATGCTGGGCAATTTTTCGTTTGGCGATTATTTCAAAAAAGACGCCATCCGCTTTGCCTGGGAATTGTTGACCGAGTACTACGGAATGGACCCGGCGCGGCTGTGGTTCACCGTCTTTGAAGGCGATGACGAAGTGCCTGCCGATGATGAAGCCGCTGAACTGTGGGTCAAGGTCGGCGCCTCGCCCGACCATGTCTTGCGGTTTGGACGCAAGGACAATTTCTGGCAGATGGGCGAAACAGGTCCCTGCGGTCCCTGTTCCGAGATTCACTACTATCGCGGCGAACGTCCCCGCGACCCCAGATACAATCGGCGCGAGTATGTCAACGGCAGCGGCGATGAGACGCTCGAAATCTGGAATCTCGTCTTTATGCAATTCAATCGCTATGCCGATGGCGACACGTACAAACTCGAACCGCTCCCCAAACCTTCGGTGGACACCGGCGCGGGACTGGAACGGGTGACGATGGTGTTGCAAAACAAGCCATCGAACTATGACACCGATTTGTTCAAACCGATTCTCGAACGCACGCGCAAACTGCGTGGGCACGATAAAGTGGCGATGGAAAAACAAATCGCCTCGTACCGCGTCATCGCCGACCACGCGCGTGCCATCGCGTTCCTGATTGCGGATGGCGTGGTGCCTGGCACCGAAGGACGCAACTATATCCTGCGTTTGATTTTGCGACGCGCCGCGCGGCACGGCCACCTGCTGGGTTTTGAAGAACCCTTTTTGAGCGATGTGCTCCCGACAGTCATCGAACTGATGGGCGAGCACTATCCCGAACTGGTCAAGCGTCGCGAGGTGATTTTGAAAACGACGCGGCAAGAGGAAGAACGTTTCCAGAAAACCCTGCGCAGCGGTCTGGCGCTGCTGGACGATTTGATTGCCGATTTGCAGGCGCAGGGCAAAACGGAAATCCCCGGTCGCGACGCCTTCAAGTTGCACGATACGTACGGCTTTGCGCTGGAACTGACGCGCGAGATTGCGCGCGAACATGGTATGACGGTGGATGAAGTCGGCTTCCGTCAGGCGATGGAAGAACAAGCCGAACGCTCGCGCGCGGCATCCGCCATCGGTCAACTCGACCTTGCGAGCGAATCGGCATACCGAGCGATCAAAGACCGCGTCGCGCCTGATGGCGTGGTGCACAATCCGTACGCGGGCACTGAAATCGAAACACACATCGCCGGCATCGTCCACAACGGCGAGTTGGTGGACACGGCGCGCGTGGGAGATAACGTCGAAGTCATCTTGCCGCAAACGTGCTTTTACGTCGAATCGGGTGGACAGGTGAGTGACACCGGGCGTATCGTCCAGTATGCCAGCGTTGCCGATGGCGCACCAATCGAAGACGCGAACGTCGTCTGGGCGATTCAAATCACCGATACGCGCAAACCGATTCCAGACCTTGTGGTACACATCGGCACAGTGGTCAAGGGAACGCCGCGCGTCGGCGATCGTGCTGTCGCCGCGGTGGATCGCTTGCGACGCTGGGACATTATGCGCAATCACACCGCCACGCACCTCTTGCATCGCGAGTTACGTTACGTGCTGGGCGAGCATGTCACGCAACACGGTTCACTCGTCGCGCCCGATCGTTTCCGTTTCGATTTCGCTCACGGCGCGATGCTGACGCAGGACGAACTGGATCGGATTGAGCAAGGTGTGAACAATGCCATCCTCGCTGATTTCAACGTGACGCCGATTGAGATGAGTTATCAGGAGGCAGTTGCGCGCGGGGCGATCGCTCTCTTCACGGAAAAGTACGGCGAGCACGTGCGCGTCATTCAAATCGGTGATGCGCCTCGCTTTTACAGTCAGGAACTGTGTGGTGGCACGCACGTCACGCGCACCAGTCAAATCGGCGCGTTTCACATCGTGAGTGAATCCTCCATCGGCTCGGGCTTTCGCCGCATCGAAGCCGTGACGGGGCGCGGCGTCGTCAAACTGTTGCACGAGGGCTTGGGTTGTCTGGAGCGCACCGCCGCGTACCTGCGTACCAGCGCTGACCAGGTAGATCGACAAGTGCTGGCGTTGCTGCGCGAGCGGGACACACAACAAAAAGAAATCGAACGTTTGCGGCGCGAGCTAGCTCGACGCGATGTCGAATCGCTGCTCACGCACACGCAAACGGTCAACGATGTGCGCGTGCTGGCGACTCAGGTGAATGCGGCGAATATGGATATGCTGCGCGAGATCGGCGATTGGCTGAAAGACAAACTGGGATCGGGCATCGTGGTGCTGGGCGCGGTGCTGGGCGACAAACCCAACCTCGTCGTGATGGTGACTCCCGATCTCGTCGAACGTGGCTACGACGCCGTGCAAATCATTCGACCGATCGCGCGTCTCATCGGTGGCGGTGGTGGAGGACGCCCGACCATCGCTCAGGCAGGCGGCAAAGATGTCGCTCGCCTCGCCGAAGCACTGGCTCAAGCCCCGGGGCTGATTGCCAAGAAATGACGCGACGGAGGACGAAAGACCAGGGTTTGTCCTCCGTCTTTCGTCCTTCGTCTGAGCCGGGACTTAAAGGCACGATGTATCAGGTCATTCGGCTTGAGCCTACCGACGACATTGTAGCGATTCGCGCGCGCATCGAGAACGCGGAGTTGGCGCATCTGGTTGTGGTGGTGCCGCGTCGCTGTGTGTTCCTCGAAAGCGCGAGTGGTTTCCCGCTCTTGCGGCGCGCCGCCGACGACCTGGGGGCACAGATCGCGCTGGTCTTGCACGACGAGACATTGCGCGAACGCGCGGAAGAGTACGGCTTTCCCGTTTTCCGTTCCCTCGCGCAAGCCCAAACCGCGCGCTGGAAGATGCGTCCACCGGCGCGCACCACCACTGTCTTGACCCCCAGCGTACCACCTCCCGCGCCTCCCGAATCGGTCAACGATTCGCCGGTCACACGTCTCCTCCGCGAATGGCGCTGGCAATTGCTGAGTCTCGTCAGCATTGTGTTGCTGCTGTGCCTCAGCGTACCATTCGTCATACCAGCGGCACAGGTGTACCTTCTGCCCGCGCCCATCGTGCTAACCACGACGACTGACATTCTCATTGACTCGTCCAATCCGCTGGTCAGTTCTGCCGCGCGTTCCGTGCCGGCGCGCCGCCTCGTGCGCGAGACGCAGGGCAGCGCGGCACTGCGCACCACGACGACAAAAACGATGCCTGATGCGCGCGCGACCGGTTCCGTCGTCTTTACGAATTTGCGCGCGGAAGAGACCGTCGTACCGCAAGGCACGATTGTGGCGACCAGCACCGGCGTACCGATTCGTTTTACCACGATGATGACGGTGACTCTGCCCGCCGTGAGTGGCGCGCGCGTCGAAGTGCCGATTCAGGCGATTGATCCTGGACCCACGGGGAATGTCAAAGAACTGGCAATTAACGTCGTCGAAGGTTCACTCGCGCTGGCAGTGCGCGTCATCAACACCAAGCCGACGACCAGCGGCACGGTGCGTCCTGTGCGCGTGGCAACCGAAGCCGATCGCAAAAAATTGGAAGAGCAACTGCTCACGCAATTCAAGCAGAACGCGCTGAGCATACTGACTCCTGCACTGCAACCAAACGAGTTTATCCCGCCCGATTCGATTCTGGTGGATGCGACGAACAAATTGTTTGATCGCGCGGTGGATGAGCCAACAGATGTGCTGAATTTGACGATGAGTGCGGATGTGTTCGGTCTGGCAGTGGATCGGGAGGATTTGAATTTGCTGATGGGGACGTTGCTGCAACGTCAACTCCCCGCAGGTTATCAATTGCTTGCCAATGGCGTGCGCGTGGAATTGTTGCCCGGCGGCAAGTATCAGGGGATTCAACTCCGTCAGCCTGTGCGCGCCATCGGCTATGCTGCACCGCAGGTGGATCCGAACAAAGTCGCAGTGGCGTTGCAGGGCAAAACGATTGACGATGCCCGCGCGTATTTGATGAGTCAGGTGCCCCTTGCCCAGCCACCCATCGTGCGCGTCACACCTCCCGGTTGGCCCCTGTTGCCGCTTTTGGCGTTTCGCATTGCCGTGTTCGTCGAGACACCGACGGTGAGTCAATGAAATATCTTTGTCTGGATATTGGCGATAAACGCATCGGGGTTGCCTGTGGTGATACCGAAGTGCGCATCGCGACACCTGTCACTGTTCTACCACGTGGTTCTCTCGCGCAAGATGCGCGCGCCCTCGCGCACCTCGTTCGCGCGTACGAAGCAACTCACCTCATCGTCGGTCTGCCGCGCAATATGGACGGCACGCAGGGTGAACAAGCCGAAGCCGTGCAGGCGTACGCTCGAACCCTCGCGCAAGCCGTCGGTTTGCCTCTCACTTTTTGGGACGAACGATTGAGCACCGTCGAAGCGACGCGTCGCGTGCAGGGGACGGGTGCGCGCGGCAAAAAATCGCGGCGCCATCTGGACGCGATTGCCGCCGCGGTGATTCTGCAAGATTTTCTGGATTCGCAACCCGATTCAGGTGAGGGGGACAGTGGGACAGAAACAGTGGGGCAGTGAGACAGTGGGACAGTAGGACGGAAAAGTGAGAATGTTAGGACGCGTTTTAGCCATTCTCTTTGTTGTGCTTTCTGTGCTGTTCGTCTGTGGCATCTTTGCGTACATCTACAACACCCTCACTCCCAGAGCGGACAGCAGTTTACTCGTGACGAATGCTGCCATCCCCACACCGCGTTCCATCGAGGAGATGGCGTTGTATTTGTACTTGCAACAACATCAGGACGAGGTGCTCAAACCAGCGGGCACCGATGCGACGCCGGTGCGATTCACGATTCAGCCCGGCGAATTGCCTGCCACTGTTGCCGCACGCCTTGAGCAGCAAGGCTTGATCACCAGTGCCGAGGTGTTCCTCAATCTGGTCAAGTACAAAAAAGTGGGCGCCAAAATTCAAGCCGGCGAGTACGTGCTGCGCAAAACGATGACGATGGACGAAATCATCGAGGCGATTCAACACGGTCTGGCAAGGATGATCACCCTCACGATTCGTCCGGGGTGGCGCGTGGAAGAAATCGCCGATTATCTGGCGACGCTCGGCTTGAAAAACTATCAGCGCGATCAGTTCTTGCGGCTGGTGCGCGAAGGCAAATTCGATTACGCGTTCCTGAAGGATCGCCCCAAGAACGCGCCGCCATCGCTGGAGGGCTTTTTGTTCCCTGAAACCTACAACGTTCCGTACGACATTGCCAGCGAGACGCTCATCGCGTTGATGCTCGAAACGTTCGGGCAACGCGTGAGCGACAAGACGCGTCAGCAAATCGCCGCGCAAAAGATGACGTTGTACGAAGCCATCACCCTCGCCTCCATCGTCGAACGCGAAGCGGTCGTGGCAAGCGAACGTCCCATCATCGCGAGTGTGTTCTTGAATCGTCTCAAAAAGAAAATGTTTTTACAAGCCGATTCCACCGCGCAGTACGCCCTGGGTTATCAGAGCGCGACCAAGCAGTGGTGGAAATCGCCGGTGACCATCGAAGAACTGGCGAGCGTCAATTCTCCCTACAACACCTATCGCAATCTGGGCTTGCCCCCGGGTCCGATTTGCAATCCGAGTCTCGCGTCCATCGCGGCGGTGGCAGAGCCCGCGCCAACCGACTATCTCTACTTTTACTCGAAAGGCGATGGCACGCACGCGTTCGCTCGGACGTACGAAGAACATTTGCAAAATCAACAAAAGTACCAAAAATGACGAAGGACGAAATTCGTCGTTCGTCCTTCGTCCTTCGTCTTTTGTCAGTATCTACTCAGCCACCCTGTCATTGCGAGCGTTTTTTGCGAAGCAATCCCCAAATTCGCAGTATGGAGATTGCTTCGTCGGCACAAAACGCCTCCTCGCCATGACCTAGGGTGAGTAGTTACGAGATTTTTTACTCAGCGAGGGTACAAACTTTCATTTTGAACTGGCATGCCCTTGAAAAACAAGTGAACGCGCTACCAAAGATATTGCCCCACTCCCTGGCCCCCTCCCCACGTCGCTCTGCGGCGTGGGGAGGGGGAAGCAAGGGAACGGAGGTGTTGGCGGGCGGCGCAGCCGCCCGTCCACAACCTTCCTCCCATTGCTATTCACTAAACGTTACATCCGCAGGCAAGCCGGCTTTTAATTCCCCACCGGGATTCGGAATCGTCACGCGCACCGCAAACACCATCTCGGAACGTTCTTGCACGTTGTAGAGATTTGCGGGTTTGAACTCGGCTTCGGGGGCGATGTAGGTGACCTGCCCCGCGAAGGTTTTGCCCGGCAAACTCGGCAAAGTGATTTTGACTTTTTGCCCCAGTTTCACTGAACCGATGTGTTGAATCGGCACATAGACCGTCATTTCGAGTGTGCTGGGATCGGCGATAACAAACAGCGGCGCGCCCACACGCACCGTCTCGCCCGGTTCGACGCTTTTGCCGGTGATGGTCCCCGCCATCGGCGCGGTGATGGTGTAGCGACGCGCTTGCGCCTCGACCATCTTCAATTGTGCTTGTGCCACACGCACCTGGGCTTCTGCCAGCGCGACGGCTTCTTTTTGCGGCGCGCGTCTGGCAATGTCAAGTTCCGCCTGCGCTATCTTTTTGCCTGCCTCGGCAATCTTGACCTGATGCGCGGCGGCATTTTTGTTGGCAATCAACTCCAGCGGATTTGCCACGAGGGCGCGATACAGTTCGAGGACGCGCGCATTGCCCTGCGCGGTGGCTTGCGCCGCCGCGAGAGCGGCTTCTGCCGCTTCCTTTTGTCGCAAGAGCATCTGGTAGCGCGTCTTGCCCACATTCGATTGATCGGCTTGCGCGCTCTCCAGTTGATTTTTGATGGAGGTGAGCGTGGCTTCGGCGCGTTTCACCTCACCTTGCGCGGCGAGCACTTTGCCTTCCCACGCGTGCAATTGCATCAACAACTCGTGCGGCTGCGCCAGCGCGCGTTCGGCGTCTGCCAGCGCGGCGCGAGCGGCGGCAAGATCCGCATCGGCTTGCGCCAGCCCGGCTTCTGCCAGCGCGATGGTGGCGGGGCGTGGCGGCTCGGTGACCTGCTCCAGGCGCGCTTGCGCAGCGCGGACTGCCGCGCGCGCTTCGTTCAGCGCGTCCTGAATCGTGGCATCCTCCAGTTCGACCAACACATCGCCCGCGTTCACCACGTTGCCGCGCTGAGCGCGCACTGTCCGCGCGCGCGCGCTCACTTCGGCTGCGACGCGCGTGGTCTGGGTTTCCAGCGTTCCCGAACGCACCAGCGTCGGCGCGCCACCGAAGAGCGCGGGCAAGCGGATACCCCCCGGGGGTATCTCGCCTGTGACGAGACTGGCAGGCATTCCCGGTTTGATTTGTTCGTCCGTGTCACGCAGGGTGATTTCGACCGCGACCAACTGGGCATTGCGATCCTGATCGGTTTGCGCCTGCCGACCGGTGAACTCGGCGCGCTCGGCAATGTGCGTCACTGTGCCTTTCACCAGTCGCTGGTTCAACTCGGTGAGGCTGACCGTGACGGTATCGCCCAGATGAATTCGTTCGAGTTGTGGCATCGGCACAAAGACGCGCAGTTTCAATTCGCCTGCCACGCTCAAGCGCACCAGCGCGGTGGTGGGTGGGATGACCTCTCCCTCGCGATAGGCGATGCGCGTGACAATGCCTTCGCGCGGCGCGACAATCTGATAGCGTTCGAGTTCTTTGTCGAGTGCAGCACGCGCGGCGCGTGCCTGATCGAGCGCTGCGCGCGCTGCCTGGAGTTGCGCCGGCGTGGCGCCCTCGCGCAACGTATCGAGCGCGGCTTGCGCGAGTTGCAGATTCGCGGCGGCGCGTTCACGTGCTGCGCGCGCTTGATTCACGCGCGCATCGAGCGCGATGGGATTGGCTAGTTGATTGGACAGGTCTTGCCAGTTGGCATAGGCGGCGTGCGCGTTCGCGCGCGCCACATCGAGATTTGCCCACGCTTGCCACGCGGCTGTGCTCGCGCGATTCCATTCGTTGTGCGCGTACACCAATCGTTGCTGGGGAGTATCAAAGTGAAGCACAACGCCCGTTGGCAAGCGGACATCCATCCCTTCGCCGAGTTGCTTGACGATGTCTGCCCACAAACGACTTTCCAGATCGGCGGCTTCGGCTTGCCGGGCAGTGGCGGTGTAGTTGAGCGTGGCAGCAATCGCGCGCGTCTCCGCATCGGTTTTGGCAATGAGGAGCGTTTGCGGATTCGCGCGAATCGCCAGCGTATCGGAGAGGGCTTGCGTCGCCGCGAGGAGTGCTGCCTGGGCTTGTTCGACGCGCGCCTCGGCTTTGCGCAAGTCTTCGGCGCGCGCGCCGGCTTCGAGGAGCGCGAGTTGCGCTTGCGCCGCCGCCACATTCGCGTCCGCGATTTCGATGCGCAAGCGCAGAAACTCGTCATCGAGCGTGGCGAGGATTTGCCCCGACTTGACCACGTCCCCTTCTTCAACAAGGATGCTGGTGATGCGTCCGCCCACCTCGGGTGATACGTCCAGCGTCTTGCCTTCCAAAAAGCCCGTCCACACGCCACCGTTGGTTGCTCTTCCCTCGTTCGTCGGTTGACAGGCTGTGACGAGGAGAACCAGTATCAGAAACAGCGTGAGGCAATGGGCGATTGGTGATTGGCGATTGCCGATTGCAGATCGCAGATTGTCCGCAGGCAATTCCAAGCGAAAAGCGTCAATCGAAAATCGAAAATCCTTCATCCTTCGTCCTTTGCCTTCTGTCCTTCGTCTGAGGTTGCGCGTGCAATGAACACGTCTTCCAGCGATGGAGAGATGGGGGTGAGATGATGAACGGTGATGTGTTCGGCTTGTAGCGCGTTCCGAATCGTGGCACCGAGCCTCGCGTCGGGCACGACGACGTGAATGAGCGTGCCGTACAACGCCACCTGATTCACGTTGTTCATCGCGCGCAAAATGTGCATCGCGCGGCCGGGCGAGTCGCAATCAATTTCTAGCACCTGACCGTGCATTTGCTTTTCCTTGATTTCGCCGGGCGTGCCCATCGCGACGATGCGACCGTTGTGAATGAAGGCGAGGCGATGGCATTGTTCGGCTTCGTCCATATAGTGCGTGGTGACGAAAATCGTTGTGCCTTCCGCCGCAAGGCGATAGAGCAAACGCCAGAAATCGCGGCGACTGACCGGGTCCACGCCGGCGGTCGGTTCGTCGAGGAACACGAGCGGCGGTGAGTGGATGATGGCGGTTGCCAGCGCAAGGCGTTGCTTGTAGCCGCCGGCAAGATTCGCCGTGATAGTGCGTTCATAGCCGTCGAGTTCCACCAGTTTCAGCACCTCTTGACGACGCGCCACCAGTTGACGTCCCCACACGCCGTAGGCGCGTCCGTAGAAATTCAGATTTTCGATCACGCGCAAATCACCGTACAGACTGAACTTTTGCGACATATAGCCGACCTTGCGCTTGACCTCATCGTTATGGCGCGTGATGTCATAGCCCAACACCGAAGCAGTGCCACTGGTCGGATGCAACAGACCGAGAAGCATCCGAATCGTCGTGGTCTTGCCCGAGCCGTTGGGACCGAGAAATCCGAAAATTTCGCCGCGCGCGACGGAAAACGAAACGTGATCCACCGCGACGAATGTGCCGAATTTGCGCGTGAGTTTATCGGCGAGGATGGCATAGTCCGTGTTCATAGTGTTCTCTTGCAAGGGACGACCGACGGCAGATGGCAGACCGCCGATGGCAGACAGCCCGACGGCAGACAGCCGACCGCGCTCATCAGACGGGACGACGTTAAAAGGGAGGTTCGGAGTCAACCTCTTGCAAATATTACCTGAGAACAGCCCCTCTCATCCCACTGCCCTTTTCTCCTCGCCACGCGGGGAGGAAAGAGGGAGTGAGGGTTTGTGACGGGCGGCTTCGCCGCCCGTCACAAAACCCATTCCCTTGTTTCCCCCTCCCCACGCCGCAGAGCGGCGTGGGGAGGGGGCGAGGGGGTGGGGCTATCTCGCAACGTGTGTCATCAACGAAATGAACGCTTCCTGCAAACGGGGCGCGGTCGGACGAATCTGGGTGATGTGCACGCCGGCGGCGCGCAGCGCGCGTTCGATTTCGGGCAACCGACGCGTCGCATCGTCCACGAACACGTGCAACCGATCGCCGTACGCCTGTGTCTCCGCTACACCCTCCAGCGTCGCCACGATGCGTTCACTCGTCGTCAAATCGTCCGCCACGATAGCAATGAGATCGCCATGCACGAGTTGCCGCAGTTCGCCCGGCGCGCCCTGTCGAATGATTTCACCCTGATACATCAAACCGACGCGCGAGCAGCGTTCGGCTTCGTCCAGATAGGCAGTGCTGACCAGAATCGTCACGCCGGCGAGATGCAAATCGCTCAAAATGTCCCAGAACTCGCGGCGCGAAATCGGGTCCACGCCGTTGGTCGGTTCGTCCAGAAAGAGCACGCGCGGACGATGCACCAGCGCGCACGCCAGTCCCAGTTTCTTTTTCATTCCGCCCGAAAGCGCGTCGGCAGCGCGATCCTGAAATTCCTCCAGACGCGCAAAGCGCAACAATCGTTGAATTTGCTGCTCGCGTTCCGCGCCGCGCACACCGAAAATGTCCGCGTAAAATTCCAGATTCTCGCGTACCGAGAGATCGCCGTACAGACTAAAGCGCTGTGCCATATAGCCCACCTGGGGGCGCAGTTTCTCCGCTTGCCGATACGTGTCCAGACCACTGACGCGCGCAATGCCGGCGGTCGGCTTCATCACCCCCGCCAGCATCCGAATCGTCGTCGTCTTGCCCGCGCCATCGGGTCCAATCAAACCATAGATTTCGCCGGGAGCGATGTCGAGATTGATGCCGCGCACGGCTTGAACATTGCGAAAATGTTTCGTCAGATTTTCGGCTTGAATGCGTCCAATTTCCATACGCAATACTTTTACACTTCCAGCCGCGCGAACAAGAACGATGCCACGCCCAAGGTGATAAAAGTGAGCGCGCTCAGAATAACGATGTGATCCACCATCATCGGCAGAGTCGAACCTTTGAGGAACACGTGACGCGTGATGGCGATAAAGTGTTGCAGTGGCGAGACGGCTGCCGCCGCTTGCATAAACGCGGGCATATTTTCCGTCGGCACGATGAAACCCGAGTAGGTGATTTCGAGAATCGCCAGCAGAAAAACAATCAAGACCGCTTGTTGCTGGCTGCGTGTGATGATGGAGATGAGCGTCCCCACACCAATTTCGGTGACGATAAACAATAGCCCCAGCGCAGTGAACAACAGAAGATCACCGCGCATCGGCAGACGAAAACCCTGAGTCAACGTCACGTAGAGGATGGCAAAGTTGAGAATGCCCACAATGAGTGCCATCAACCCCTTGCCCAGCATCAATTGCAAACGACTGATGGGCGTAACGATGAGTTGCTCCATCGTCCCCAGTTCGCGCTCGCGCACAAAGCCCACCGCGGCGACGACCAGCACCACCTGATACACGATGAACGGCAGTTGCGCGGTGAGCGTGGACCAGCGAATGAACAGAGTCGGGTTGAAGGCATTTTCGACCTTGAGATCAATGCCTCCGGCGCTCAACGGCATCCCGATTTCGGCGAGGAGTTGGTGGAGCACATCGTTCACCGCACTCTCAATGTCCCCCAGCACATACGTCGCCACGATGACATTGGTGCCATCCACAATGACGTTGAGCGTCGCGTGCGTGTCGGGGCGCATCAAGGCGCGCGAAAAATCGGGTGGAACGATAAGCACAGCAGCAGCATTGCCATCGTTCACCAGTTCTTCCACCTGGGTATAACTCTGTGCGCGCGCGACGAGGCGGAACGCCTCAGAGTTTGCCAGAGTGCGCACAAGGTCCTGGCTCAATTGGCTTTGATCCTGATCCCACACCGCGAGTTTGACGTGACGCACCCCACTGCCGGTAGATTCAGCAATGAGTATCAGTTGCAGGAACGGCGCAATGATGAGAAACGCCACCAGCACGCGGTCACGCAAAAGCTGGATGATTTCTTTCCACGCGAGATTCAGTATGGCTTTCATTACGGATTTTAGTGAGGCATTGCGTGACTACTCACCCTAGGTCATTGCGAGGAGGCGTTTTTGTGCCGACGAAGCAATCTCCACAGTGCCAATTTGGGGATTGCTTCGCAAAAAACGCTCACAATGACACCGTGGCTGAGTAGATACGGCATTGCGGTCATTGCGTTGTAATATCGGTCGCTTCCCGATAGGTCATTCGATTGTCCTAAAAATTGCATGGTGTAACATTTCGCCGTTGTTGTACGGGCGAAAAATCTTTCGCTCCCACGGAACAACCCTTCTCATCCCCCTGCCCCCTGCTCTCCCCGCAAAGCGGGGAGAGCAGGGGGAGATGGGAGGAGGGGAGTGGTCGGGCGGCGAAGCCGCCCGACCACTCCCCATTCCCTCGTTTTCCCCTCCCCACGCCGCTTCGCGGCGTGGGGAGGGGCCAGGGGTGGGGCTATTTCGCAATGGAGGGTATGGCTGATTACCCTGTGCTACGCCAAAGCGGAAAAAACTTTTGTATGGTTGCCTAGTCCACTTGTTTACGAAACATCAACCAACTCAACACAATCGGCACCAAGCCCAACACCAACAAGTACAGCGATTGGAGCCACAGGGCGGAGAGGTCCATCGCTTTGAGAAAGACGCCGCGCGTCATCAAGACGAATTGCGTGGCGGGCAAAAAGAACGAGACCACCTGCGCAATGCCCGAGCGCGTGTCAATCGGGAGGATGATTCCCGCCATAAAGAAACTGGGAATGAAAAAGATGAGCAGGATCACGCGCATCGCCGTACCCTGACTGGTGAGGAAACTCGCGATGAACATCGTCTCGCCGAGCGACGCGAACAGATAGAGCAAGGTAAAGATCAGCAGGTCAAAGAACGAGCCGCGCAGGGGAACGTGAAACCAGCCAATCGCCACCGCGACCGCGACGAGCGCGCTCAACAAACCAAACGCGATGTACGGCAATAACTTGCCCAGCAAATACTCGGCGGCTTGAATGGGCGTCGTTGCCAGCGTCTCGAAACTGCCCAGTTCCTTCTCGCGCGTGATCGCCAGCGCGAGCGCGAGTGAAGGAAGAATCAACACAATCGGTAGCAACCCGGGCACCATCGAGTACTTGGAATTGAGTTCGCGGTTGTACCACGCTTGCGTTTCCACACTAATCAGCGGTTGTGCATTGGACGTTCCGTATCGCTGCGTGAATTCGTACAGACGCTGGCGCAAGCGCGCGATCGTCTGGATGGTGGTGACGGGATCGCTACCATCGGTTACGACCTGAAGTGGAACGCGCTCGCCCGCCAGAAAACGCGCTTCAAAGTCGGGGGGAATGACCAGCGCCAGGTGAATCGCGCCGCTCTGGAGTTCGTGGTAGATTTGAGCGTATCCCGCCAGATTGCCGCTGCGAATGAATTTGCCATCCGCCGTGAGGCTCGCCACCACCTGGCGTGAAAGCGTCGTCTGGTCCATATCCCACACCGCCAGCCGCGCCTTTTGCACTTCGAGCGCGAAGAGATACGCAAAGGTAAACAGCATAATCGCCGGGGAAAGCGTGACGAGGAATAGCGTGCGCTTGTCGCGCCAGATGTGACGAAATTCCTTGCGCAGAATTGCCCAGAGACGATGCAGAGACATCGCCGCAATTATATGCCAAAGGGAGGAAAAGACAAAGATGGGAGAGGAAAGATGAGAGGGGAGGATGCACGTTCTTTCCTCCCCCTCTCATCTCTATTTCACACGTGCCAGTGCGATGACCGAGAACACGAACATCACACCGTAAATCGCAAAGAGCAAAACATAGCCCAGCCCGGCGATGCCGGGAACATTCACGGTGAAAAAGTCGGCAATCGGTCCGCCGATGTACGCGCCGACCGCGCCGGCGCCTGCGCCAGCGAGATTGGAAATTCCCAGATAGCGCGCCGCTTCGGCTTTGGGCACCAGTTGCGTCCCCAGTGCCCAGTTCGCGGTGTAGAACATTCCCGTCGCTGCGCCGATGAATGCCGCGCCGACGAAAATCACATTGAGATTCGGCACCGCCAGGGCAATCACCACCCCCAGCGCCGCAACGATGCCCGCCAGCGCGACCAATCGTTTGTGTCCCAGACGATCACTCAACCAGCCACTGAGGAGGGCAAAAATCAAAACGAGGACGCCAAGGACGAGGAGTAAATTCGCCGCAGGTCCAGCCGCTTGTTCGCGTACCAACCCCAGGCGTCCTTGCAAAAAGTACACCAGGAACGATGACAGGTTGATCGCGCTGACCAGAAACGCCAGACGATTCACCACCCACCACGTAAACGCCGGATTCGCGCGCGCGGCTTGACCGATGCTGATGTGCACACTCAGCCACACCCCCAGCGCGACCGCAATCGCCATGGCGATAAAACCTGCCGCGCCGAGAACAATCAGCAAGAGGGCAACTTCACGGATGCCTACCAGCAGTGTGCCGAGGAAGCGAATCGCTTCGCCGAGACCCAGAATGACAATCGTGAACAGCGCGGTCATCAACACGAGTCGTGCAAAGGGCGTCCAATCGAGTGTGGCTAATTTTTCTCGCAGCGGTTCTTCGCGCACCAGCAGCGCAATCAGCATACTGAGCATGAGCACCACCGTCATCACGACGATGCCACCCGTCATATTGCCCGCACCGATCAATCGTCCGATGGTGAAGGAGACGATGATGACCGGCAGCGGCACTTCAAACACGGCTTTGATAGCGGAGAAGCGTCCCCGCTGATCCTCGGGTACCAAATCGGGGATGAATCCCTGTTGTGCCGCGTGTGCCGCGTTCGATGAGACTTGAAGCAACAGGTACATTGCGAACAAGAACCAAAAGCCGGCGAGTCCACTCAAGCCTGCCGAAAAAGCAATCGCCGCGATGAAAATCAGATCGGCGAGTGTGCCGCCCAGAATGAACGGGCGACGGCGTCCCCAGCGCGCGGTGTTGTGGTCACTGAGCAGTCCCCAGAAGGCTTGCGCGAGCAGAGCGACCATCAAGCCCCACAGACGCAACGTGCCATAGTAGGTCGCTTTTTGCGCTGCGCCTACAAACCGCTCCACAAGGAGTGGAATGACCAGAGGCGCCATTGTGTTGGAGAGTGTGGAAAGACCCAGATAGTAGATGTTGATGCTGAGGTAATCGTACCATTTGAAAGACGGTTTCATTGTTTCTCCTCTCAAAGTGTCAGATAGCCGCTGGCGACCAGCCACTGGTACGTGCGCGCCATCCCTTCTTCAAACGACACGCGCGGCGCATAGCCGAGCAAGCGTTTCGATTTTTCGATGTCGAACACAACACGATGCGAGTAGAACTCGACGCTGGCGCGCGCCAGACGCGGCGGATAGCCCTCCACGCGCGCGAGCAGTTCGAACGGAAGTGTCAACGCGAGCGCGACGACGCGCGGCATCCCGAACAAACGTTTGCCGCCGAGCATCGCCGCGTACGCGCCGTAAAATTCGCGCCACGTCACCCCGCGCCCCTCCGTGCCGATGAACGCGTGACCGATGGCGTCATCGTTCTCGAGCGCGAGCAAAATCAAATCCACCAGATTGTCAATGTAGATGGCATTGCACATTCCCTCGCCACCATC
>Ga0209227_1001538_pt1 | contig 17672 bp, 20 predicted proteins | sample YNPBryantNP2012_FD_185815 | JGI IMG/M metagenome (GOLD analysis project Ga0209227, IMG submission 185815) | Anoxygenic and chlorotrophic microbial mat microbial communities from Yellowstone National Park, USA - YNP Bryant NP 2012 (SPAdes)... ...
TTCCAAGCTGGGCGCTCTGTCGCGCTGCGCTGAAAGGGGCGACTTCGTGGCCCGTGGGGGGAGATGCGAGTGGGGTGCGTGAAAAACAGGGTGCCCTGGCTTGATCGAGCGGGGAGAAAAAGCCACCCTGCTGCCTAATTCAGGTTGCACGTCCCGCCACTGCAACAGGTGGGACAGGACGATCCGCTGTAGCTGGTCGAGTGAGAACTGCCGCTCTTGATAATGACTCCGGTTCCGCCGCTGATCAGACGTTGCACTGGCTGCCCACATTTCGGGCAGGTTTTCAAAGGTTTATCTGACATGCTTTGGCGTTTTTCAAAGCGATAACCACAACTTTCGCATTGATACTCGTAGGTTGTCATATGACTTTTACTTTTTCAAAATACCGGCAGTTTGAAATCCATGAACTGCAGTTTGTTAATCTTTGGTCTGTTTTCGGTTTTATACAATTGAGCCGTCAGCGGCGCAAAAGTTACATTGCTCTTAATCCACAGAAACCGGCTGCCTGGTCTTAGAAACCACAGTTATCGCCATGTCACGATGAGCCCAATGCGGATGTGCCAACCAGGCTTCTCCTGCTCAAGAAGGCCGACACGCGCGTCGGCACTGGTGGCGGATTCAAGCGTGGAATGCTTGCAAACTCGATGTTCTGCTGTGCCTCACACCGCAGTCGCTGCCGCTTTTTCCGGTGTGTAAAACAGCCTGCAAAAGCAGTGCCCGTCTCGAGCGATTTCTTCCAGCCATTCAGGACAGGGACAGGTCTTGTCCATGCCTTTTCGGGCGGGCTTATGCTGCTGCTTGCAGGGGCAGATGTATTCACCTACGGCCAGATAATTCTCTGTCATAAGGCCAACGACCTTCTTGACGCGTGCGGAGTCGGGATTGAAAACCAATCCGTGCTCGCGCGCAATGGCAGCCAAGCGTTGCAGGTTCGTATCGTATGCGTTGTCCATGTCAGTTATTCCTTTCTACGTGTTTGTTGGCATGTTCGGCAGTGCAAGAGAAAGACAGACGATGTTTTCTGCTCCCTGTTTGATCGTGGCGCCGAATGTTTTGTCGTTCAGTTGCAAGATCGACCAGCACTTGAGTTTTTCACTCTCTCTGGTTTCGGAATTTTAGCCCGTTGTTTGCCGGTTTCAGGCAGGGGAACCTGCGACCCGGCCGGGTTTGGCGATGCTGAGCCGCGATGAGCTCAAAGGCTCCGAACGCTGGATGAACCTCTCTTTGCCAAAGCGCATCGCGCCAGTTGGTAGTAAACCTGACCATCATGGCTCTGGCTGACGATCAGCCTCGCCGACTCCAGTTGCGCCAGATGCTTTGCCGCCTCAATAGGTCGCATGGCCAAACCCCTTGCCACATCCTCTTCGGTGCATGGACGTCTCCGCAACAGCTCCAAAATGGCCTGCTGCCCGGCACTGGCGGAAGCGGCCTTGCCCTTCCGCTGATACTCCGCAATGACTTCGGCTTTGGGATGGAACAACCGCGCCAGTTCGGTCAAACGCGCCTGCGGCACAGAAACCGCAAAATCCTCAGCCGGCGGGCGAACGGCAGTGTTGAGCTGCACCCGGTCCGGTTGGATGCGGCGGACAAGTTCGGCGATTTTCTCAACGTGCGCGGGCAGGCCGGTGTATCCCGCCAGCAACAGCACTTCCAGCCAGTATTGACCGGAGAATTCTCGACGGAACTGCTCCAGCCCGGTCACCAGCTTTTCAAAAGTGATGTCCAGATGCGGCCGGTTCACAGCCTGAAAGACCGGTTCGTCGCCGGCATCGAGCGACGGCATGACCAGGTCGGCCATGGCGACCTGAGCGCGCACTTCCGGCTGCCACAGGAGCGAGCCGTTGGTCAACACCGCCACGGGCGTCTTTGTCATTGACCGGATGTGCTCGATGATTTCGCCAAGACCCGAATGCAGCGTTGGTTCGCCGGACCCGCTGAAGGTGATGTAATCGGGACGTGTGTCGAGCTTGCGTTTCAACTCATCCAGCACCGCGTTCGTCGGCACCCATTCCTTGCGTTCGACGGTTCTTTTCGTTGTGCGACCCAACTGGCAGTAGATGCAGTCGTAGCTGCACACCTTCAGCGGCACCAGGTCCACGCCAAGCGACCGTCCCAGCCGGCGTGATGGCACCGGACCGAAGACGTATAGGCATTTGTATTTCATCAGTATTTGTCTTTCATCAATGCCCGGATTCGCAGGCTGGCGAATCGCAGCGCGAGCTCCGTCCGTAACAGGTCGCACCGGCCTGCTCCAACGAGCACGATGATCCGTCGGAGCGGCCATGGTCGATCGCGTAAAAACCGCTGCCCTTGAAAATCAAACCAACCCCGGCGCCGATCAGGCGGCGCACCGGCTGCCCACATTTCGGACAGGTCTTCAAAGGCTTTTCCGACATGTCTTGGCGTTTTTCAAACTGATGTTCGCAGCTTGCGCATTGGTACTCGTAGGTTGGCATATTGTTGTTCCGCTCGTTATTGTTTGTATTTAAAACACCGAGAACTTGAAATTAAGGAACTGCATCATGTCCTCCACCTCCAGATTCACTTTTTCGATGATGCGTTCCGTTTCGCCGCCGAAGAGTTTGCCCATGACAGCGCCGTTGGCGGTTGAAACATAGACCTGACCGTCCGATTTTTCATAGACGGCAAAAGATTTTGGGAGCATGGCGCCCATTCGCTTCCGGTCGTCCGCCCCGAGCATTTGTGAGGCATAAAACCCGTTGCAGTATTTGATTATCGTGAACTTGCCGATTGGCTTGCCGCCGTGTTCGGTCACCTCTTTGTTTTCGTCAGAAACATCCACCAGATGCCAGCCCCGCTGCTTGTTGATTCGATCAATAATTGTGTCCACCGTTTTCTGGTAGTCATAGGGACTTTTCATCTCGGTAAGCATCATGTGCCTTGCTGAAATACTGATAGCCGCGCCGGTGAAAACAATTCCCGCCAGAAAGCCCATCACAAGGAAGATTATCGCTATGATTTTGGTTTTCATTTACACACTCCGTTCGTAATCCAGTTAGAGTTAGTTTTCTTCCACGCAAATCTCGCCCCGCCGGATGTGAGTTGCCGTCAGCCATACCACGATGGCAATCGCAATCACAGTCGCGCCGAGCAGGGACAGGGCGCAGATTTTGAAGATTGCATAATGTGTCGCCTGATATGCCACCATCGAGGCAATGGTTGCAGCGGCCAGCGGGAAAGTGAACGCCCACCATGACAAAAAAAAAGTCAACCGGATGAAACTGCGGCTCATAAAAATCAAGAGCAGCACAAAGAAATAGGCCACCGACAGCAGAAACAAGGAGAATAAATCCCAACTCATCGCCAGCCGCATATAGGAAACGAATCCAACCGCTGGCGGCGCGACGAGAATGAAGAAGGTCGGCACGAATTTGGCCGGCAATTGAGGGTGAAAGATGATCCGGTAAAACACGATGGTAAACAGCGCCAACCAGAAAAACATTCCCACCGCAAAATAGAAATAAGACAACTCACGGGGTGCAAAATCCACACCGGTGATCGGTATCAGGATGTTTCCCACCACCGGGATGAACCAGGCCGGGTTGCAATGATGAATCTCAAAGTTGTGTTGCACCCAAAAGGCAATCGTGTGCAACGCGAGCACAGTTTGGAGAAAAACCCCCACCCACCAAAACGGGATCGACAACACCGGCCAGTAGCCGTAAAAGGCGATGGACAACAGCAACAACGATATGGAAATGGTGGCGAAAAAGTTGATCCGGATTGGATGACGAAAATCCTTGGTCACTTCCTCTGGTGAGATGATGCATTTCCAGCCGTATAAACCGGCAAACAACAGAAACAGCCCCAAATCCACAAACAGCATGATATCATAAGGCGCTTTGGGCAGCCATTGCAAGTGGTAAGCCCGGCCAAGGGCGATTGTCAGTCCGGTGAATCCCATCACCACGGCAAAACTGGTGACAGGGAAGTGGCGCAATCGTTCGTTTATAGGTTTCATGTTCTTTCTATCACGCGTGGGCGATGAACCGGCCCCTCGTTGCACTAAAAACTCGTCTGTGAGGATTGTCGGCGTCCAGGTTTGCGATCTCCGGTGTGAACCGCCAAACCGGCGCAGTTTCTCGGATGAATTGTGCTTCGCTCATCTCGGGCGATTTCTTCCAGCCATTCAGCACAGGGGCAGGTCTTGTCCATGCCTTTTCGGGCGGGCTTATGCTGCTGCTTGCAGGGGCAGATGTATTCACCTACTGCCAGATGCTTCCCTGTCATAAGTCCAATGCCCTTCGTGACGCGTGCGGAGTCTGGATTGAAAACCAATCCGTGTTTGCGCGCGATGGCGATCAAGCGTTGCAGGTTGGTATCGCATGCGGTGTTCATACTTGTTGTTTCGATTCAATTCATTCCGTGGAATTCCCTTCGCCGCGAATAATTCGCAGCACTTCGGACGGCCTTTGAAAACCATTGGCATTCGCAATCTCACGTAGCGTTTGCTGCGGAGAAGCCTTGAGGCCGCTCTTCTTCAGGCTGTCTTGCGCAGTGGCGAGGTCCACGCCCACACTCGTGCAAACCTGGGCCAAAGTCTGGTGACCATAACCGCCGCCGCCCCGCCCCTGGCCGGCTCCGAAGCCAGCCTCACCAGGGCGGGAAGCTGAATTGTTCTGCGGCGCGCTGGAAAACTTCACCGCCTGGTTGCGATCCCCCCGGCCGCCAGACTCGCCCCAGCTCTGACGGACGTCACGGGTGAAAGCCAGCAAAGAAGAGAACGGCGGAAATTCCCACCGGACACCCACAAACACCACGGCGCAGAGCGCGACCGCCGCCGCCCATTCCCAGCGGAATCCCAATTGGCTAGACAGCCGGTTCTTGAAATAGCCCAGCAACGGACGCCAGTTGAACACCAAGTGGGTGATGGCCATGATGACAAACACAAGGGCAAACCAAATGTGCAAATTGGACCACTCGCTTTTGCGCAAGCCCAGCACCGTCCAGTCGCCCCAGTTGGCAATGCGTCCCGGCGGCGCCAGCCACAACACCAAACCGCTGGCCGCCAGCACTACAAAGGACAACAACACAACCACCGACACCCACGCGCGCCATTGAAAAGGCGACCGCGGCGTCGGCTGGCTGATTTCACAAATTTCGCCGGACGGATTCATATGTAGGTTGTCACTGTGCTGCGCCACGCTGCCAACCGGTCAGGCCGGTGGCATAAAACGAGTGCCGACAGCCGCGGCCACCGCCACGACCCAAGCGTGGACCGAACCCGAATCCGGGGCCGCGATTGAGATATCCGGGGCTGTTGAACCCTGCGCAGTATCCGGCATCACGACCGGTCATTTGTCCTTGGCACATCGGACCAGTTCGATCTCCCAGTGGCATAGCCGCTCTCCTTTCCTTACTGAGGTTTGTTTTCGTTTTGATCGTTTGGCGCAGGCAGGTTTGATTGCGCAAATCCGCCTTGCCCACGGCCGCGGCCAAAACCACGACCGTGACCCAAGCCTTGTCCCCGGCCATGGCCGCCCTGGCCTCGGCCGCCACCCCGGCCGCGGCGTTGGCCGCCGCCACAGGGTCCCATACCTTTGCCGAGTGGTCCTTGACTGAGCGGTCCGGTTCCATCTCCCATTGGTGTCATAATTTCATCCTTTCGTTCAATTTTGTTTTCCTCGCTTGAATCCAATTCCTTGGCCCCGGTCGGGGGCGGAGCGGCGGCACGACCCGCCAATTCGGGAACATAGTGATGCAAGACCAGGCTCCCGACCGCGTGGCCGATGTGCCGGGCCACGACAGGACACTTGACCTTGAACAGGAAAAGCCAGACGCGGATTCTGCGCTGCCAGCAGCCGTTGGCGCCAAACAGGCAACAACGCCAATGCGAGCCGGTTGGACTCCTGCTTGATGGTCAGATAAGGATCCGCCTGCCCCGTCAAATCCCGGACGGCGCGGTGAATGCTCCGGCCAACCAGCACCGGCGACTGGGCAAGGTCAGCCTCGCTGGCGCGCCGGAGTGCCGCGCGCAGAGCACGTTCGTGGAGCTGCGGGTCATCGCTTGCCAGCCGCGCGACGTTCAGCGCCTGAGCTACGAAACAGGGTATGCAATCCAAAGCGCTTTTCATGTTCAATGCACCGCTCCGGTTTCGTCGCAACCGTGACCACACGCATGCTCGTGCCCGTGGTGACACATGCCCAACAGCGGTCGTGCGCCACTATCGAGCACAGGCGAAATTCGATCCTGCAACACTGGGATGCCATTCATCAGATCTCATCCAATGGCAACTGCCGTGCCAAGGATCGACTTGCCGGATGCGGTGCGCTGAGCAGACCGTCGTTTGGCTTGTGTTCTCCCTTGTGATTACCTGCGTTGGCGAATCAAACCGATTCTGACAATGCCCCTTAAAACCGGAAACGCTACCCCAGCACAGTTCCAGAAAACAGTGGCGTTTTGCAACTGTTCATCTCACCGGTTATCGCATTCTGCTCTGCACCGCTTTCCGTGGATGCGCATGCATTTGCTGATGGCGTTCCCGGCGCCGGAGCGGATCTGTGCCGCCAAGCCCACGTCATCACCAGCGAACCAGCGCGCGAATCTATTGTTGGACAAAGCTCGGAGATGCCGTTCACCCCGTTGCGTGCAACGCTTAAGTATTATATCGGAAAACCTGCGCAGAGACTCAAACTCCGGCGACCACAGGCCGGGTAACAACCTTTGATCTTGCAGCGAAAAATGCGGTCGCGCGTTCTCGGACCTCGGCAATTGAACGCGCATTCGAGACAGCGGTTCTCAGCACGTGTCCGAATGCGTAGTTTGCTGCGAAATACTTGGTGAACATCTGAATGCGGCGGAAAGCGACCTCGGGCGGGAAATCTTCTTCAATGTAATTGGACATCCGGTGCCAAACGGCGCCGTGATCGATCTGCATTGTGTTGTCCCATGCAGCAAAAAGCCACGGTCGCACGATTGCATGGCGACCGATCATGATGGCGCATGCCGGGCGCAAGTTATCAGCCATGGCCGAAACGTCCTCGGGACCGCCGATGTCGCCGTTTGCAATGACTGGCAGGCGCGTGTTGGCGGCAATCCATGGAATGAATTCATGGCGTGCCCTGCGTTTGAATTTTTCCCGGAAAAACCGCGTGTGGACAATCAACGCGTCAACGCCCGAGTCCTCGAACACACGAATGCGCTCTAAAAACTTCTTTTGCCAGTCTGGAGCGTCATCTCCAAGTCTGACCTTGGCTGTGAGAATCCCGGTCCAATGACGACGACATCGATCTGCCACCGACTTGAGCGCATTGAGGTCGTTAAACAGCGCGCTGCCTGCCAAGCACGCCCGGATTTCCGGTGCGTCACATGCGAAGTTCAGGTCAACAGCCTCAACACCGTGCTCGGCAAGCCTGCCAAGTATTCGATCAAAAGGATCACCGGCGCGGACCATCAACTGGTAAAACACATTTCGTTCGTTGTGGCGTCGCCGGAGCCATGGAGATTTGTCGAAGTTCTCGTGTAGAATCTGCCGGGCCGCGAGCATTTCGGTCCAGACCGCGCCACATCCCCCAAACTCGGCCAATAACCGCCTGAACGCGCTGTGGGTGTAACCGGCAACCGGCGCGCAAAACCGCGCCGGTGTGAACGACCGGTTCGCGATCGAGCACTCCTTAAACAAGATATTTGATTTGGAACAAGCCCGGCGCCTCTGCAGGTCAGCGCGCTCGAACCGATGCGCGATTCGCGAGACCCGATCCCCTCCCCTGCTCTGCACCGGTCATTCTATCGCAAAACTATCAGCTCTTCTTGGCCGATTGCTTGGCCTGCTTTTTGGCGGCTTGTTTTGCGGCTTTCAAATCCGCCTTTTTCTCTTTACCGGCCTTGGTTACCTTGTTCGCCTTTGCCTTGCCCTTTTCACAGCAAGCAACGTTTTGGGCGCAACATGCTTCGTTCTGCTTGCAGCATGCCGCCTGTTGTTCGCAACAAGGAGCGTTTTGGGCGCAGCAAGGCGTGTTCTGTTTATTGACTGCGGTTTCGGCTTGCGCGGCCAACGCAATCAATCCGATGCACGCAACTCCAATCAATGCCATGATCGTTTTCATGGGCGAAAATGTAGAGCAGGACATTGCTTTTTGCAAATCTCGACGCAAATCTTAGCTGGCAGTGCCGTATCTGGTCGGTGACAATGTCGCTGATCTCAACATGATTACCGAGATGACTGAAAGTCAAAGAGTATTGCGATTGCTCAGGCAATACGAATCGCGGAATGTCACGTTTGTTTCGCGTGATGGTTCGTGGCCGATTGTCTGGCACCGCGCCAGAGGCGTGCGGGTCTGGGATGTGGACGGGCGTCAGTATATTGATTTGACTGCCGCGTTTGGAGTTGCAAACACAGGCCACGCCAACCCGCGTGTCGTCAAAGCCGCAAAACAGCAAATCAGCCGCCTGCCCCACGCCATGGGCGATGTTCATCCGCACCCGTTGAAAGCCGAGCTTGCACGTACGTTGAGTCAAATCACATTCGAGCGCTGGCAGTGCGGACAGCATGGGAAAACGATTTTTGGAAATTCGGGGTTCGAAGCGGTCGAAGCCGCGCTCAAGACGGCCATGCTCGCGACCGGCAGACCCGGCGTGATTGTGTTCGAAGGCGCCTATCACGGCCTTGGATACGGGGCGCTGAATGTCACGCACCGCGATTTTTTCCGGGCGCCGTTCATAAAACAGCTTGGCGGATTTGCGTATTTCGCGCCGTTCCCCTCGACGGGGCCAGTTTCGGGCGTCGGCAAGCCTGGCATGTCAACTGAAAATCGCGTCAAATTGGAAAAGACAATGACCGCAATCGAACGAATCGCGCGAAAACACCCGATCGGCGCGGTGCTCGTCGAACCGATCCAGGGGCGTGCGGGTATCAGAATTCCGGTGCACGGTTTCTTGCCTGCTTTGCGGTCGTGGTGCGACGCGAACGACGCTCTGCTGATTCTGGACGAAATCTACACCGGATTCGGTCGGACAGGCGCATGGTTTGCATGTGACCACGAAAACGTGGTGCCGGATTTGATCTGTCTGGGGAAAGCGCTGACGGGCGGCTTTCCGCTTTCGGCGTGCGTGGGGAGAGCCGATCTGATGGACGATGCATGGCCGGATGCCACCGGCGAGGCGATCCATACGAGCACTTTCCTTGGCAATCCGATCGGCTGCGCGATGGCACTTGCGCAGATCGAAGAATTGAAAGCAGCCGGGTTGATCGAACGGAGTGCAATACTTGGAGAGTTTCTGCTGCAACAGCTTGGCGAGATCAGCGTACCGTCGTCTTTGCTTTTGAACCCGCGGGGAATCGGATTGATGGCCGGCTTGGAACTTGTCCGACGCGACTGCTCACCCGCAACCTCAGAGGCGATTTCAGTCCTGAAAGAGATGCTGCTGTGTGGATACATCATACTTGCCGAGGGTGAAGCTTCAAACGTGCTGAGCATTACGCCGCCGTTGACAATAGGTGCCGTTGATCTTCAGCGTGCAGTGAAAACCATCGAGCACGCATTGCTCAAATGCCCACGATGACCCTCAACGAAATGCGACGCGTCCTGGCCGAGCGCGGGATCGCTCTCACCCGCTCGCTCGGCCAGACATTCCTGTTCGATGGCAATCAGCTTAGAAGAATCGTCGCGTTCGCACAGTTGGCTCCGGGCGATGAATGCCTCGAGATTGGCCCCGGCCTCGGGCCGTTGACAGAACTCCTGATCGCCGCTGCCGGCAAGGTCATCGCAATTGAAAAAGATCACAGGCTGGTCGAGTGCCTTCGGGAACGATTCTGCGACCAATCCAAACTCGAGTTAATAGAAGCCGACGCACTCGATTACTTGCGCGAGAGTGGCAGCGATTGGCGGGGCTGGAAGCTTGTGGCCAACCTGCCCTATTCGGTCGCTTCACCAATACTGGTCGAGCTGGGTCAGCAAACCCTCGGGCCTGCAAAGATGGTGGTTACAGTTCAACTTGAAGTGGCTCGTCGTCTGATGGCCCAACCCGGCTCTTCAGAGTACGGAACTCTCACGTTACTTGTGCAGGCTGCCTACGAACCCAAGGGTTGGTTCCGCATCCCTTCAACCTGTTTCTACCCGGAACCAAAAGTTGACTCCGCGTGCGTCCGGCTGGATCGCAGAGAATCAGAACTGGCCCCTTTTGCAGCAGCCGATTGTTTCAGGTCATTGGTGCGACTGGCCTTCGAGCAAAGGCGGAAGATGATGTTCAAGGTTCTCAAGGCAAAGTGGAACGCGGCACAATTGCAACAGGCATTTGCAGCGGCGGGGCTTGACCTTCGAGTGCGGCCCGAAGAAGTGAGCTTGTCGCAGTTTGCCGAATTGGCTCGGGTTCTGGCGCCCCAACGTGGACTTTCGCTGCCAACAAAATAGCCCGAAAAGCTCACCGGCTCGCAGGAGAAACACAACCAAAGTTCAAGTCCGATGAGATTTCCGGGCTGAAAATCAGATTCGGCGGCGCACAAACTTCAAAATGCCAAGTGCGGCAGGCACCCATGGCGTGAACTTGCCGTGTTTGCGACCGGCCAGAGCGCCGATCAGGATTCCCGAGAGCATCAATGCGGGTTTCAGCAGTGGGATTGCGAATCGGCCCCGGTGTGAATTCCTGATTCTGCTGCGAAGTTCGGCGGCTTCGAGCACTAACGCGCTTCGCCGCAGATCAGCTTCCAACGCAAGGTTTCTGCGCGCCGATTCCAGTTGTGTCAATCTTCCTTTTTGAAACATGCGCAGTCTTTTTGAAGTTGGGCTATTGTCTCAGGAAAAGGTCTCGGGGCGGTTTGCAGCCAGCGCCAGATCAACCAAAAAATCACGAACGCGAGAACAAACAGGAAAACCGTAAGTATTATCAGGCCGACAAACTTTGCGGTCTCCCAGACCAACAGGGCAATCAGCACCGAAAGCACGACAAGGCCAACCATGGCCAGCAACAGACCGATCCCCAACGCCACAAGCAGCGCCAAAAGACGCGTCTGCTCGATCCTCAGTTCGACTGCGAACAACTCGACGCGGTTCCTCGCTATTTGCAGCAAGGAACCCGCCACGCGGCGAAGCGCATCGAGAATGCCGCCATTCCCTGCTTCCGTACTCGACATGTTACTTGCGGGCGACCAGTACGCCGATTAGCAGACCAAGCCCGAAAGCTATCCCAATGGATTCGTACGGATGCTCTCGAACCACTTTGTCGGCGACCTTTGCAGCTTCAGCAGCCCGTTTTTCCATGTCCTGGGTGCTTGCCTTCACGCGATCGATGGCCGCGGCAAGACGCGATCTTGCTTCTTTGACCTTTTCGCTGACTTCACCCGCAGTTGCTTTCAGAAGCGCCTCTGCGTCTTCCGTCAAACCGCGAATGTCATCTTTGAGTCTTTCACGAGTCACATCTGCTTTTGCGCTTTCCATGGCTTCAAAGTGTGTTTCCATAAGCTGTTCCTCTCTGTTTTGTTTTTATCCTCAATCTGTTGCACATAATAGAACTCAATATGCCCGAAATGTCAACTTGCAGGTTGTCAGGCACCGGTATGGTTTTTGCGCCGGCCACTGTACACATCTCCCCCGTGGGCGACGAATTCGCCCCGGTCAGCGCGGCGCGACACAGCGGTTTCTCTGCGATCAGCGAAGTTGTTACGCCTCGCGCATTTGGTTGCGCCTGCGCCGCGATGAGCTATCCGGTTGCATTCATTTCAGATTTCGGCCATTTTGCCCGAGGCGCGCCGGCTCCATGCATTTTGAATCGATGTGCCCGCACCACGATGGCTACTCTGACATTTGACATTGAAACCTCGGCATTGCCTCACGACGCGTTCGACGAGGCGCAGTGGGAATTTCTGTTTCGTGAGGCCGACAAACTGCCGGATCCGGCGGCACGCGAGCAAAAACGCGCTGAAATTGTCCAGCAACTGAATCTCTGGCCTCTGACAGCTCAGGTGGTTTGCATCGCAATGGTCAATGTGGACACTGATCGCGGCCAGGTGCTGTATCTGTCAGGCGACAACCAATCCAAGGCGGATCAAGACAACACGGTCGAGTTTGTGCCCTGTCCTGACGAAGCAACCTTGCTGTCGAGTTTCTGGGACGTCGCGCGGCATTACGAGCACGTGGTTACTTTTAACGGACGCGGTTTTGACGTCCCGTTCCTGTACTTGCGTTCTGCTGTGCGCGGCGTCGCCATAACACGCAAAGACTGGATCGGCTACCGCTACTCGACCGAGCCACATTGCGACCTTGCCGATCAACTGACCTTTTACAATGTGAGCGGGCGCGAAGGCGCAGCCCGCAAATTCAATCTCGACTTCTATTGCAAGGTCTTCGGCATCGATTCGCCTAAGAGCCATGGCGTCACCGGACGTGATGTGAACCAGTTGATGGCCGAGGGCAGGTACATCGAAGTGGCCGAGTATTGTCTGCGAGACGTGCGCGCAACTGTTGCGCTTTACAAGATTTGGAAAGAGCGCCTCGCAGGGATCAAATAACAAGGCCGAACCGGTTTGGAACCAACGACTTCATCCGCCCACTACCAGCCGATTGCGGCTGCGCCGCGCTGAGTTGGATGCGGCAACTGTGGTACTGGCGTAAGGGAAGGGCCAAAGGCCCGCTCGATAACAGCCTGGGGCAACGCCCCAGGTGAAGCGTCGTCACCGAGTCAGAATAAGGGCTGAAAGCCCGTGCCATGGCGGGTTGAAACGGAGCGTGGCGCCACAGCAATCGAACGATCGTTGATCCGCGGTTTGTGTACTGACTGTCCAGTATTATAGTCCAAAGGCCCGCACTCTGCTGCCAAATTTGGCAAACTTGCAGTCCGAAAATCTTCGCAAGTATGATCGATTTGGCAGTATGATTATACAGTCGATGACGCCCGCGTTCATGCAAGCGCCTTGCCAACAATCAGCCTGTCACTGCCATTCGCATCCGGCCTGCCACCCAACCCGTCGCTCGGATATGCGCATTGAGCGTTGGAGTTCTCCGCAGTTTTCAATCTTGTAAACCCATTTGCGGATGCAACCGCGTTGTTCCCTGTTTTTCCCTCGATTCGTCCCCGGTCGAGGGGTATGGTGCGGCGCATGCAGCAAGGTCGTTTGGAGCATGCGCAAGATCATGCACGACGATTCCGGAGGAAATGGACAGTTTCGTCGTGGACAGCCACGGCGCGGGCCGTTGCTGTCTGGTTGACTGTATCGGCGGCGCTTGCCGGAGACTCAAATGTTGTACCCGGACGGGCGCTTCAAGGATCACCGGCAGCGGGGCCAGTCGGTTCCCGACGTAAGCCGGTCGGAAACAAAACTATGGTTCTACTTCCATGGCGCGTCATTCATTGGCGCGGGCTGTGAAGCGATCCGTCTGGGACAAACCGAGCTGATGAACTGCAACGAAATGATCGCGGCGAGATAAATGCGTTCCTTCAATGCTCAGCACAATGAGACACCTTTTGAATTTTCTGGCCGTTGTCGGCATTGCACTGCAATTGTCTGGCGAGCCAGCCACAAATGGCACTGATCGCTTTGCATTCAGCTCACCGTCACACGCCCGATTCAAGTTTGGCGGAGTGATCGGCGATCGTATCGAGGCCAATGTCACCCACTGGCTGCTGCGCGCGCCCCGGTCGAATCCCGGCATGATCGGAATGTTTCACCTCCGAGATCGGAAGCCGGTCCCGAATCTGGTGCCGTGGGCGGGCGAGTTCGCCGGCAAGTATCTCCTCTCTGCCATCCAAGCGGTCCGGCAGACCGATCAACCTGCACTCAGCAATTGTGTGGCCCAAGTGGTAGAAGCCTTGCTGGATGCCCAAGCCGAAAATGGTTACCTTGGCCCGTTCCCGGAGAAAGACCAGCTTAAAGGCAACTGGGACCTGTGGGGGCACTATCACTGCATGTTGGCTCTGCTTGAATGGCACCAGTTGACCGGAGACCGTCGTTCGCTCGAGGCCTGTCATCGCATGGCCGATCTTATGTGCCATGTTTACCTGGATGGCTCGCGCCGTGTCTATGACGCCGGCTCACACGAAATGAACATGGCTGTGATCCACGGTCTCGCTCGGCTTTATCGTCTTACTCACCAACCAGCGCATCTCGAACTGATTCGACTCATCGAGCAAGACTGGGAACGGGCTGGTGACTACCTCCGAACGGGACTGGCGGGCGTCGAGTTCTACCAAACCCCGCGCCCGCGCTGGGAAAGCCTCCACGACATTCAAGGACTCGTCGAGCTCCACGCCATTACGGGCGATGCTCGTTATCGGCAGGCTTTTGAGCATCATTGGCGCAGCATCGCACGTTTTGACCGGCGCAATTCCGGTGCTTTTTCATCCTCTGAACAGGCCACAGGCAACCCATACGAACCAACGCCAATTGAAACCTGTTGCACGGTGGCATGGATGGCGTTGTCTGTGGACATGCTCAGGCTCACCGGCGATGCCCGCGTCGCCGACGAGCTTGAACTGTCCACGCTGAATGCCGCAGCTGGCGCCCAACACCCAAGCGGTTCATGGTGGACCTACAACACACCCATGGACGGCGTGCGCGAGGCGTCTGCCCACTCGATTGTCTTTCAAGCTCGCGCGGGCACACCGGAACTCAATTGCTGCTCGGTCAATGGCCCGCGCAGCCTTGGAATGCTCACGGAATGGGCGGTCATGCGGGCGGAGGGCGGCTTGGTGCTCAATTGGTTTGGCCCCATGGAACTCACGACATCGCTGACGGATGGCATCCCACTCGTCTTGCGCGTTGAAGGCGATTACCCCCGCAGCGGTCGTGTCTCTGTTCGGGTCGCGCCCCAACAGCCTCGCCAGTTTGCTCTCCGGATTCGTATTCCATCCTGGTCGGCGAGAACAGAAGTGGTAGTTGATGGCAACAAAGCAGAAGAAGTTGCTCCGGGCAGCTACCTTCTGTTGAGCCGGACATGGTCTGCGGACAGCCGTATCGAAATCGAGTTTGACATGGCGTTAAGAGCTGTGGCAGGTGCGCGCCAGGCGGTCGGCAAAGTATCGCTCTACCGCGGGCCGATTCTTCTCGCCTACGATCAACGCCACAACGCATTTGATGAGGACCAACTGCCGCCGATCGATCTGGGGAAGATAACAGAGGCGAAACTGATCGACACGAAATCTGCTGGCGCGCGTCCCGGGCCAATGTTCCCCAGACCATGGCTTCTGGTGGACGTACCGTCGATCTCGCCACAAGCTGTCCGGCTCTGTGACTTTGCAACCGCAGGCGCTTCAGGCACGCGCTACCGCTCGTGGTTGGCAGCAACCAATCCCCCGCCCTCCCCCGTGTTCCCGCTTCATCCACCTGACGGAGCCGCGATCCCGCCCGGACGTGCCATGTTCAAGTGGACCAAAATTACGTCCGGCGCGGCAGAAGGCATCACCGCTTCACTTGTCATATGGGAAAGCGAGAATCGCAAAACGCCGGTGCTGGTGCGTGACTCGATCGAAAAAGATCGGATTGTGCTTGCGCCGGAAGAGATGAGCGCGCTTCAGCCTGAGCGATGGTACGAATGGGAAATGCGCACTGCCCGGCAAGGCCGATTTTCCGTTTCGGGTTGGCCGCGTCCCCGATTTCGCATCGACCCGGCACTGCCCGGGCTCGATGATCAAACCGTGCGCGCCTTCATGGCGCAGCCGCCGGAGCTTCTGGTGAGCGATCCGTTGTCTGGCTCGGCAAAACCTCGTGTCGGCCGCTTGATCTCCGCAGAGGGAATGTCCGCCACGGAAGGAATTCAGAATGAACCAAAGAGCGCTGTACGGCTGGACGGCGTGAAAGGGCGTATCGTGTACGGTATCGACCAGTTCCCAGAAGAATCGTACTCGGTTCTCGTCTGGTTTCGGCTCCGCTCTCTTCCGGAGCAACGGCTCGGCCAAATCGTGAGTGCATGGGCGCACGGGATGGACGACCCAATTCGTGTATGCGTTGAACAGGGCCAACTCTATGCAAGTATCGAAGCCGGCAATGCATATGGCACTCCGGGAGTTCCAATTACAGTCGGCGACTGGCATTGTGTCGCCGCAGTCAAGGACGGTGCGACACTTTCGCTCTGGTTGGACGGCAAGGCGCGTGCCAGCGCAAGCGTGCCCGCAACAATTTCGAGCAGCAGCCGGATGCTTGGACTTGGCGGTAATCCGCTCTTCGCCGGGAACGAGTATCTCGCGATAGACGTGGCGGATTTGAACGTGTGGGGGCGAGCGTTGACTGCCGACGAGATTGCAGCGCACTCGGCCTTCGACATCCGCGAAGGCCGGTGACGCCGTCAACTCAGTCGAGCGGCACAGGCGCACCGTTGCGTTGGCGTTGGCACGAATCAAGCCGCATGCGGGCGGCAAAAGAGTTCTTTGGTTTTCTGCCTGAGCCAACGCTCGGCAGCCTTGTAAGCGGGGTACACGGAAGCCACAAGTGCCCAAAACCGTTTCGAGTGATTCATCTCGCGCAGATGCATCAACTCGTGCCAGATCAGATAGTCGCACACCCATCCGGGGGTCTGAACAAGACGCCAGTTGAGTGACACTGTGCCGCGGCGCGAGCACGATCCCCACCTCGAGCTCTGGTTCCGTACGACAACCTTTTTCAGCGGGAGTGATGCTTTCGCAGCCAGTTCGATTACCCGCGGTGGAAGTTCTCTGACGGCCAACTGCCTCAGATGAGACTCAACAAGCGACCGCAAGTTCAGGCATGTTTCCGCGATTGGAATCGATTGATCGCCGAAAACGACATGGCGTTCACCGTCATTGCCGACAATGTCGATGACGCAATACTCGCCCCGGAAAAGAATTCGCGAACCGACGGTCCAGCATGCATTGTTCCGCTGCGCGGCAGCCAGTCGCGCGCGTTGGCGTTCGATCCAGTCCGTGTGCGCGATTGCAAACTGTCGTGCTTGGGCAATCGACCCGCCTCGTGGGATCGTTACTCGAGCAATACCCCGATCCGTGAGACGCAGAATATAGCGGCGCGCCCGAGGATGTCGGACAAACTCAACAGCAATGGCGGGGTTCCGCTCCTCGTGTTCGGGGCTGGAACCAGGCACGATCCTGTCATTCAACAAGAATTCCAATTGCACTGCAGGAATGAATACCGCAGACGTCCCGTTCGTTCAAATGTTAAGCCGTCGAATCTCGCCGGATTCAGCAATCGATGTATCCAGAGATTCGCCGGCGAGATTTCCGGGTCGGAAGAAAAAGACTTTTGTGTTTCCGACGCGTTTGGTAATTGCTAGGCGCGCAAGTGACAATTGCAGTTGAACGAAAACATCGAGTACCATGACAAAACGCATTTCTCGCCGCAGTTTCATCGTGTCAGCCGGCGCTTGTTCGTCGGCCCTGCTGATTTCGACGGGACCGGTTTCCGCGGCGGAAGGCCAGCCACGCGAATTGCCCCAGCCAACCCCTGAGAAACTCCCGCGGTGGCGCGGGTTTAATCTTCTCGAGAAATTCACCAAGCGCGCTGAAGGCAATCCTCCGTTCAGCGAACAGGACTTTGAATGGATCGCCGAGCTCGGATTCAATTTTGTCCGGTTGCCGATGTCATATCTCTGCTGGAGCGATCCACAGGATTGGCTCAAATTCAACCAAGATCAATTGAAGCACATAGACCATGCTGTTGAGTGCGGTCGCAAACACGGCATACACGTGAACATCAACTTTCATCGTGCCCCGGGGTACTGTGTGAATCCGCCTGCCGAGCCGATGGATCTTT
>Ga0209227_1001541_pt1 | contig 17658 bp, 16 predicted proteins | sample YNPBryantNP2012_FD_185815 | JGI IMG/M metagenome (GOLD analysis project Ga0209227, IMG submission 185815) | Anoxygenic and chlorotrophic microbial mat microbial communities from Yellowstone National Park, USA - YNP Bryant NP 2012 (SPAdes)... ...
AAAAGAAAAAACCGCTTCAACGCGCCTGGATCGTCATCGCTTCATACTATTGCATAACCTTCTCATCAGGCAACCTCTTCGATGCTGTTCAGCGACATGTGCTATAGTTACCCTGGCGCATATAAAGGCCATTGCTTTCCAGTTTCGAAGAGGAGGCCTGGTTTGGAGTCAGATCGCAAGATCGCGCGCTTTGATCTGCGGCTACTTCCCCGCACTGAACAACTGGTATCGGTTACCGCGCTCATCATTTTCTTCGCATCCGGCTTTTCGGCGCTGCTCTACCAGGTGATCTGGCAGCGGATGCTGGGTTTCTTTTCGGGCGCCGATGTGTATTCGGTCACGATCATCGTTGCAGCATACATGGCTGGCATGGGGGTTGGCAGTCTCACCGGGGGGTATCTGGCAGATCGTTTCTCGCGTCGGGGCAACCTGGCATTGTTTGCCAGCGTCGAACTGGGCATTGCCCTGTTTGCACTGGGGAGCAAGGGATTGTACTACGACTGGCTCTACCAGCGGCTTGCGTTTCTGGCTTCGTCACCGCCGCTGATGGCGGTCGTGCTGTTCTTCAGTTTGCTCATTCCTACTTTCTGCATGGGTGTTTCGCTGCCAGCGCTTGCGCGTGCACTCACCCGTTCGATTGAAAGGGCAGCGGGCACGATAGGTGCGCTCTACGGTGTCAACACGCTCGGTGCGGCAGTCGGCGCTGGTGTAACAACCTGGATTTTCCTCCGGCAGTACAGTTTTGAAACCATCCTGTACATTGGTGCGGAGATCAACGCGCTGGTGGCATTGACTGCATTTCCGCTGGCGCGGTTCCTGATGCAACCAGGGAGTGTGCAGCCATCCAGAGCTGCCTCGCGCACGGCGTCTGACGAACCGGCGCGCACTGATCAGGCGACTGGCAGACAGTTGCCCGTGCCGATCTGGATCGCACTCTATGGTCTTTCCGGATTCATTGCGCTGTCGCTGGAGATTCTTTGGTTTCGCATTCTGGGAGTGATGCTGAAATCGATGGCATTTACCTTTGGTACACTCCTCACCATTTTCCTGAGTGGGCTGGCGCTGGGCACGTTCCCCGGCATCAGATGGGCGGTACGCACCCGTAACCCGATGCGATCCTTCCTGTTGTTGCAATCCGGTGTCACAATCTATGCGCTTGCCACATTAACGGCGTTTGTCTCACTGACAGGTCAACTACCATTGCTGGCGCCCTTCTGGATCTACTTCGGTAGTTATGATCCCGTCCATACAGGAAATGCCGTTGATGCCCTGCCTGCTTTCTTTTTCAATCCGGGCGCTCTGGAGAGCGAGGCGCTGAGCAATGCTCGCTTTTTCCTTTTGCTCTATCTCGTGCTGCCAGTCATGCTGATCAGCGTGCCGACCATCTTGATGGGGATGAGCTTCCCGCTGCTCCAGAAAATCGTGCAGCGCGATCCGGAAACGCTGGGGAGACGGGTCGGCTGGTTACAGACCTCAAACATTATCGGCAGCATGCTCGGCGCCCTGCTGACCGGTCGGGTTGCGCTCTCGTGGCTGGGAACACCAGACAGTCTGCGTGCAATCGGTCTTCTTTCCTGCAGCTTCCTGTTGCTGGCAGCCTGGGGGCTTCTGAAGCGAACATGGGTGCGACGGGGTGCGTATGCCGGAAGTATCGCCTTCGTGCTGAGTCTGGCATTTGCCGTGCCTGATGCGCAAACCTTTTGGGCGACGTTGCACGGTGTGCCGCCCTCACACGCCATCGTTGCCGAAGACAATACCGGGCTGGCGCTGATCAAGAGCAGCGCCAGCGATTTTTCCAGACGATCGTTCGTGATGTCCAACGGACTGGGGCAGAGCGCAATTCCATACGGATGGACGCAGAGCGTACTCGGCTTTCTACCAGCACTGATCCATCCCAACCCGCAAACGATTGCCATCATCGGGCTTGGATCGGGGGATACGCTGTTCCATGCTGGCGGGCGCGCCGAAACGAAGGAGCTTATCTGTATCGAAATCGTCGGTTCGCAGATGGACATGTTGCGAGGAATGGCGCAGCGGCGCGCATATCCCGCGCTGCTCTCGATCCTGAACGACCCGCGCATCACCTGCGTTATCGCCGATGGACGTTCATACATCATGCAGAGCGGACGCGGATTCGATATTATCGAAGCCGATGCCCTGCGCCCGAATGGCGCCTATTCCGGCAATCTCTACTCAGAAGAGTACTTCCGCCTGCTCCTCGACCACCTGAACCCCGGCGGTCTGGCAGTGACCTGGGTTCCGACCGGGCGCGTGCGCACGACATTTATCCAGGTCTTTCCGCATTACGTCGATTTCGGTGACATTTTGATCGGCAGCAATGCCCCAATAGAAGTGGACCTTCAGGCGATCTATCGCCGACTCGAAGACCCCTTCACCCGCGAGTATTATCAACGGTCTGGAGTGAACATCGGACAGTGGCTCGATGAGTACTTCGTTAAGCGTCAACCGGTGGTTTCCGATCCATCGGCGCCGCGACCGCAATCGACCGATACGAACCGTGATCTATTCCCGAAAGACGAGTTCCTTGTACGGTAGGGGACAGCGATGGATAGTGCATTTTTTTCGTCCACACATACGGACGATAAGCGATCACCCACACTATCGGTGGTATAATCGCCGCGAGCGACGCCATACGTTCTGGTTTGCGCGAAGATGAGGCATCGCCCTCCTTCACAGGCGCCCCCTGAACCTGCCCGTCCACACTCTTGTGCAACATACGAAAGGACAATCGAACTCATGATCCGTGTTGCGATGTTGAGTTACTGGCACGTCCACGCCTGGGACTACACCCGCCAGGCGCAGAGTCATCCCGATGTGACGATTGGCGCAGTATGGGATGAACTGCCGGAGCGTGGTCGCGCCGCCGCCGAACAACTCGGCGTTCCGTTCTACGAGTCGCTCGAAGATCTGCTGGCGCTACCGGAGATCGATGCGGTGATCGTCGATGCGCCCACCTCGATGCACCGTGATGTCATGGTAGCAGCGGCGCGTGCCGGCAAACATATCTTTACCGAAAAGGTGCTTGCGCCAACCCTCGCCGAAGCCCATCAGATACTCGCCGCCGTCGAACAGGCACAGGTCGTACTGACCGTCTCACTGCCGCGACTCGCCGAAGGGTATACACAGGCGATCACCTCGCTGATCACCGATGGCACATGCGGCGATCTGACGCTGGTACGCACACGGATGGCGCACAACGGCGCATTGCCTGCAGAACGAAACCCGGACGGCTGGTTGCCTGCCCATTTCTACGATCCCGACCAGTGTCGTGGTGGGGCAATGATCGATCTGGGATGCCATCCGATGTACCTGGCGCGTCATTTCCTGGGATTGCCCGAAACGGTCAACGCGCACTACGGGTATGTGACCGGGCGCGCAGTCGAAGATAATGCGGTTGTGACGCTTGGCTACGCCAGCGGCGCACTGGCGGTCGTCGAAGCCGGTTTTGTCACACCAGCATCTCCCTTTACGATTGAAGTTCATGGTACGCGCACCAGCCTGATCTACAACGCGCCGCCACCCAGACTGATCATGCGCAGCGCAGACGGTTGGATCGAGCAGGCAATTCCAGCGTCGCAACCGCTGCCGTTTGTGCAATGGGTCGATCATATCCAGCGTGGCACGCGCAATGTCGCCAATATCGACGCCGCACTCGACCTGACGAAACTGATGGAAGCGGCAAACCGCTCGGCGGCGGAACGGCGCCAGGTGCGCGTCGATTCACTTCAACCCTGATGTGTACAGGCAGAGCGTTTCACGGAGTTCACGTTCATGATGACCACCTCGACTATCATCAACGTCGGAATCGTCGGCGCCGGCAACATTGCGCGCGGGCGTCATCTTCCCTGCTTCAAAAAGCATCCCAACGTTCGACTCGCCGCCATCTCCGATGTGGTCGTCGATCTGGCAGAATCGGCGGCGAAGGAGTATGAAATTCCTGGTGTGTACACCGACTACCGCGACATGTTCGAGCGTGAAAAACTCGATGCGGTCGTCATCTGCACACCGAACAAGTTCCATGCACCGGCATCGATCGCTGCCCTGGACGCCGGATTGCACGTCCTGTGCGAAAAGCCGATGGCGCTCGATCCGGTCGAAGCGCGCGCGATGGTCGCTGCCGCCGAACGCAACGGCAAGATTCTGAGCATTGCATTCCACTACCGTCATATGGCGCCGGTGCGCGCCGCCCGTCGCGTCGTCGACTCGGGCGAACTGGGCAATGTGTATATGGCGCGGGTCTATGCCCTCCGTCGGCGTGGCGTCCCCTCGTGGGGCACATTCGTGCAGAAACATATTCAGGGCGGTGGCGCCATGATCGATTTCGGCGTTCACCTGCTCGACACTGCGCTCTGGTTGATGGGCAATCCACAACCAATCGAGGTCTGCGCCAGCATATCGCAGCACCTGGGCAAAGCACCGAATGTCAATCCCTGGGGGCAGTGGAACTACCACGAGTTTACCGTCGAAGATCAGGCGGCAGCGTTCATCCGGTTCGCCAACGGCGCCAGCATGCTGCTCGAATGTTCCTGGGCGCTGAACATTCCTGAGTCGCACGAAAACATTTCACTCTCAGGAACCACCGCCGGTCTGGATGTCTTTCCGCTGCGGGTCAACAAAGCGCACCTCGACATGCTGATCAGCTGGAAGCCAGACTGGATGCCGGGCGAGCGCGACAACCCTGGCGATGTGCAGACCGCCGATTTTGTCGGTGCGATCCTCGAAGGGCGGCAGCCGGTGTCGCAGGCATACCAGGCGCTCCAGGTCACCGAGATTGTGGACGCAATCTATCGCAGTGCGGCGGCGGGCGCCGCCGTGCGCCTGGATGAAGCGGCGAAAGGGTGATCGTCCGGCGAATGACCATCTGCTTTTGCATCCTTTTAGCCCCATCCTTTCGAGACCCGTTTTCGTAAAAGAATAGAGGCACAGTGCGCCAGGGTCGCTGCGCTGTCTGGATGGAACCGGGCAAATGTATGTCACAAGCGTAATCAGTACAAGGAGAACCAGCAATCTATGACCGTCACACACGAACGTTTTGAACAGGGCATGACCTACGCCGAATACAAAGCCCAGATGACCCGCAACCGTGAACGATTGGAAGAGAACGAGCGCACCGTTGAACTTTCGCCCGACGATATCGCGTTCTTCGCCAACCTTCCTGAAACATTGAACGTGCTGGTGATCACCGAAGACTGGTGCGGCGACGCGATTGCGAATGTCCCGATCCTGGGGCGACTCGCTGCCGAGAGCGGCAAACTCAATCTGCGCTTCTTCCTGCGCGACCAGAATCCTGATCTTATGGATCAGTACCTGAACCAGGGCATCCACCGGTCGATTCCGGTCTTCGCCTTCTTCGATGCGCAGTTTTACCCCATCGGGCACTGGATCGAACGTCCTGCAGCGATCACCGCGATGCAGGAAAAGATGCTGGCGAATCTCTACGCGACCGATCCGGCATTCGCCGGGATTGCGCCGGGAACGTCGCTGGCGGTGCTGCCCGACGCAGCACGTGCACGCCTGATGCAGGCATTCGCGGATTTTCGCACTGAGACCCGTGCAATCGCCGACCGCGAAGTAGTGCGTGAACTGCGGGAACTGATCGCACAGTGGTTGTCGAACCGTCAGGAGGGGTAGGGATGGACATCAACGGCGGACGGCATCTGCCCAGGATCAGGATCGTCTACTGCGCATCGTGCGGCTACGAACCGCAGACGCTGGAACTTGCTTCGGCGCTGATGCACGCCTTCCACTACGATATTGCCGGGATTGAGATTATTCCCTGGCAGGATGGCGCCTTCGATGTCGCCGTCGATGACGAGTTGATCCATTCGATGTACCGTGACGGCGGTTTTCCCGCACCCGAAACCATCATCAGAGCGGTGCGGGAACGGCTGGCAGGTTGAATCCACGCTGGAGCGCCGTGTGGTTCAGCGTCAACAATGCGCGTTGGCGCTTCCCCAGGTAGCGCTCCAGCGCCTGACAAACCGCTTCGAGCGGCAAAAATGGTTTCAACCGGAGAAAAACCCCCAGCATCACCATGTTGAGCACGCGCTCATCACCAATCTCACGCGCCAGATCGCTTCCCGGCACTCCGACAATCACAATGTCAGGGCGCGTCGGCTCGCGCCCTGCAAGTGAACTGTTATAGAGCAACAGCCCACCGGATGCAGTCAACGGCTCGTACTTATCCAGCGACGGGCGGTTCAGCGCGATAACCGTTTGCGGATTGCGCACCAGTGGCGCACCGATCGGCGCATCCGACACAATGACCGTGCAGTGCGCCGTCCCGCCGCGCATTTCCGGTCCATACGACGGCATCCAGGTTACCTGCAAACCAGCGTCCATCGCAGCATACGCCAGCGCCTGCCCGGCAAATAGCGCACCCTGCCCGCCTGATCCGCTGATAATGAGATCATGGTACATATGTCGCCTCTGACAGGAACTGTGAACGTTCAACGTTGAACGTTCAACGTTCACCGCCCCAACGCCCAACCTTCAACCTTCAACGTTCACCGCCCCAACGCCCAACCTTCAACACCCCAACCTGCAACGTTCAACCCCCAACCTGCAACGTTCAACCTTACAACGTTCAACCTTCAACCTTCAACCCCCAACCTTACAACCTTCAACGTTCTTAAACTCCCCCAGCGGGAAGACCGGGATCATACGCTCCTCGATCCAGCGCAGCGATTCGATCGGCGTCAACCCCCAGTTCGTCGGACAATTCGAGAGCAGTTCGACCATGGTAAACCCATGCCCGGCGATCTGATGCTCAAACGCAAGGCGCAGCGCCTTCTTCGCCTTACGGATTTCTGCCGGGTTATGGAGGCTGCGTCGGGCAACATAGACCGCGCCTTCCATCTGCGCCACCAGTTCGCTCACCCGTATCGGGTATCCCATCTGCTGCGGATTGCGCCCGCCCGGTGACGATGAGGTGACCATGCCTGGCGGTGATGTCGGCGCCATCTGTCCGCCGGTCATACCATAGATCGCGTTGTTGATGAAAATGACGGTGATCTTCTCGCCGCGCGCCGCAGCGTGCAGCACCTCAGCCAGCCCGATCGACGCCAGATCGCCATCCCCCTGATAGGTAAAAATGATCCGTTCCGGCAACACGCGCTTTAAGCCCGTCGCCACTGCCGGTGCGCGTCCATGCGCCGCGCTAACGAAATCACAGGCGATGTAATGGTAGGCGAACACCGAACACCCCACCGACGCAACGCCGATGGTGCGTCCCAGGATGCCGAGTTCCTCCAGAACCTCGGCGGTCAACCGGTGCGCGATACCGTGCGTGCAACCGGGGCAATAATGGGTGTGCGCAGCGGTCAGTCCGACCGGGCGCTCATAGACACACTGTTCAGCGATCACAGGCGCACCTCCGCGTCGAGTATGCGCGCGCCGTTCTTCGTGACACGCGTATCGTGCATCGTCTGTTCAATAGCCTGCACCACCTCATCCGGCAACATCTCGACACCGCCCATTCGACCGTAGAAGCGCACCGGGGCGCGCTCCCCAACCGCCAGCCGCACATCTTCGATCATCTGACCGGCATTCATTTCGACGACCAGGAACGCGCGCGCGCGCGGCGCCAGGCGCGCCAGGCGTCGGGACGGGAAGGGGGAGAGGGTGATCGGGCGGAACAACCCGACCGCCATGCCGCGCGCGCGCGCCGCTTCGACGGCGTTCTGCGCTACCCGCGCCGCGCTGCCAAAAGCGACGACGATCAGATCGGCATCTTCAAGATACATGCCGCTTGATCGCTGTTCGCGCTCCGCGATGGCGGCCAGTTTTGCCTGGAGCGCCAGGTTGTGTCGTTCAAGCGCCTCCGGTTGGAGATAGATCGAGGTGATGATCCGCGGTGGGCGTCCCTCTGCACCACCCAACGCCCATTCCGGCAGCGATGGTTCGGGCTGACGAAACGGCGGCAATTCAGCCGGCTCCATCATCTGTCCCAGATTCCCGTCCACCAGCAGGATCACCAGCATACGGTACCGTTCCGCCAGATCGAACGCCAGCCCGGTCAGGTCGATCGCTTCCTGGATCGTTGCAGGCGCCAGCGTCAACGGACGAAAATCGCCGTGCCCGGCTGAACGAGTCATCTGAAAATAGTCGGACTGACAGGCGGCGATGTTGCCCAATCCCGGACCGCCACGCATCACATCAACCACGACGGCGGGCAATTCTGCGCCGGCGAGGTAACTCAATCCTTCCTGCATGAGACTGATGCCAGGACCAGACGAGGACGTCATGACACGCCTGCCGGTGCAGGCTGCTCCGTACACCATATTGATCGCCGCCACTTCACTCTCAGCCTGCACGAATGCGCGGCCAAGTTCGGGCATGCGGCGTGCCAGATACTCCAGCAGTTCTGTTTGCGGCGTGATGGGATACCCGAAGTAGGCATCGAGTCCGGCACGGACTGCTGCCTCTGCAATCGCTTCATTGCCTTTCAGAAGTTCTCGCGTCATTGCGATCTCCTCGTGTTCATGATGGAGTGGTTGTTATGAAGCCGATCCCGCGCATACACCGCCTGCGACAGCGGTCTTGATCGAGAATGTGCGATAGACAGTGATCGCCGCCTCGGGGCATACCAGGGCGCAAATCGTGCATCCGGTGCATATGCCCTCCGGGTCGCGCAATTGCGCAGGATGATGACCGGCGGCGTTGAACGCATCCGCCAGTTGCACAACGCCTTTTGGACAGAATGCGACACACAGGCCGCATCCTTTGCAGCGCTCCGTATCCACGATAATGCGTCCCCGAACCATCTCAACCTCCAATCAGTAGATGAACTCGTGAATATCGTAGGTAGCGATCTGTGGGCCGGGCGAGCTGAAGTTCAAACGTTCCACGATTGCCTGACGTTGTTCGCGCAGTTCTGCGTCATTGAGCGGGCGTATGCCAGCGGCGCGTATCTGGTCGGCATACGGCGCGTTGGCGCGTTCAGATAGTGTGCTGAAGTAGACGATGTCGCCTGATCCGAGTGGCAGACGATTGAGCAAAGCAACCGTATCGGCGACATGCCCGGCGGCGAAGCGATCGCCTCCCAGTCCAACAAGTACAATCACGCTGACTGCGATGCCAGCCTGCTTCAGTTCGGTTACCGTCGCCACAATATCGGCTGCGCTGGACGGTTTCTGCACAAATGTCAGCAGCGGATCGTGTCCACTCTCCATACCAATGCTGACCCGCTTCAATCCGAGCATCCCCAGGCGCGCATACTCGGATGCCGTTTTCCTGCTGCCGGTGAATCCGTCGAGAAACGCATGGATCGGCAGATCGCCGATCTCTTCGCGCGCGATCTGCATGAATGCCTCCAGCCGTCGAGTCGGCGCCGCCAGAGCATTCGCCTCACCAAGGAAGATCGAGCGCCGGAGCAGGATCGAGTCGCCGAGAAACGCACGCACCGCGCGGGTATGCATGCGAAACTCGTCGGATGACTTGATGCGAAAACGACGACCGCGATAAAAATCGCAGAAGGTGCAGGTGTTGAATGAACACCCCTCGGTTGCCTGCACAACCACCGCCATGTACTGATCCGGCGGTAAAATGCCGACCGGATCGTACACCTGCTCGAATGCCTTGCGATCAGCAACATGCGCTGCGGCATCGAAATGTGACGCGCGTTCGATGAGGGTCAGGAGTTCTTCCAGCGCGCCATTGCCATTGGCTGCCGCACGGATCGCTGCCTCTTTTGCCAGTGAGTCGCGCAGACTCGCCATGCGCGCCGCTGCCGAGTCGATCAGTTCAGCGGCTTCAGCATCGACCACCCGACGCCGGATCAGCCCATCACCCGCGTGATACTTCTCAAGCAGATGACCGTTCAGTCCGCGCCTGTACGTGCGCCCATTGCGGGTCAGCACCCACAGCCGACCGCCACGATCACAGGTGATCACCTCGCGCGTATCGAACATCACGCTGAGCGCACCCGGCTTGATGCTGATCGTTACCTGTTCGCCATGGATTGTGAATCGAAAGACCATACCCGGATAAAGTTGAGCGGATGCGCTGGCGCATCCGCTCGTTGCTCCTCATCATCCTGCCAGTGCAACCACCGGAACAGGTTGTCGCACAAGGCTCTTGCGTCCGAGCATCCAGAGCGCTCCCAAACCACACAGGACGGCGACGATGCTCACCATCCATCCAATAGCAGGTGCAGCGGTCATCACGACCAGCAAAAGCAACCCAAGCGCCAGTGGTGCGAATGGGCGCTCAACCCATGCTGGCCGGAGACGCAGCAGGATCTGTCGCCCCACCTCAAACCCTACGACGATTTGTGCCACATATGCGATAGCAAGAATGGTCAGCAGGATCAGCGCCATTCCGACCAGGAAGCCCGCCGCGACGACAATGCCCATCAGACCATTCAGTCGCACACTTCCCAGCACGACGGACGCTGCAATGGTAAGGAGTATCACCGCCAGGAATGCCAGCGCAATCGCCAGAATGCTGACGATCCCCCAGCCGAGACTGGCGACCGGTCTGGTTTTCAGTTCATCGGTCGTTCCACGCAGGAGATGCGGCGTCAGCCGCACAAGGATCAGACCGAGCAGGAACAATCCTGCAAAGCGCCGTATCAGATCAAGAATGCGGTCGACTAAGGTTGGCGGTGGCGGTGACGTCCGCGTCACTTCAGTAAAACGCACCTGCCCCGCAACCGTTCCAGGCGGGGGGGTTACCGGCGTCTGGCTGGTATACACCAGATCGCCGCCGATCCGCGCCTCGCGATCCACCGTCAACCCGGCAGGTGCAACCGGTGGTGACGCAATGCCTTCGACCCGCAGTTGCGAAATCCAGGCTGGTTCGGTTTCGGCATCGACGCTTGCCTCAACGTTCCTGCCGATGGCGCCACGGAGAAGCAGGCTATTCCCGCTGAACACGACGTCTCGCTCAACCGTGCCTGCCAGCAACGCCTGCCCGCCGATAAAGAATAGCGAGCCATCTATCTGGCTGCCAGGCAGCATTTCGATGCTGGCGCCGCTTCCCCACAGGTTATTGCCGATGCGCGCCTGTGGATCGAGGCGTATGATCGCCGCTCCCACGAGTACATCATCGGTGACTGTGCCGTTCACGACGACCCCGCCGCCCAGCGCGAAGAGATCCCCTTCGATAACGCCGTTTATTTCAACGGCTTGCGCCATGGTCACAACATCACCGATCACACGACCATTGATCGTTACAGTTGTGGCGGTGACGATCAGATTGTCGGTAATCGTTTCGCCAGTGTCGATCACAACCTGCTCACCCGTGCGGCGATCAATTGCTGCAACAGTCGAAGGCGTCAAAACGAGCAGAAACACAGCTGCCATTGCCAGCAGCACCAGACGATTGGTTCTGCTCTGCTTCAGGTTCATGCAATGTGCTCCTCTCTGGTTATTCTTTCGAGGAGATCATTCCAGCGGAGTGCGCAATCTATCATAGGACAGGTGTGGCAACCTTGTAGAAAAGAAGCATATGCAGCAGAGTTAAGGATGCGCTACCTTCGTAAAACGTGCTATACTGCGCGGCGCATAGGTTGATACAGGAGCGTTCCATGCGGATCTATAAAGCCAAAGCGCCGATGCGGATCGGCTTTTTCGGCGGCGGCACCGATGTCAGCCCTTATGCTGAAGAGCATGGCGGCAAGGTGCTCAACTGCACGATCGATAAATATGTACGCTGTATGTTGCGCCCAAGCAGCGAACCGGGGATCATCATCCGCTCGCTTGACCTGGAGGAAGTCAGTCGCAAAACGACCGGTCACTGGGATGGGCGCCTCGATCTGCCGCAGGCAGTGCTCGATGCGGCAATGCCCCCTTCCGAAGGGGTCGAAGTGATCATGTTCTCTGATGTGCCGCCTGGCTCCGGGCTTGGTTCATCGTCGGCGCTGGTCGTCAGCATGCTGAAGTTGATCGGCGCCGCGTACCAGATCAATCTCGATCCGCATACGCTGGCGGAACTCGCCTACCGGATCGAACGGGTCGATCTGGGCATTCCCGGCGGACGACAGGATCAGTACGCGGCGGCGTTCGGCGGTATGTGTGTGTATCATTTTGGCAGGGGACGGGTGATCGTCGAGCCGGTATTGAACGATCCAACCGCGCTGCTCGAACTGGAGAGTTGCCTGCTGCTGGGGTATATCGGCAGCCGCAAACTCCTCACCCAACACCTGGTGGACGACCAGGTGCGGCGCTTGAAGGAGGGCGATACGCTGCGCTATCACGACGAGACCAAAGCCTTTGTGGATGAAGCGGTTCGCCTGCTGCGCAGCCTGCGGATCGCCGATTTCGGCAGGCTGTTGCACGATGCGTGGGAAGTGAAGAAAGCCTTCTCCCCCTACATTGCACCGCCGGAAGTCGAAGCGATCTATGCGCTGGCGCGTCGTCATGGCGCGTGGGGCGGCAAAATCACCGGCGCTGGCGGAGGCGGCTTTATGGTCTTCGCCTGCCCCTTCGACCGCCGACTCGAACTTGAGCGGGTGCTGATCGAGGCGGGGGTGCAGATCCGGCATTTCTCATTCACAACCCAGGGGGTGCATGCCTGGAGTGTGGATGTTGAGGGGACATAGCGGTATTTCCGATTTCGGCGAGGTAGTGGTATCATGGTGTACCGGGCACTGGCATGACTCCCGAACAAAACCGTCAGGGCGTTTCAATTGCTATCTCTGCCGAAGTGCAGGCGGCGCTCGCAGCCGGGCAGCCGGTGGTTGCACTGGAGAGCACGGTCATTTCCCACGGATTGCCCTATCCGCACAATCTCGAACTGGCGCTTGCGATGGAACAGGAGGTGCGCGATCAGGGTGCAGTTCCGGCGACGGTCGGGATCGTTGCGGGTGTGCCGACCGTTGGCATGGATGCGGCGGCAATCCGGCGTTTTGCGCACCCCGATCCGCACCATCCTCCATGGAAAGTGTCGCGACGCGACATTGGATATGTGGTTGCAGCAGGCGGCGATGGAGCGACAACTGTGGCAGCGACAATGGCGCTGGCACATCTGGCGGGTGTCCAGGTGTTCGCAACTGGCGGGATCGGCGGCGTTCATCGGGGTGCACGCGAGACATGGGATGTTTCCGCCGACCTGACGGAACTGGGGCGCACGCCGGTGCTGGTGGTGTGCGCTGGCGCCAAAGCGATCCTCGATCTGCCAGCGACGCTGGAGTATCTGGAGACCTGCGGCGTACCGGTGCTGGGGTGGTGCACCGCTGAGTTCCCGGCATTCTACAGCGTATCGAGCGGTTTATCGGTTGCATATGCGCCGGATGCGCCGTTCATCGCGCGGGCGTGGAAGGCGCACCGTGCGCTCGGTGGCGCCGGTATGGTGCTGGCTGTGCCGCCGCCTGCGGAGGATGCCATTGATCGTGCAGCGGCAGAGGCTGCAATTGAGCGTGCCCTCAACCGCGCGGCGGAAGAGGGCATTCACGGTCCAGCGGTGACGCCATTTCTCCTGGCGGCGCTGGCGCGCGAGACAGAAGGTGAGAGCGTACGCGTCAATGTCGCGCTGCTGCGCCAGAATGCGCGGATCGCCGCACAGGTGGCGGCAGCGATTGCAGGCATGCGATGAATCAGGATACCCTGCCAGACCTGTATGATCTGTCACTGGCGGAAATGGAGCGCCTGATGATGGCGTGGGGACAGCCAGCCTACCGCGCGCGGCAGATATTCCGTCAACTGTACATCAACCTGGTCGATTCGCCGCTGGCGATGACCGACCTTCCCCTGGCGCTGCGGGAACGCCTGGTTGCTGAAACGCGCCTGGCGCCGCTGACGCCGGAACAGGTGCATGTGGCAGACCAGGGGTTGACGCGCAAGGCGCTCTTCCGCCTGGCGAACGGCGTGTTGATCGAAAGCGTGCTGATGATATACCCCGACCGCGCCACCGTGTGCGTTTCGACGCAGGCAGGGTGCGGGATGGGGTGTGTCTTCTGCGCTACCGGGACGCTTGGACTGCTGCGCAATCTGTCACCGGGCGACATTGTGGCACAGGTCGTCTGGGCGGCGCGCGAAATGCGTCGCTTTGCCGCCGAACGCCATATCTCGCTCTCCGTTCCTCCTCCCGACGATGATTCCTGGTGGACGCCGGACACGCTGGAGGATCATGGATCATCCGATGCGCGGAGCATTTCCGTCTCACGACTGTCGAACATCGTCTTCATGGGCATGGGTGAGCCATTTGCGAACTATGATCGCTGGTGGCGCGCAGTGGAGATTCTCCACGATCCGCGTGGGTTGAACATGGGCGCGCGTAGCATGACCGTCTCGACGGTCGGGTTGGTTCCGGGTATTCGTCGTCTGGCGACAGAGACGCTGCCGATCAACCTGGCGATCTCGTTGCACGCCCCCGATGATGCCCTGCGCAGCGCGTTGATGCCGGTCAATCGCCGTTACCCGCTTGCTGCGCTTTTTGAGGCGACCCGCGACTATCTGGCGGCGACCGGTCGGCGGGTCTCATTCGAGTATGTGCTGTTGCAGGGGAAGAATGATGAACCGGAGCATGCGGCGAAACTGGCGGCGCTGCTCCATGGTGAAGCGGGGACGGTGACATTGCCCCTTCACCTGGTGCACGTCAATCTCATCCCGTGGAATCCGGTGCCGGGGATGCCGCTGGGACGGTCGGAGCGCCGTCGTGTGCTGACCTTTCAACGCATCCTGCGCGAGCGTGGCATCGCCTGCACCGTGCGCGTCGAGCGCGGCGTCTCCATTGCGGCAGCATGTGGGCAACTGGCGGGGGCGAGAGGGTTGAAGGTTGAAGGTTGAGGGTTGAGGGTTGAGGGTTGAGGGTTGAAGGTTGAGGGTTGAAGGTTGAGGGTTGAAGGTTGAGGGTTGAAGGTTGAACGTTGAACGTAATACAGCGAGATCGGTTCTTGGTTCTTGGTTCTCGGTTCTTAGTTCTCAGTTCTTGGTTCTCAGTTCTTGGTTCTCAGTTCCCGGTTCTTGGTTCTCAGTTCTCGGTTCTCAGTTCCCGGTTCTCTCACATGCATCTCTCCGAACAATTTCTCCTGCGACGCGACATCACATTTCTCAACCACGGCAGTTTTGGCGCCTGCCCGCGACCGGTATTCGAGACATACCAGCAATGGCAGCGCACCCTGGAAATGCAACCGGTTGAGTTTCTGGGTCGGCAACTCAACGGGTTACTGGCGGAAGCACGGGCGCGTCTCGCGGCGTTCATCGGCGCTGCGCCCGATGATGTTGTGTTTGTGCCCAACGTCACCTATGCGATGAACATCGTGGCCCGCTCGCTCGATCTTCGACCGGGCGATGAGGTTCTGGGCAGCAATCACGAATACGGTGCAGTCGAACGTACCTGGCGCTATGTTTGCGATCAGCGCGGCGCGGTCTATATTCCGCAACCGGTCGCTCTGCCAGTCGATGATCATGGCGCGATTGTCGAACAGATCTGGAGCGGCGTTACTGAACGCACAAAAGTCATCACTCTGAGCCACATCACCTCGCCAACCGCACTGATCATGCCAATTGCGACCATCTGCCAGCGCGCGCGGGATGCGGGCATCATCACTGTCATCGACGGCGCGCATGCGCTGGGGCAGATCGATCTGGATATGCAGGCGATTGGGGCGGATTTCTACGGCGGCAACTGTCACAAATGGCTTTGCGCACCCAAAGGCGCCGGATTTCTCTATGCCCGTCCAGAGCGTCAGGCGCTGCTCCAGCCGCTGGTCGTCAGTTGGGGGTGGCAACCGCGCCAGCCGATGCGTTCGAGTTTTCTCGCCTACCCGGAAGGCGCCTCCTTCCGCGACTACTACGAGTGGATGGGGACTGATGATCCCTCGGCGTTTCTCAGCGTTCCGGCGGCAATCGATTTCCAGAACGCCAATGACTGGTCTACCGTGCGCCGCGCCTGTCACGCGCTCCTGGCGGACGCCTCCCGGCGTATTGCCGGGTTGACCGGATATGCGCCGTTCACCCCTGATGACGAGGCGTGGTGGATGCAGATGCGCGCCCTGCCGCTCCCGCCGTGCGACCCGAAAGAAGTCCAGGCGCGCCTGTGGAATGAATTCCGTATCGAAGTTCCGTGCTTCGATTGGGAAAGCGCCCCGCTGATCCGGATCTCCATCCAGGCATACAACACACCGGCAGACATCGACCGGTTGCTGGAAGGGCTGCGAACAGTCTTACATTTGTAAGTGCAGTCTTTTGATACCCGCCACCCCGACTGCCGCCTGTCGTGCTTCTGCTGATAGCGCGGCACCGGCTTTCGTGATACCATAACGCAGATTGCACGGCTCATCGCCCGGCACAAATCACCCAACGCTCGACACGGTCACATCCGGTCGTCTATGTTCAAACCCGGTATGACCAATCATCCAACTGCTGCAACCACTTCTGCGCGCAACCCTTCACTGGATGCTGGCGCTCCCGACTGGCAGCGCCACTTTGCGATCTTCTGGGATGCGTTTCTGACGGTTGCAGTGGGGGCGGGCTTATTTGACGCAGCACAGCATGGTGGACTGTGGAATGTGCGCGGTCTCTGGATGCTGATCCTGTCCCTGGCATTTCTGATAGCGCATCGCTGGCTGTGGGCGCCGGTGCGCCGTGGAACCGGCGAATGGCCCCCGCTCTACCGCGACCTCCTGATCGTTCTGGGAGTCGAGTTCATCCTGGTTATTGCCCTCCTGCCGGTCAGCGCATGGTTTGCCCTGCTGCTCCTGGCGATGATGGGACAGACAGCGGCGGCGGCGGACCCACTCCGCTGGCGCCTGCCGTTTGCGGTCGTGCTACTGACCCTGGCGCAGCCGATTGGACTGTACGACGCACTGGCGACGCAACGCTGGGGCACAGTCGCCGGACTGACAGCGCTCATCGCATGGCTGCCGGTCATGTTTCTGTATATCCGACTCTTCTTCGATGACCGGCAGATGCGCGCTGCGCTGGAACGCGACCTGCGCGCCGCACAGGAGAAGATCGAGCGGGTAACGCCGCTGCTGCACCGTCTGGACGAACTCCAGCGCCGCGAACAGGCGCTGACGGATCTGCGCGACGGTATGCAACACACCCTGGCATACCTCAACCTCCGGCTCGATGCCATTCGCCAGCGCATGCGCGACGACCCGGCGTCCATAGCCGACGAACTGGCGGAACTGCACAACCTGGTGCAGCAGCAGTTGAACATCGTTGCACCGGGAACCGATGAGCGGATCGAGACGATCTCGCGTTTCACCACGTTGCCTGCCGGGAGTGGCAATGAACCCATTGGCGCATGTGAAGCGACCGAAGCGTCGTCTGCCGCAGCGGAAACGTCTTCCCGCCAGCACGAAGGCGCCTCAGAGATCACCTGGAACGAACCAGCCGCGCCGTCTAATGCGCCAATCGACGAAACTGCCAATCACCCCGACACAGCGGCAGCACCCTCGGACGGCGAAGATGCTGATGAGCCGTTCAGTAAATAGAAAGCATCGTATCGTTGCTTTATCGCAGGACTTTAGCTCCCGTGGGCGCAATAAACACCCACGGGAGAAGACGCTCCTGCGCAGCATCACGGCTGGCCCGACCTCGTGATTACCTCGTGATGACATTCCAGAAGACACGCACATCCTGACCAATATAGGTTTCTGCCCGATCCACAACCATCGTGGCCTCGTCCAGATCGCGCCGCATCTCAGGGCTGCTGCGGACGCTCAGGTTCTCGATCAGCAGACGCGCT
>Ga0209227_1001542_pt1 | contig 17638 bp, 12 predicted proteins | sample YNPBryantNP2012_FD_185815 | JGI IMG/M metagenome (GOLD analysis project Ga0209227, IMG submission 185815) | Anoxygenic and chlorotrophic microbial mat microbial communities from Yellowstone National Park, USA - YNP Bryant NP 2012 (SPAdes)... ...
CTCGTAGCGCACCAGCTCGGCCAGCGGCTTGCGCTCCTTTGGCCGCGGGGCATCGGCCGGATAGCCGAGCGGAGTGAACGCGACCGGCTCGACCCCCTCTGGCAGGTGCAGTATCTCGCGCGCGGCGGCCGGATCGAACGCGGCGACCCAACAGGTGCCCAGGCCGGCGTCGGTGGCCGCCAGGATCATGTGGTCCATCACGATCGCGGCATCTACGAACGCGTAATTCACGCCGTCCCGGCGCACCCACGCCTCTTCCGGCACCGCGCAGATGCCGATCACCAGGGGCGCCGCGCCGAACCACTCGCGATGGTAAAGGCGCCGCAGCTCCTCCTGGCGGCCGGCCGTGTGGATCACGATCAGGCGGAACGGCTGGCGGTTCGACGCGGTCGGCGCGAGCCGGCCGGCCTCGAGCACGCGCGTCAGTAGGGCCTCGGGCACCGGATCGGGCCGATAGGCACGCACGCTGTAACGGGATTGGATCAACTCGGTGAATTCCATGGGAACTCCTCTCTGTGGGTTGCGGCGCTCCAAGCGCCGCTTTCGCTTCCAGCCCGACTGAGCTACGTGCCAGGCACCTGGGAGGGTGCCTGGCACGTCCAACAGCGCCATTTCCAGATCAAGTGTACCGTGTTTTGCTCAAAAGAGCAACGCAGCGAACCCCTCTATGATGCCTGTCATACCCTCCGAAGGCCAACCGGTGGTATCCTAATCCGTGGCTTTGTGACGGCCAGGACTCACTGTCAGTGTCACGCCGGGTCAGGGCGTGTGGAATTTTACGGAGGAATTCAGGATGACCAAACGACACTATGTTACCATTGACGGCAACGAGGCCGCGGCCTATATCGCCCATAAGACGAACGAGGTGATCGCCATCTACCCGATCACGCCGTCCAGCAACATGGGCGAGTGGGCCGATGCCTGGAGCGCCGAAGGCAGGACGAACATCTGGGGGACCGTGCCGCTGGTGATCGAGATGCAGTCGGAGGGGGGTGCGGCCGGCGCGGTGCACGGCGCGCTGCAGACCGGCGCGTTGACCACGACCTTCACCGCGTCGCAGGGCCTCTTGTTGATGATCCCCAACATGTACAAGATCGCGGGCGAGCTGACTTCCACGGTCTTCCACATCGCGGCCCGGACGATCGCCACCCATGCGCTCTCGATCTTCGGCGATCACAGCGACGTGATGTCGGCCCGCTCGACCGGCTGGGCCATGCTGTGCAGCAACAACCCGCAGGAGGTCATGGACCTGGCGCTGATCGCCCAGGCTTCCACCTTGAAGGCGCGCGTGCCGTTCCTGCACTTCTTCGACGGCTTCCGCACCAGCCACGAGATCCGCAAGATCGAAGAGGTGACGGACGAAGATATCCGCGCCATGATCGACGAGGAGCTGGTGCAGGCACATCGGGCGCGGGCGCTCAACCCCGAACGGCCGTTTATCCGCGGCACCGCCCAGAACCCCGATGTCTTCTTCCAATCGCGCGAGGCGTGCAATCCCTTCTATCTGGCCACGCCGGCCATCGTCCAGGAGTACATGGACCGCTTCGCGAAACTCGTCGGCCGCCAGTATCACCTGTTCGACTACGTCGGCGCGCCAGACGCCGAGCGCGTGGTCGTGCTCATGGGTTCGGCCGCGGATGTGGCGCACGAGACGGTGAACGCGCTGCTGGCCCGCGGAGAAAAGGTGGGCGTGCTCAAGGTGCGCCTCTACCGGCCCTTCAGCGTCGAACACTTCGCGGCCGCGCTGCCGCCGACCGTCAAGGTGATCACCGCGCTGGACCGCTGCAAGGAGCCGGGCGCGGCCGGCGAGCCGCTCTACGTGGACTGCATCACGGCCCTCGCGGAGGCCGGCCGGCCGATCAAAGTACTCGGCGGCCGCTACGGCCTGGCGAGCAAGGAGTTCACCGCGGCCATGGCCAAGGGCGTTTTCGACAACATGGCCGCCGCCTCGCCCAAGAACCACTTCACCATCGGCATCCACGACGACGTGACGCACACGAGCCTCTCCTACGACCCCAGCTTCAGCGTCGAGTCGAAGCGGGGGGTGCGCGCCATGTTCTTCGGCCTGGGCGCCGACGGCACGGTGGGCGCCAACCACAACTCGATCCGCATCATCGGCGAGGAGACCGACAACTACGCCCAGGGCTATTTCGTCTACGACTCGCGCAAGTCGGGCACCATGACGACCTCGCACCTGCGCTTCGGCCCCGAGCCGATCCGCCTGTCCAACCTGATCGAGTCGGCCAACTTCATCGCCTGCCACCAGTGGGTCTTCCTGGAGCGCGTCAACGTGTTGGCCAAGGCCGAGCCGGGCGGGGTCTTCCTGCTCAACAGCCCTTACGGCCCCGACGAGGTGTGGGATCATCTGCCGCGGCAGGTACAACAACAGATCATCGAAAAGAAGCTGCGCTTCTTCGTGATTGACGCCTACAAGGTGGCCCGCGATACCGGCATGGGCATACGCATCAACACGATCATGCAGACGTGCTTCTTTGCCATCTCGGGCGTGCTCCCGCGCGATGAGGCGATCGCCAAGATCAAGGAGACGATCCGCAAGACCTATGGCCGCCGCGGGGAGGTGGTGGTGCAACAGAATTTCGCGGCCGTGGACCATGCCCTGTCGCATCTGTACGAGGTGCAATACCCGCAGCAGGTGACCAGCACCATCGAGATGGTGCCGCCGGTGCCCGACGAGGCGCCGGATTTCGTGCGCAACGTCATCGGCCGCATCATCGCCGGCTACGGCGACGAGCTGCCGGTCTCGGCCTTCCCGGTGGACGGCACCTGGCCTTCGGCGACGACGAAATGGGAGAAGCGCAACATCGCGCTGGAGATCCCGGTGTGGGATCCGAGCATCTGCATCCAGTGCGGCAAGTGCGCGTTCGTCTGTCCGCATGCGGCCATCCGCACCAAGGTCTACCCGGCCGAGGCGCTGGCGGGCGCGCCTCCGACGTTCAAGTCCATGGATTACAAGAGCCGCGAGCTGCCCGGCATGAAGTTCACGGTGCAGGTGGCGCCCGAAGATTGCACCGGCTGTGGCCTGTGCGTGGAAAGCTGCCCGGCCAAGAACAAGAGCCAACCCAAGCTCAAGGCCATCAACATGGCACCGCAGCCGCCGCTGCGCTTCGCCGAGCGGGACAACTTCAAGTTCTTCCTGGATCTGCCCGAGCTGGATCGCACGGCCATTCCGGTGAACAATGTCAAGAACTCGCAGTTGCTCCAGCCGCTCTTCGAGTTCTCCGGCGCGTGCGCGGGTTGCGGTGAGACCCCTTATGTTAAGCTCGTCAGCCAGCTCTTCGGCGACCGGGCGATCATCGCCAATGCCACCGGCTGCTCTTCGATCTACGGCGGCAACCTGCCCACCACGCCGTGGGCGATCAACAAGGAGGGCCGCGGCCCGGCCTGGTCGAACAGCCTCTTCGAGGACAACGCCGAGTTCGGCCTCGGCTTCCGCCTGACGATCGACAAGCAGACCGAGTTCGCCCGCGAGCTGATCCACGCGCATCGCGATGTGTTGGGCGACGTGCTGGTGGACGAACTGCTCAATGCCGACCAATCCACCGAGAAGGGGATCGCGGATCAGCGGGCACGCGTGGCGATCCTCAAGCAGAAGCTCGCCGACATCCAAGAGCCGTGGGCCGTCCAGCTCGGCAGCATCGCCGATATGCTGGTCAAGCGCTCGGTGTGGATCATCGGCGGCGACGGCTGGGCCTACGACATCGGCTACGGCGGGCTGGATCACGTGTTGGCGTCGGGCCGCGATGTGAACGTGCTGGTGCTCGACACGCAGGTCTATTCCAACACCGGCGGCCAGGCGTCGAAGGCAACCCCGCGGGCGGCCGTGGCCCGCTTTGCGGCGGCCGGCAAGCCCTCCGCGAAGAAGGACCTGGGCATGATCGCCATGACCTACGGCTCGATCTACGTGGCGCAGGTGGCGATGGGCGCCAACGACAACCAGACCGTGCGCGCGTTCCTGGAGGCCGAGGCGTATCCCGGCCCCAGCCTGATCATCGCCTACAGCCACTGCATCAACCACGGCTACAATATGGTGTACGGCCTGAACCAGCAGAAGCTGGCGGTGGAATCGGGCGCGTGGCCTCTCTATCGCTATAACCCGGCGTTGGCCGCCGAGGGCAAGAACCCGCTGCAGCTCGACTCCAAGGCGCCCAAGATCCCGCTCAAGGATTACGTCTACAACGAGAGCCGCTTCTTCTCGTTGGCTCAGCGCGACGAGGAGCGGGCCGAGAAGCTGCTCAAGCTGGCGCAGGAAGACGTGAACAACCGCTGGCGGCAGTACGAGCAGATGGCGGCGGCGGGTAGGGATTAGGATTAGGGATTAGGGATTAGGGATTCAATCCCCAATCCCCAATCCCCAATCCCCATCTCGCGTCATCCTATTGCGAAAGGAACCCGGAAATGCCCAATCTCACCACTACCTACATGGGCCTGACCCTGAAAAACCCCATCGTGCCGTCGGCGTCCCCTTTATCGAGGCATCTCAGCACGATTCGCCAGTTGGAAGATGCCGGCGCGGCCGCGATCACCATGTATTCGCTGTTCGAGGAACAGATCGACCTGGAGGCGCTGGCGCATCATCACTTCCTCGAGCAGACCGTCTTCATGTCGGCCGAGGCCACGTCTTACTTCCCGAAGGCGGCCGACTTCGTGCGCGGGCCCGATGAGTATCTGGAGTTGATCCGCCAGGCGAAGGCCGCGGTGGACATCCCGGTCATCGGCAGCCTGAACGGCGTGACGCCGGGCGGGTGGACGCGCTACGCGAAGCTGATCGAAGAGGCCGGCGCCGACGCGTTGGAGTTGAACGTCTATCTGATCCCGACCCGCACCAACCTGACGAGCGACGGCGTGGAGAACACCTACCTGGAGATCCTGCGCGAGGTCAAGGCGCAGGTGAAGATCCCGGTGGCCATGAAGCTCAATCCGTTCTTCAGCGCCATGCCGAACATGGCCTACCGGCTCGACCGGGCCGGCGCGAACGCGCTGGTGCTCTTCAACCGCTTCTACCAGCCCGACTTCGACCTGGAAGAGCTGACCGTCGTCCCGCACCTGGTGTTGAGCAACTCCAACGAGATGCGCCTGCCGCTGCGCTGGATCGCCATCCTCTACGGCCACGTCCAGGCGTCGCTGGCGCTCACCACGGGCATCCACACGGCCGAAGATGCGGTCAAGGCCGTGATGGCCGGCGCCGACATCGCCAACGTCTGCTCGGCGCTGTTGCAGAACGGGCCGGGATACGTGGCGAAGCTGGTGGAGGGGTTCGCCGCGTGGATGGAGGCACACGAGTACGAATCGGTGGCGCAAATGAAGGGCGCGCTCAGCCAGCGCAACGTGGCCGAGCCGGCCGCGTTCGAGCGCGCGAACTACATGAAGGTGTTGAATAGCTGGAAGCCGGAAGCCGGAAGCTGGAGGTAAAAAGGGAGGGGCCGGAGTTGGGCACTGCCAGCCCTGCCCAACTTCGGCCCCGTGTACCTGTACTTTAGCGTTCTTGGCGGCCGCGAACAGTGATTTTGCCTACACTGTTACAACACGCGCAAAGCCACCCCGACCACAAAGACCAGGCTTAACCCCGCCAGAACGATCCCATCGGCCCGACGAAACCGCAGCGGCCGGAACGTGGATCGTCGCACCCCCGTCGCGCCCACGGCGCGCGCTTCCAGCGCCCAGCCCAGATGTTCGCTGTGGCGCAACGCGCTGATGATCATCGCCACCAGCACCGGCTGATAAGCCTGCAGCCGGCCGGCAAAGCTCCTCTGCTCCAGGTCGAGGCCGCGCGCCTGTTGTGCGTCGCGCACCTGCTCGAACAGCGAGGCGAAGAGGGGCAGGTAGCGCAACGCCAGCGCCAGGGTCAGGCCCCATTCGTAGGGCACGCCGAGCGCGACGAAGCCGCGCACGATGCTCGCCTGATCGGTCGTGAAGAGCCAGAGGAAGATGATCAGCGCCAGGGCCAGCAGGCGCAATGCCAGCAGCGCGCCGCGGGCCAGCGAAGCGGCCGTCACGACGACCGGGCCGGCCGCCACCAGGGCCGGGCCGGTGCCCGCGCCGAAGAGCAGGGTCAAGATGAACACCATGATCATCAGCGGCGCGATCACGCGCAGAACCCCACCAACGCGGGCCGCGGGGATGCGCGCCCATCCGAGGCCGAGCACGCACACGCCGATCATCGCCAACACCACCCCAAGGTGCGGCCACAGGAAAGTCAACAGGGTGGCCTCGACGACGAAGGCGAGCTTGACCCGCGGATCGAGACGGTGAATGGCCGTGTTTCCGGGTTGGTAGAGATCAAAACTGGCTGTCATCTACGTCTCGCACTTTCGCAACGGTCCGTCCGGCCTTTCCTGACTTGCGCCGGCACGCCCCGACGCGCGCCTGCCAGGCGGCCGCGAACTCGGCCAGGGTCAACACGTGCGGCGTCATGCCGTGCTTTTCCAGCCGCTGCGCCAGCCGCGTGACGGCCGGCAGGGCCAACCCCGCCCGATCGAGCACATCGCGCCGGCCGAAGAGCTCGGCGGGCGCGCCGTCGAAGGCGATTGTGCCGTCGAGCAGCACGATCGCCCGGCTGGCGTATTCGGCCACCAGGCGCATGTCGTGGGTGATCAGGATCACCGTGCGGCCCAGGGCATGGAAGTCGGCCACGATCTCCATGAACTCCTGCTGGCTGCGCCAATCGAGGCCGCCGGTGGGCTCGTCCAGGATCAGGGTCATCGGCTGGGTGGCGAGCACCGCGGCCAACGCCACCTGGCGGCGTTGGCCATAGCCGAGCAGCGCCGGCGGCAGATCGGCGTAGGGAATCAACCGAAAGCGGTCGAGCGCCTCGGCCACGCGCTGCGCCACGATCGAGGCCGGCAGATCCTGGATGCGCGGCCCGAACGCGATCTCCTTTTCTACGGTCGGCGCGAAGATCTGATGGTCGGGATTCTGAAACGCATAGCCGATCGAACGGGCGAGCAGCGCGATCCGCGTCGTCCGCGTGTCGTGTTGTTCCACCACCACCTTCCCGTGGGTCGGCTTGAGGAGACCGTTGAGGTGCTTCGCCAGGGTCGTCTTGCCCGAGCCGTTCGGCCCCAACAGGGCGATGAACTCGCCCGGGTAGATATCCAGGTTGATGTTCCGCAGCGCCGCCGTGCCGTCGGGATAGACGTGCGCCAGATCGCGCACCACGATCTGCGGCTCATCGGCCAGGGAACGGCCGCGCCGGGCCGCGCGCGGCGCGGCCGCCGGACCCAGCTTTTCCATGTGCAGCTTGCGCGCCTGGCGCCGCAGCTCCCGATAGGCGTCGGCCAGCTCGATGAAGCGGTGGGGCCGGCCGGTGCGCCGCGTGAGCAGGTGCCCCAGCTCGGCCATCTGCGGCACGCCGATGCCCCACTCCTGGAGCCGGGCCACCTGCCCGAAGACCTCGTGCGGCGGCCCGTCCAGTCCGATCTGTCCCTGATGGAGGACGATCACCCGGTCGGCGAAGCGCGCGATCCGCTCCAGCTCCTGCGTGGCCATCACGATGGTGATCTCGTGCCGATCGCGCAGCTCGGCCAACACCTTGAACACCGCTGCCTTGCCCGCCGGATCGAGGCTGGCGGTCGGCTCGTCGAGCACGAGGACCTGCGGCCGCATCGCCAGCATGGCCGCGATGGCCAGGCGCTGCTTCTCGCCGCCCGAAAGCAACAGCGACGACCGCTGCCGGTAATCGCTGAGGCCGACGGCCGCGAGGGCCCATGTCACCCGCTCCTCGATCTCGGCCGGCGCGATCCCCAGGTTCTCGCAGCCGAACGCCACCTCGTCTTCCACGCGCATCTGCACGATCTGGCTTTCGGGGTCCTGGAACACCAGGCCGACCGCGCGCGCCAGGTCGGGCACGGTGTGCTGTTTGGTGTTCTGGCCGAGGATCGTCACGTCGCCGCGGAAGACGCCGCCGGTGACATGGGGCACCAGGCCGTTGAGCGCCATGCAGAGGGTGGTCTTCCCCGCGCCGACGCGGCCCAGCAGCGCGACGAACTCGCCGCGCTCGACCTGGAGCTGGATGCCCTTCAGGACCGGCGCGGCTTCAGCCCCCTCATGGAGTGGAGGGTAGGCGTAATACAGATCGCGGACGATGATGTCGGTCGGCACAGGGGGTGGCCGTCACTCCGTCCAGGTGCGACGTTGGCCCAGCCGGTCGATCGGCGGATAGGCCTGGCGCACGGCGAACACCAGCGGGATGCCGACGATCGCGCCGACGATGGCCTGGAGTGCGTTCGACGGCACTTCGGCAATCGCGGCCGGCCAACCGGTCAGGAACAGCCCTTCGCCGATCAGATAGCCGGCGATCATTACGACCGCACCGACCAGCCAGGCCAGGATCATGGCCGCCGGCGCCTTGCGGCCGCGGCCGAGCCAGCCGATGGCCAGCCCTTCCAGGCCGTGCGCCACCAGGCTCAGCGGCGCGAACTGCGCGTAGCCGCCCAACAGATCGGCCAGGGCCGCGCCGATCCCGCCGGCCGCCAGCCCCACCCACGGCCCGAAGATCAGGCCGGTGAACGTGATCGCCACGTCCGATAGATTGACGTAGCCCTGCGTGGCCGGGATCGGCACCCGCACCAGCAGGGTGAAGACGGTCGTCAGTGCGATCAACAGCGCCGCCAACGCGACCATGCCGGGAGAAAGACGACGATTCATATGAATGACCTCCGCAAAGATGATGAAGTGTGTCGGGACTATTATACTCGAGATGCGGGCAAGATCGAAACCACGTTGACAGTCTGCGTCAAGGCGCTTATACTGTGATCGGACAAACCGAGTTACTCCTATAACGCTACATTGAGGTCGTGATGTTCGATTCCGCCAGTATTCTGCCGGCCGGAAAGCTGCCATTGGCCCTGCTGGACAAGCTGCTCCAACGCTTCGCGCCGGACGATCCGCGCATCGTCGTCGGCCCGGCCGCGGGCGAGGACGCGGCCGTCTTCGATTTCGGCGACCGCTATCTGGTTGCCAAGACCGATCCGATCACTTTCGCGACCAACGAGATCGGCTGGTATGCGGTGAACGTCAACGCGAACGACATCGCGGTCATGGGCGCGGAGCCGCGCTGGTTCCTGGCCACGGTGTTGCTGCCGGCCGGCCAGGCCACCGCCGACATGGCCGAGGCGATCTTCGGCCAGATCCATGCCGCGTGCGCGGCCCTGGGCATCAGCCTGGCCGGCGGCCATACCGAGATCACCGTCAACCTGGATCGGCCCATCGTCTCGGGCACGATGCTCGGCGAGGTGGCGCCCGAACGCCTGGTCACCACCGCCGGCGCGCAGGTGGGGGATGCGGTGCTGCTGATCAAGCCCGCGCCCATCGAGGGCGCGGCGCTGATCGCGCTGGAGCGGGTGGATGCGCTGCGCGAACGGGGCTACAGTCCGGCCTTCATCGAGCGCGTCCAGGGCTTCCTGCACGATCCGGGCATCAGCGTGGTGGCGCCGGCGCGGCTGGCGCTGGAGATTGCCGATGTGCATGCCATGCACGACCCGACCGAGGGGGGCGTGTTGACCGGCCTGCTGGAGATCGCCCGCGCGGCGAAGGTCGGCCTGACGGTGGATCTGGATGCCATTCCGCTGCTTTCCGAAGGCGCGGTGTTGTGTCGCGAGTTCGGCCTCGATCCGCTGGGCACGATCGCCTCGGGCGCGCTCCTGCTTACTGTGGCCGACGAGGATGCCGCGCGGCTGGTCGCGACGATGGTCGCGGCGGGCTATCCGGCGGCCATCATCGGCCGGGTGACCGATCCGGCGGCCGGGCTGGTGGCGCGGCGCGACGGGCAACCCGTGCCCTGGCCGCTGTACGCCACGGACGAAATCACCAAGATCTTCGCATGAAGGGATCGCTCAAGACATGCCTGATGGGGAAATCCTGCGCACTTTCATCGCCATCGAGCTGGACGAGCCGCTGCGCCAGGCGCTGGGCCGCGTGCAGGGAAAGTTCAAGCGCCAGATCGCGCCGCAAGACGTCAAATGGGTGGCGACCGAAAACATCCACCTGACCTTGAAGTTCCTGGGCGACACTCCGGCCGGCCGGCTGCCGGAGATCGAGGCCGCGCTGCGGGCGGCCTGTGCCGGCCATGCGCCTTTCGAGATCAGCTTTGAGGGCCGGGGGTGTTTTCCGAACTTCCGCCGGCCGCGCGTGATCTGGGTGGCCGTGCGCGACAAAGGCCAGGCGCTGATGCGGCTTCAGGCCGATGTCGAGAAACACATCGCACCGCTCGGCTGGCCCACCGAGGAGCGCGGCTTCTCGCCGCATCTGACGCTGGGCCGGGTAGCGCGCGGGGCGGATCGCGCGGCCGAAGAAGCGATCGGCCAGGTCGTGGAGAAGACGGTCGTGGAACAGATCGGCATACAGCGCGTGACCGCGGTCAGCTTGATCCGAAGCGACCTGCGGCCGTCCGGGCCGATCTACACGCGGCTGTTGCACGTGCCGCTTCAGATGTCTGTTTGAGACGACCTCGTTTTCGTCAGCATCTGGCCGAACAGCCGCAGGATCACGGCCAGGGGCGCGACGACGAGCCAGGCGGCAAAGAAGCCGAACAGGGCCAACGCCACCAGGCCGACCATTTGAGCCTGCATCTGGCCCGGCCAATCGAGCTTGAACGCCCCGGCCGCCAGGAGGCCCGTCACGCCCTGCCGGATCGTCCCCAGGTAGCTGTCCGCGCCGACGGCGTTCCAGCCCTGGCCGTAGCGGCCATCGGCGAAGAGGCCGACGGCCAACAGGCCCAGCGCGCCGGCCAGGCCGTGGACGCTCAGCGCGGCGGTGGGATCGTCCCAGCGCAACAGGCGATCCACCACGAAGACGGCCAGGGGGATCAACAGGCCCACCGTCGCGCCGATGGCCAGGGCCGCCCACGGCGGGATAAAAGGCGCGGCGGCCGCCACGGCCACGGTCCCGGCCGCGAAGCCGCGCGTGGCCATCAGCGGATCGGGATTGCCGGCGACGAACCAGGTATAAGCCAACGGCAGCAGGCCGCCGGCCGCGGCGGCCAGGATGCCGTTGAGCGCCAGGAGGGGGAGATTCAGAGCGCGCGCGTCGAGCAAGGGATTGACGGTCGTCCAGGCCAGGTTGCCGACGAGCAGCATCCCGGCGCCGAGCACGGCCAACAGTGGCAGGTGCACCGGCGGCAACGGCACCGGCTCATCAGAGCGTGCGGGCCGCGGCAGCCGGTCGGTGAAGACGAGCGTGCCCGCCAGCGCGGCCGACGCGGCCACCAAATGCACCAGCCCGGCGCCGCCGGCATCCACCAAGCCATGGCCCAGGCCCAGGTTGCGGCCCAGGTTGGCCAACCAGCCGCCGCCCCAAAGCCAGTTGCCGGCCACCGGATAGATGACGGCGCCCATCGCCAGGCCGATCAGGCCGGACGCCCAGGCCGGAATGCGGCCGCGCAGGCTGATGAGCGGGATCGCGGCGGCCGTGGTCACCCAGGGCAGGTTGGCCAGCGCCAGAGCGTACGCGGCGGCCGTGGCGCCCGCGCCGGCCAGGCCCCAGCCGGCCAATCCGGCCATGCCCCAACCGGCGCCCCACATGGGCCCCAGCGCCGACCATTCCCAGATCAGCTCTTCGTAGCCGGGGCGTTCGTAGATCAGGCCGATGCCGCCGAACTGCAAGGCAAAGCCGGTGGCCGCATAGCCCAGCGCCGACAGGCCCAGCGCGGCCAACAGGCTGAGCGCCGCATGTCGGGCGCGGGCCTCGGGCAACCCGCCGGCCGCAATCAATGCATAGCCGAGGGGCACCAAAAAGGCCAGGCCGAAACCCAGAGCAAAAGTCTCGGACATGTCCATCTCTTTCCAAAACGCCTGAGAATCAGTAGACCACAGAGTACGCCTGAACGCGCCTGGCATTTGCGGAAGTGCCAGGCACATAGATACCCGATATCCAACGATGTTACCACAACACCCACCCACCGCCAAAGCCACACCCCGCCTGATCGCGGACGCCATGTTGGGCCGGCTGGCGAAATGGCTGCGGTTGGCCGGATATGATACGCTTTACTGGCGTGATGGCAGCGACGAAGAGTTGATCGCGGCGGCGCAGGCCGAAGCGCGCGTGATCATCACGCGCGACCGCCAGCTGGCCGGCCGTCGCGGGGTGGCCGCGGTGCTGGTCGCGGCCGAGACGCTCGACGAGCAGATCGCCGAGGTGCGCGCGGCGTTGGGCGGCGATCCGCGGCCGTTCACCCGTTGCCCGGAATGCAACGGATTGTTGCAGGAGCTGGCCCATGCGGACGCGCGCGCGTTGGTGCCGGCCTACGTGTGGCACACGCAAACCGAGTTTCGCCGCTGCGAGGGATGCGGCCGCGTCTACTGGAAAGGGACCCATTGGCCCGCCGTGCAGGCGCGATTGGAGGGGAAGTGAACAGAGACCATAGGGAGGCCATAGTTCTGTGCCTGGTGAGCCTGGCCCTCTACGCGGCCACGGCCGCGCCGTCGGTGGCGACCATCTTCGACGACAGCCTGGAGTTTCACGTCGTGCTGCCGACCCTGGGCATCGCGCATCCGAGCGGCTATCCGCTCTACACCCTGTTGGGCAAGCTGGCCACGCTCGTCATTCCGCTGCGCGACCCGGCCGGCCGCGCCAATCTCTTCTCCGCGCTGGCCGCGGGGCTGGCGGTCGGCCTGGTCTATCTCACCGCGCGGCGGCTCGCCGGCAGCCGGCCCGCCGCGGCGGTGGCCGCCGTCGTCTTCGCCATCTCGCCGGCCTGGTGGTCGCAGGCGACCCTCGCCGAGGTCTACGCGCTCCACGCCGCGTTGATGATCCTTTTCACCTATCTCTTGCTGCGCTGGAGCGATGACCCCGCCGCCTTCGGCCTTCTGCAAGCCGCCTTCCTCGTCTTCGGCCTGGGGCTGACGCACCATCGCATGATCGCGCTGCTGCTGCCGGCCGCGCTGGTGCTGATCGCCTGGACGGCCATTCGCGGCGCGGCCGGCGCCCCGAAAGACGCAACACAAGCCTCCGCCTTGTCTTCGCCGGCCGCGGGGCAAGCCGGAGGCTTGCGCTGCGAGCAGATGGGCCGCGCGGACGCAGATGTCGCGACCGCTCGGGCGAGGCGCCCGCGGCAATGGGCGTTGCTGATCGTCGCCGCGCTGGCGCCGCTGCTGCTCTATGCCTATCTGCCGATCCGCGGCCAGGCGGTGGGATCGCTGGACGGCGCGTTTCGGCCCACGATCCAGGGGACGGTAGATTGGATCCTGGCGCGCGGCTACAGTGTGTTTCTCACCGGCAATCCGTTCGGGGTGCAGCGCGACGCAGCCTTTTTCATCGGCCTGTTCTTCCGGCAGTTGGGCGCATTGCCGATCCTCGCCGCGCTGGCGGGCCTGGCGACCGGCTGGCGTTACGGCTGGCGACGCTATGTGTTCCTTTTGCTGGCGACGGCGAGCCAGATCGCTTTCGGCGTCGCCTACAAGGTGCAGGATGTCGAGGTCTTCTTCATCCCGGCCTTTATGCTGATCGCGCTGTGGGCCGCGATCGGCCTGGCGCCGGTCTTTGATTCCGTCGCGATCTACGCGGCCGCGGCGGGCCGCGAGCTGCGCCTGCCGCGACGCATGGCGCCGTTCGTGCTTGGGGGGGCCGCAGCGCTGGTTGCCGCAGCGATCCTGGCCGAACCGGCCGTCGCGGCCTATCGCGATTGGGGCCAACGCGATCTGAGTCGAAAATGGGACGTTTATGACTACGGCCAGGACATGTTGACGGCAGTCGCGCCGGGGGGCCGGGTCGTCGGCCTGCTGGGCGAGACGACCCTGATTCGTTACTTCCGGGACGTGCTCGGCCGGCGGAACGATGTGGCGGTCGTCCCGGCCGATCGGGAAGCGGACCGCTTCGCAGCCGTGGATGCGGCGCTGGCCGCCGGCGTGCCCGTTTACCTGACCCGCGATCTGCCGGGCGCGGCCGGCCGCTATAGCCTGGATGCGGCCGGGCCGCTGATCGCCGTGAGCCCCAAGGCCGCGCCGGCCGTTGGGGCCACCGGCCAACCGGTCGCCCCCGACATCCTCCTGGCCGACGTGCAGACCGTCGTGCGCCAGACCCATGCCGGGCCGGTCATCCGCGTGATGCCCACCTGGGTGGCCGCGGCGGCGCTCAAAACCGAGCTCAAAGTCTCGGCGCGGCTCCTCGATGCGCAGGGCCGTCAGTTGGCCCAAAACGACCGCGTGCCCGTGCACTTCGCCTATCCCACCACGGCCTGGGTCGTGGGCGAAGAAGTGCGCGATTGCTACGATCTGCCGGCGCCCCGCGGAGCCGACCTTTACCGCGTGCTCCTGATCTGGTATCGCGCGGCGGATGGAAGAGAAGTAGGCAGGGTGGAGATTACGGTCTCTCCCCTTTCCGCTCGGCCGCCCGTCCGTAGATCTCCGTGAGCTCGCGCAGGCGGGCGCACAGCGCATCGGTGAGCATCTCCGGCGTGTAGCGCCACTGCCAGTTGCCGCTCGCCTTGCTGGGGAAGTTCATGCGCGCTTCGTTGCCCAGGCTCATCACGTCTTGCAGACAGGCCACGGCCTGGTTGGCGACCGAACTCCACGCCAGGCGGATGAAGTCCCACGCCAGGTCATGGCCGTCGGTGCCCAGGTAGCGCAGACAGTTCCACTTCTCCACCCCTGTGCGCGCCGCCTCGTTGAACCAGCCGATCACGGTGTTGTTGTCGTGCGTGCCGGGATAGACGATGAAGTCCTTGTCGAAGGTGTGCGGCAGATATTTGGGGTTGTTGTCCAGCGCAAAGCCGAACTGCAAGATCTTCATGCCCGGGAAGTTGAACTGCATCCGCAGCGCGTCCACCTCGGGCGTGATCACGCCCAGGTCTTCGGCGATGATCGGCAGGGAGCCGAGCGCCGCCAGGATCGCCTCGAAGAGCGCCGCGCCCGGCCCCTTCACCCACTGGCCCTTGATGGCCGTCGGCTCGTTGGCCGGGATCTGCCACGCGGCCTCGAAGCCGCGGAAATGGTCAATGCGGATGATGTCCACCTGTGTGAGGGTGTGCCGAATGCGCTCGATCCACCAGCGGTAGCCGTCCTGCGCCATCACGTCCCAACGATAATGCGGATTGCCCCACCGTTGCCCTGTGGCAGAGAAGTTATCGGGCGGCACCCCCGCGATCACGATCGGATTGCGGTTTTCGTCCAGGTAAAACAGCTCGGGCCGGCTCCACACGTCGGCGCTGTCCTCGGCCACGAAGATGGGCACATCGCCGATGATCTGGATGCCCAGCGCGGCCGCGCGCGCCTTCAGGCTGCTCCACTGCTCGGCGAACTGCCACTGGAGATACTCGTGATACCCGATTTCGTCGGCCAGGAGCCGGCGATAATGGTCCACGGCCGGCCCGTAGCGCACCAGGATATCGTGCGGCCAGTTGTGCCAGCTTCCGCCGCCGAAGTAGCCCTTGATGGCCATGAAGAGCGCGAAGTCGGACAGCCAGTGGGCATTGCGCTCGCGAAACGCGGCGAAGCCGTTGCGTTGATCGTTCGTGGCGTGCGCGGTGAAATGCGCGTAGCTCTGGCGAAACAGCTTCTGCTTGTACGGGATGACCGCGCCGAAATCCACCCTGTGGGCGGGGAACGCGGGCACATCGGCGAGGGCTTCGCGCGGCAACAGGCCCGCATAGGCCAGGCCGTCGGGGCTGATCAGGAGCGGGTTGCCGGCGAACGCCGAAAAGGACTGATAGGGCGAATCGCCGTAGCCGGTGGGACCCAGGGGCAACACCTGCCACAGTTGCTGTTTGGCCGCGGCCAGCCAATCCAGGAAATCATAGGCGCCCTTGCCCAGATCGCCGATGCCGTAGGGGCTCGGAAAAGATGTGGGGTGGCACAGGATGCCGCTGGAACGCGGGAAAGACATGGGATAGGCCTCCTTTCAGTTATCCATGCGTTGATCGGCGCACAACACGCGATGAAAATGAGCGGCGCTTACGTGCCAGGCACCCTCCCAGGTGCCTGGCACGTCCGACGGGCCATTTTCGGGTTAGAGCAAAGGTGCTTGTGCGTGGAGCGCCGCGATCTGCGCGCGCGACGCGGTGCCGGTCGTGCCGATCTGCTGGATCGTCACGCCGGCGGCCAGGCAACCGATCTCGCCGGCTTCGGGCATGGTGGCGCCGGCGCAAAGGGCCGAGACGATGCCGGCCAGGGTGGCGTCGCCCGCACCGACGATATCAATCGGCCCCGTAACCTTGACCGCCGGGATGGCCGTGGGCCCGTCCTGGTGGAAGACGACCATGCCGTCGGCGCCGAGGGTGAGGAAGACCGGTTGGCCGACCTTGCGATAAAGCGCCTCGCCGGCCGCCAGCACGCCGGCGCGGTCGAGCCCGACGGCATTCGGCCCGTGGACGGCGCGCGTGGCCTCCCGTTCGTTGGGCTTCAGGATGACGTCCTCGAACAGGCCGATCCGTTCGCGCGAATCCGCCGCGAAGACCACCGTCGGGTAGGCGCGCGCCAGGCTGCACAGCTCTTCGCGCACCCGCGCGGTGATCACGCCGCAATCGGCTTCGGGCACCTGATCGGCGATGATGACGCCGTGCACGCGCGGCAACAGGCCGCGCAGCGCCGCGATCAGCCTGTCCTCCACCTCGGCCGGCGTCTTCGTCCGATTCTTGATGTCGAGCCGGTTCAGCTCGTGGGCCGAGCCGTCGCGCTCGCGCAACATCGGCTTGGTGTAGGTCGGCGTGAAGCGGTCGCTGCGGATGATCAGCGAGTCGAGGTCCACGCCGGACGCATCCAGCTTCTTCAGCAGTTCGAAGCCCTCGCCGTCGTCGCCGATTACGCTGAGCGCGATGACGTTGACCTCCATGGCGCGCAGGTTGTTGGTCACCGTGCCGGCCGCGCCCGGACTGCAACGCACTTCGACCACCTGATGCGCCTCCAGGCCGGTTTCCAGCGAGATCTCGGCCAGGCTATGTTCGATGATCAGGTACTTGTCCAGGAAGAAATCGCCGACCACCAGCACGGTGCGGCCGGGAAAGGCGGAGAGGATTTGCGAAAGGCGATCAGGGTTCATGGGATGCCTCGGGAGTGATGAGCAGGCGGCGGAGGGCCGGGAGCGTGGCGCGATGGGGGCCGCGCACGTAGAAGCTTTCGCCGCCGTCGGCCACGGTGCGCACCAGGATCGTCTTGTAAGGCCGGTAGTAATAGCGGGCGTCGGTCTTGGGTGCTTCGTGGCTCAGATCGTCCCCCAGGTCGAGCAGGTCGAAGACCGCGGTGGTGAAGCGATTGATCTGGCGTCCTTCCTGGGCCGCGACGTTGCGCGCCATCGCCAGCGCCTTCAGGTACACCTCTGGCCCCATGACCGCCGTGCCGAAGTTCAGGAAGACGCCTCCTTGCAGATGGCTGATCGTCTCGGCGAAGATCAAGAAGTCGCGGTAGGAGGCTTCGCCCAGTGCGGCCGCATCGCAGTTCGGGTGCTCGTGGATGATGTCGTAGCCCAGGCCGATGTGCACGGTGACCGGCACGCGCAGCCGATAGCCCGCCGCCAAAATACTGATCTCAGGGTGGGCAAAGCCCTGCCGCTTTGCCGATTCGTTGATCTGCTGATTTGCCGATTCGTTGACCCGTTGACTTGCCGATTCGTTGACCCGTTGACTCGCCGATTCGTTGACCCGTTGACTTGCCGATTCGTTGACCCGTTGACTTGCCGATTCGTTGACCCGTTG
>Ga0209227_1001549_pt1 | contig 17590 bp, 13 predicted proteins | sample YNPBryantNP2012_FD_185815 | JGI IMG/M metagenome (GOLD analysis project Ga0209227, IMG submission 185815) | Anoxygenic and chlorotrophic microbial mat microbial communities from Yellowstone National Park, USA - YNP Bryant NP 2012 (SPAdes)... ...
ATCTCCCGGAACGGCCCGCTAATCCTGTGCCACCGGTCGTACCGGTGGCACTCCACGGTGGCGAAGCCACCGCGGACGTCTACTCTTATCCTGTCCACTTCAAATTCGACGATCATGTCGCACCCCCCGACCGCCGTTCTCAGTTTTGGTGGACCGGCGGTCACCCTGCCACCACAGGGGAGACGGACGGTGCAGCCGTCCCATAAAAAGAGCCGTGCCCCCGGGACATCGGGGGCACGGTTCATTTCCATCATCCTACCTTCTCATTATGCCCCCATACACACCCCCAGGGCTTCCGGCCATTTCCCAGATTTACCAGGTCTGCATCCTTGCTGCGCCCCACCGCAGCCGCCACGCATCCATCACAGCTGGCACACGCACCCATCACGGCTGGCACACGCACCCTGTTCTGCGGCAGAACACCCCCGCCACAGCTAACTACCCCGCCACAGCTGACACGTGCACTCCTGCTGCGGCTGGCGCACTCTCTGCCAGGCTGGTGGTTCTGGTCGTGGTGGCAGGCGGTGATCGGGGTGCAGGCGGTGAGCGGGGTGGCGGGGGCGAGCAGTGATCGAGGTGGTGGGTAGTGAGCGAGGTAGCAGGTAGTGAGCGAGGTATAGTTGCCGGTCTGAGGTAATAAACACCAGGTGGTGGATACGAACAACGTGCGATTTGTGTCGTTTTTGTGCGATTCTCGTTGTTTTTCCACCTGGTAAGTACGAATATCGTAGAGTTGGTTTTGTTTGCGGGGGTTGGGTATATTTTCTCTTCTCTTTTTATCTTCAGTGCGATCAACATGGTGATCGAGGTACTTCGATCAACATGGTGATCGAGGTTCGCAGGACGAAGTGGGGGCGGCGGCGCGGGGCGGGGCGGGGGAGCGGGAAAGCAGAGACGACCTGGTATGAAGGGATTGGGGAGACCAGGCGCGAAGTATGGGAGAGGACCGACAGCAGCGGAGCTAACCGCTAACCGCTAACGGCTAACGGCTAACCGCTAACCACTAACGGCTAACCACTAACGGCTAACGGCTGACTGCTAACGGCTAACGGCTACAACATCTCGGGGTGGACGGTGACAGTGGTGGGTTGCGGCTGCCTGCGGCCCTGGCGGTGACTGGCGGCGTAGGAGACGGCGATGGTGATCTGCTCCTCGGTGAGGACGATGGCGGGATCGGTGACGATGTAGACGTTGGACAGACCGCGAATGTGTCGGGTGATCAGGTAGCCGCTGGATTCCAGGCGGCGCAGAGCGCGCCGGATGGTAGGGGTACTGAGGCTGGTCTCACGCGCCAGGGTGCGCTGGCTGGGCCAGCAGCAGGGGTTGGTGCCCTGGTGGTAGGAAAGAGCCACCAAGACGCGGAAGTCAGTGGCGGAAAGAGTGCCGTCCCGTGCGGAAGAGAGAGGGATGCAGCCAAACCGGATCAGCACAGCCTGCCCCCCGCAATGTCAGCGGCCATCTTCAGGACAATGGAGGGAGGGCGGTTAATTTCGTCCTCCAACTCGCCGGGATCGCAAACGCTGAAGAGAAATCGGTTGGGGATGTCGGAGTCCATCAGGACGATGTAGTGATTGCGGGCCAGCCAGTCCAGAAGCCGGTCCGCTGCCTTCTCGTCCACGTGCAGTTCCCTGCAAAGGTCGTATATGGTGATAGAGCCGTACTTCCTGTTCCCCTGGTACATTCCAAGAAGGACCAGAGCACGGAAACGATCGTAGTTCATCTCCCTGTCTGACAGGGCGACCACCGGAACACGGGCCAGGACTACGTCCATCTGCACCTCCTGTGGTGTTCTGCCGCAGAACAGCGGCAGTGTTCTGCCGCAGAACATTATACCATAGACAGCAACCTGTGTCAAGCGGTTTTAAGGTTGACTGATCTGTCTCTCTGTCGGTAAAATGCTATCAGGTGGTGTGCGAGGAGCGGGCATTGTTGGGGGAGACTGCCCGCAGGGGTGGTAGGGGTGGGCGGCATTTGCCATCTGGAGGTGCTGATGCAGTATCTATACCGATGCCAGGAGCATGGTATTATTGAGCGGCATTTCCCGCTGGGGAAAGCGCCGGACAAGGTTGTCTGCCCGCAATGCGGGCGGGCGGCCCGTCGGGCCTACACCGTGCCCGGCGTGGTCTACAAGGGCTCTGGTTGGGCCAGCAAGGATGGTGGCAAGGATCGGCTCTGGAGGGATGTAGAATGATGCGCACCCGTAAGGGAACGGTCACTGCAGAGGCGAGAAAAAAGTACGGGATGCGCGGTGGCAGCAAGAGCGGGAAATTCCCCGTCTTTGACCGCCGGTCCGCTCTGGCGGCCATCAAGCTTCGCCATCACGGCCACGGCGTATCCGCCGGGGCGGTCCTGGCGAAGGTGGCCCGCTGGGCTTCGGAGCACAACGATGAGGTGGTGATGGCTGCCGTCCGCCGCGCCCGCGAGGCAGATCGGAAGAGGAAGCGTGCATAGACTGACAAAACAGGACGAGGAAATCCTGCACCGTGCTGCCAGCCTTGAGACTGGCGGCTTTGCGGCGTTTACATCCTACTTCTTCGCGCCTGTGTACGGCAACCCCCGCTGGGATCTGGTGGGGAAGCCACCGGACACGTGGGACCCGCCGCTGAAGGAGGGGGACTACGTACCCTGGGTTCCGCTGCCGTGGCAGATGATGGTCGCCCACGAGAGCCGCAACGACGGCACCATCATCGGTGGCTTCGGCTGCGGGAAGACGGTGGGGATTGCCGCCGTGCTCGTTTACTATTGTGTGATGTTACCGTACTGTAAGACGGTAACTGTCGCGCCGACGCTCTTCCAGGCCCGCCAGATGTTCGAGGCAATGCGGGACGACCTGATTAACTGGTCCAGTCGCCACGAGAATCCCACGCGGATTACCCGCCTGGTGTCCCGCATTGTAGAGCGCCCATATCCGGTCATCCGGTTCTGGAACGGCTCCACCGCCATCTTTATGTCTGCCAGCGAGCACGGGAAGAAGATTCTCTCTTGGTCCGGCGATGTGGTTGTCATCGACGAAGCGGGAAAGATGGAAGAGTTGGGCATTGACTTGAACGAGCTGATTATGAACCTGGGGAGCCGGACCAGAGGTTCCGTGCAGGGACGCCCCCGCCTGGGCAAACTGATCGTGCTTTCCAATGCGGATCCCTGTCCTGCCCTATGGGAGCGGGCGGATATGGCGGAGGCGCTCCCGGAGTACTACTACCTGATCAGGCTGTCCACCTACGACAATCCGTACCTGACCCGGCGGCAGGTTGAGGACATCGAGCGGCGCATCACCGACCCGACCAAGCGATTCCAGTACATGCACGGCGAACGCCCGCTGCCGCGGGGGAAGGAGTTTTCGGAGTCCCTTCTGGCGAAGGCCAAGGACCCCAACCTGGATGCAGAGATGGAGAGCGGCCTGAAGAACCACCCCGGCGCGTATGACTGCTACGAGGCGCCGCGCGCTGGAGTGGTTTACTGGGTCTGTCCGCCAGAGGATGAGCGCTCGTACATCGTTGTGGGGGATCCCGGCCAGGGATCGCCGCCGGAACGAAACAGCCCGGTAGTGATGGTCTTTGACATCACGGGATTTCCGGAGCAGCCCGCGACGCTGCGAGCCTTCGCCTGGATTGACGGCGGCGGCTCCTACGAGCCGTTCGTGACACAGTTTGAGGAGTGGGTACGGCTGTACAGGCCGGTGGTGGCAGCCTTTGATGCCACGGGCCCCCAGAAAGGACTGGACGAGATGGTCTTCCGCCAGCGGGGGCTTTTGGTTGAGGGACTGCAGTTCTCCGGGCGGAAGTTTGAGATGGTGAACAACCTGAAAATGCTGATGGATGCCAGCAAGATCCGGCTTCCGGCGAAGATTCAGGGGATCTGGGTTCAGCTGGCGGGCTGGCAGAATCCCGATCGGAAGCTGCGGCAGGATGTGGCAGCCACACTCTTTATGGCTGCCCACGTGATGTATCGGTTCTACTACGAGGCAGCCAGCGAGCAGGAGGCCTGGGGGGAGCTGCGAATTCCCCGACGGCCCGCACGCCTGGCGATGGCCCGCCCGGCAAGATACCCGATAGGAGTGCAGGATGCAGTTGCCTGATGTGGATCCCAATGCCTACCCCGTGGATCGCTGGGCCGAGCAGCGGCGAAAGTATGCCGACTACTGGTACCACTTTGACGGACGGTTTCTTGAAGAGAAAGATGAGCTCGGCCAGCTGAAATATCCATTGGGGCTCAACCCGTTCGCCCTGGCCTGCTACATCCACGCTGCCTTTTTGTTCGGTGAGGTGCCCGACTCCACCGCGCCGCTGGTCAGTACGGTGGTGGAGCCGAAGAGCACAGACCGACGGGTGGCGGAGATGGCGACGGAGTTTATCGCAGCCGTCTGGGAGGACAACGACGGCCAGGCGAAGCAGATGGAGGCGGGTATTATCAGCCAGGTGTTGGGCGGCGTGGTGTTCGGCGTGTTCTACGACCCAGACCTCCCATCTGGCATTCGCATTGATATGGTTCTGCCGGAGTACTTTTTCCCGGCCTGGGCCCACAATCAGTACTGGCGGCTTCCGGAATGTTTCATCGCCTACGAGGTGAACGCGATCCAGGCGAAAGCAATGGGGGTAACCCCCAAAACGCCCATTGCTCTGTATCAGGAGCACTGGACGCCAGAGCGGTACGAGATCACCATTGATGGCCAGGCTATTACCTGGGCCGGAATCCGCCAGGAAGGGCGCACGATTGGCGGGATGGTTCCCTACGTCTACATCCCCCACATCCGGGTCGGCGACTTCTACGGTATTTCCCTGCTGGAGGGAAAGGACCTGCTGGCCCGGGAGATCAACGACCGCTATGCGGACGTGGGGGACATTGTGGCAGAAAACGCCAGGATGCTGCCCGCTGTCTGGGGGACCAACCGCCCGACTGTCCGTCATCTGGCGGGTGGGTTCAGCCTGCTGGATCTGGGAATGCCAGCGCCAGGCCGACCGGAGCCGGGCATCGCTTTCCCCAGCGGGTCCATTCAGGTCAACGAGCCAACAGCTCGCTGGTCTCAGGACCTGCTGGTCCTGGGCTGGATTTCCGCCTTCGTCCCGCCCGTCGTGTTCGGTCTGGACGAGGGCTCGCAGCGGTCAGCACTGACGCTCTCCCTGCGGATGGTACCGCTGATCTCCCATATCAGGAAAGAGCGGGCGTATTGGAACACAGGGCTCACGCAGATCGCCCGCCTGATTCTGACTATCGGCGCGGAGAAGGGGTTGATTGACATTGATGCCGGGCAGATTCGTCGGCTTCGGTTCTGGCACGAGTGGGGACCGATCCTGCCACGGGATGCCCAACAGCTGATTAACGACCTGATTTTGCTCTCCCGCGCCAATCTGATCTCGCCGAAGAATGCAATCCAGCGCCTGCGGATGACGCACGACGTGGATGCTGAGATGGAACAGATCCGGGAGTGGATGGAATACGAAGCCAGCCTTCGCCAGCCGCCGCAGAATGAAGGAATGGGAGCAGGCAGTATGGGCGAGCTGGCCGGGTACGATTTTCCGCAAGAACCACAACCCAAAACAACTGGAGGTGAATAATGGCTGAAGACCCCACTGCAAAGCAGGAGCAGCAGAACGCTGCTGCCGAGGTTGCGCCGTCCGATACTGGGAGGCCGTCCCAGGACACAGTCCCCCTCGCGGAGCACCAGCGGACGGTAGAGGAACTTCGCAAGATTCAGGGTGGACTCCAGTCTGCGCTGGAGCGCACCCGCCGCGAGCTCGATGAGCTGCGGAAGCAGACTACATCCACCGAATCCGAGAAGCAGAAGTTGCTGGAGCAAGTCGCAGAGTACGAGGGTAAGCTGGCCGAGGTCCAGCAGCAGCTGGAGCGGTTGGCCGCCGAGCGGCAGCAGTTTGAAGTAGAGGCCAGGCGAGCGCGGCTGATCGCAACGAAGTTTCCCCATCTGTCTCCGCTGCTGGAAGCAGGAGCTCTCCCGCCGTACACAACCGATGAAGAGTACGAGGGGGCTCTTCAGCGGATCAGCGATGCTCTGGCGAAGTCCGCGGAGCAGATCGCGGCTTCGCGGATGGCTGGCGCGAAACCCGCTGCCTCACCGCCTGCGCGGAGTACATCAAACCCCGAGGACATCAAGAGGGCAATGATCGCTGCTCTTGAGGAGGGGGATATGGACAAGTACAACCGCCTGCGGGAGGAGTGGTACAGCGCCGTCCTATCCTAACCATTACCAGGAGGTGAACCATGCCAGAACCCTCTTTTGATGTCGCATACGGGGCGAACCCGTGGGCTACCTTTCAGACCAACCAGCACACGGTCTACGTCCCCGACCTGCTGGAGACCTTCCGCAGACAGGCTGCCTTCTACCGCCTGGTGGACTACAAAGTCGACCTGGCGGCCCAGCGGACGGGACAGATGGTCTTCACCCAGCTCTTTGACCCCGAGCCGAACACGGCTGAGCTGGACCAGCGGGCGCTGTGGCTGCCGCAGCTGTACGTTGATTCCCGCAGCCGGACGATCACCGTTGCCCACTACGGCGGCAAGGTGCAGCTGCGCCGGTGGGACGATATGATCACCTACTGGCGGGAGAACGGCAAAGAAGGGATGCGGGCCATTCTCCGGTCCCGGCTGGGGCCCAACATGATCGCCACGCTGGACCTGCTGGCCCGCAATGCCTTCCTGCGTTGCGGGCGCTACTCCTTCGCTGGCAGCGCCACCGGTTTCGCCACGCTGGCGAAGACCGACGTCTTCAACCCGGAGGTCTGCCGCATTCAGCAGCTGAGCGCTGACTATGCGGTGGATCCCGTGGACAACCCGATCTTCTGCGTGACTTCTCCTGCCGCTGTGTATCAGATGCGCAAAGACGGAACGGAGTTTATTGAGCGGGTGCAGTACGCTGACCCCGCCCGGCTGATCAACTATGAGATCGGCATGTACGAGGGCGTCCGGTTCTCCACTGCGTCCGCTTTGACTCTCTACAACTGCGGCGAGATTATCACGCAGAAGACCATCACCGCAGCCCTCAACCCGGGCGACGGCGCTGCTTCCTCGGACGAGGGGTGGAGCGTCGGCCAGCCCGGCACTGCCGGTGTGCACGTGGACACCGTTACCAACCTGAATGTCGGTGACATCGTGACCCTGCACCGCGTGCGCGCCACTGCCAGCGATGCCCCGCTGGCGACAACGAACGGCCCTATCTTCGATCACCCGTACAACATCGTCCGCGAGATCGTCGCGATTGACGGCCCGCACAACATTGTCTACCTCAACGCACCCGTTCTGGTGGACTGGTTCTCCACTGCCATCTCCGCTGGCGTGTACGGGTACCTGACGAAGGCCCGCCACATCCACGCGGCGGTCTTTGTTAAAGGCCCGCAGGGTGTCGTCTGCGGCGTGGCGCAACCGCCCCAGACCTACGAACCGCCCGCGATTGACGATACGATGAGCGTTTTCCGCTTCACCTGGGATGCCCGGCTGAAGTACCAGCCGTTCTATCCCGAGCGGGTGCACGTCTACTTCTTCGCGGGTCCGGTTGCGGGTCGGAGCAGCCTGATTGACCTGTAGTCGGTAAGGGGTGGGGCCCCGCGGTGCCGCGGGGTCTCACCCCCCATCCGATACGTACCGGGGGAGTGAATGGCGATTACGTGGGGCAACCTCCATCCCCAGATTGCCCGCAAACTCAATGACGAGGCGGGTCGGCGCTACAGCGAGGAACTGCTGCGCGATGCGGTCAACGATGCCCTGCGCGCCTTCGCCTCTTCCCACACGGGCCTGGTGAAAACGCACCAGGTGGTGGGGGACGGGGCAACCGCCACATTCCCGCTTCCGGCGGATATGGTGGAAAGCAGGGATGCCGGGGTTGTGGCGGTGGAGTGGACGTCCGGGTACTTCCTCCAGCGAATGGAGCCCTTCCCGGGAACCACCCTGCCGCCTGCTGCCTATCTCCTGCTTCCCAATGCCACCATTCGCTTCGGCACGGCGCCAACTTCCGGGCAGACGGTAACCATCTACTACGTTGCCTACTACCCGGCGGTGGTGGACAACACATCGGAGATCGCCGTGCCAGGATGGGCGGTGGAGGCGATCAAGCTGTACACCGCTGCGGTGGCGCTGGATACCTACGTGGCGAAGGCGGCCAACCTGGGGCAGTACAAGTCCCGCCGCGAGAGCGGGGAGCCGGAAGACAACCCGCTCCAGGAGCTGGCGCGGTACTACTTTGAGCGCTACAACATCATCCTGTCCCTGCATCCCGCGCCGCAATATGAGCTGATGATGGGGGTAAAATGACCGACATCGTGTATGCGCTGATGGAATCCCTGCGTGCACACCTGCAGAGCAAACTGGTGACCTCCCCGCCATCCTGGATACAGGAGGTGCTGACCATCCCCGTCGGCGGCACGCCAACGTACATCCCGCCCACCTTTATCAAGGTCGGGCGGGTGTACGACCCCATTGATGACGGGGTGCCAGGGAGGGGGCTACCCTTCGTGCAGATCGCTATTCACGCCAACGACCCGGATGATCTCTCCGACAGATGGGAACACGCCATCCTGTCCGCCATCCCGTTCAGTAGGGAAAACACGGGGATCGGGATGGGGTACCCGTTTGAGATCGGCGGCGGACAATTCTGGTGGCGCAGGCTGACCGTGAAGTTCATCGTCGACGCAACGGAGGCGGATCTGAACCAGGTGGCGGCCGGTCGCCTGGCGAACTCCCTCCGCTCTGTCCTGGAGCGGCTGTGCAACAGCAGGTCCCAATCCAATGCCGACGGGTGGCTGCCAGGTTCTGCCGCAGAACCGGGTGGCGAGACCCCCATCCTGTCCCAGGTGGCGAAGTCTCACTGCTGGGAGGGTGGCGGCCCGGATGACGACTTCATCTGGCGGGGAGGAGTCTGGGTCCAGGTTCTCACAGAGAAGCCATAGGAGGTGAGGAATGACTGTTCCTGCATCGGAAGGCAAGTTTGGGTTTGGTGTCCAGAGCGCCAAAGGCACTCTGGCGACCAGCTTTTACCTGCACAACGTGGTTCGGGCGGATATGGGGCCGCAGCAAACGGTGGAGCAATTCCCCGTTGAGGTCGGCGGCATCCTGCTCCCGATGGGAGCATACAAGGGGATGGCCTTCGCGGCGGGCACGGCCGTGATGCATCCCCGCCTGGGTGGCTGCTTCGGCTACCTGCTGAAAGCGGCTTCGGGCTCCTACTCCGTCACGGGAACGGGGCCCTACACCCACACCTTCGGCCCGCCCACCTCGTACACCAGCATGCCCTGGCTGTCTGTCCGGCGCGCCATCCCTGGCAACACCGCAACCATGAACATCGGTGAAGTGATGAAGGACTGCCGCCTGGCCCGGATGCAGCTGACTGTGGCTCCTGCGTCCGTTCTCGCGGCCACCATCGCTTTCGTTGGCCGGGAGTTCTACCTGGACAACGGCTGCGAGAGCTGGACCTGGGGTTCGCTGGGGCAGGATGCCAACGAGAGCTACACCAGCGTCCCGCTGGCTCACCAGGGCACGCTAACCGTTGGCGGCACGGCGCAGAAGGCTACCGGCGTGGTTTTGGATATCGTGAACGCCTACACCACGCCGCAGGAGGAGATGATCGTCGGCTCCCCGCACCCGGACGACTTCATCATCCAGAGCCAGACCATCACCATCACCTGGGTGAATAAGTGGCAGGATGCCGACCTGTACAAGCGGTTGTTAACAAACTCCGCAGACACCGCCGGCACCCTGTCCTGGTCCCCGACCGTTCACACGGGCGCGGTCGAGTTGGAGGTCACTTCCCCCTCCAACATCCCTGGCAAAACGGTGCCGTACTCGCTAACTTTCACAGCGGGCCAGGTTGCCTGGCGGGCCGACGGCCCGCCCGAGCTGATCGGCGGCGGCTGGCTGCAGCAGCGCTACGTCGGCGTTGTCCAGGCCGACCCCAGCCAGACACAGAGCGCCTGGTCCATCGAGCTGGTCAATATGATCGCGACCTACTAACCAACCGGGCGGGCGGCGATGAGCCGCCCGCCCAATTCCAGATCGGGAGGTTGATATGCCCGTGAAGATCAGTGCGGTTGTGCCGCAGAAGGTCTACCTTGAGGAGACCGATCTGTCTGGCGAAACGTATGTCGAGATTCGTCCGCCGACGTATCGGGAGCACGCGGAGCGGGAGGGGTTCCTGTCCGCCAACCGGCGCGTCTCCTTGGCAAACTCCGGCGAGGTCCAGATCGGAAACAACGCCAACTTCGCCCAGCTGGCGGCGCTGGAGATCTGGCTGACCTACCAGTCCACCAACCTGACTGTCCAGTTCGTGGACGACGAGGGGAAAGTGGTGGACGAGGTGTCGTTCAGGCCGCGGGAGAAGATGACCCGCGAGGAATTCTTTGAGGCCCTGTACAAGCTCCCCGCGTCCATTGTGGAGGAATGGCATCGGGCCGTTTTGCAGATTGTACCGGACTGGTCCATCCCTTTTTAGTTGATGGCTTCGCGTCCCCCAAAGAGCGCTGGGAAGCCATTGCTTCCGAGGTAGAACTGTACCTGCACAACCCGCAGGAAAACGATCCCCCCGAAGCCCTGATCTGGCTTCACCGGGTCCGCAAATACGGCCTCCCCTGGCCGGGCGGTTTTGTTGACCAGCCATACTACTTCATGCAGGACCTGGAGGCGGCGGAGATCGGTGAAGCGCGCTATGAGCAGGCCCGCGAGGTGAACCGTAAGCTGAGGCAGATGTGGGAGGCGCAGTGGCGCGGAGAAGGCGAACAGTAACACAGCAGGAACTGGAGCAGCCCCGGGAACCGGAGCGGCTTTTTGGCCAGAGCCTGGAGGAGGACATCCAGCTCCTGGTGGAGGCCGCGCGTTCCGGAAACCTTGCCCCCATCCTGTTCCAGATGGCGCAGATGCCGTTTGAGGAGCAGGCCAGGCTGGTGGGCGCCCTGCGCACGCGCGACCTGGACCTGGATCCGAAAACCCGGCAGTACCTGGAGCAGAAGATCATCAACCCGTTCCAGGCTGCCGTTGGCTCCGTCCTGGTGGAGCAACACCTGCGCCCCGCGGAGACCTGGGCGACGTTCCAGCGGATCAGCGAGCAGACCGAACCGGGGGTTCCATTCTGGGCCTCCGGTTCTGGTACTCCCCAGATGGCAGAGTCAGCCCCCATTGCCGAAGAGGCGCTGTCCTCACCGTACCCCGTCAGCCCCATTGCCGCCTTCCGCGAGCATCTATCAACCGCGGGCCACCGGCTCAAGCCAGAGGAGGTAGTCCGCCTCAAATCCACAGCAGTCCCCGCTGGAAGACTGTGGGAGATCCCCGGCCTGGTCACCAGGACAACCCCGGAGGGGAAGCCGGTTATCGTCACATCCGTCAAGGCGGAGAAGTTCGGAGCCAGGGCCAGCCTGTGGATGAAGGCACAGGAGGTCAGCGTCCCGGGCCAGCCGACGGTGGAGAGCGCCTGGGGCGAGCAGATCCCCGTCTGGAAAGCAGCGTTCATAATGGACCCGGCAGCCGCTGCCCTGCTCCCGGAGGGTGGTGGCCTGTATGACCCCAATCTGCGGGTGTACCGCTACTATTCCTTCTACCGGAAGGTTACCGCCCCCGGTGGCAGGCAGGTGAGGCCAGAGGAGGTCATTCGCCCTGGTACCACCCTGACAGGCGAAGAACTGAAGCGTGTGCAGATTTCCCCGGGGGCACGCCCGGTCACCAATCTCTGGCGGTACGGCCAGGCCGAGGTGGTCTCCTCCGGTCTGTTCGCCAAGCCTGGCCAGGAAGGCGAGCCCCCCGCGCAATATTCCTACGCGGTGTTCAAGGTGCCCGTCGGCGCTTTTGAAATCAAGGGCGCGGGCGCCGTCAAAGCGGGGATGGCGCCGGACCCCCTGGCGCGCAGGCTGGGCGCCGAGGTCGTCTTCTCCGGCGCTGGAAACCTGCAGTGGGTCAGTATCGCCGAGGCGTGGGCGGCGGGAAACCCGGAAGAGGCCGGGCGGATCATTGGCAGACAGATCAGGTTCGGCGAATCGCTGAATGAGGAGGAGGTCCGCAAGGTCCTGGGGTATCTGTCCACTCCGGCACACGGATACCTGAAAGAGCGGGCGGTGCGGACCCGTGTGTCGGGGCGCGTCCTGTACGGAGAATTTGTCCCCGACGATCCGGCAATATATGCTGCCCTGCAGGAGGGGCGGGCGAAGATTATCGGCAGCGTCAGGTCGCTGGGCGGCGAGGGAAGCGCCGCCAGCGCAACGATCGCTGTCCGCACGCCTGTCCTCAGCATCCAGCTCCCCATCCAGGCCCAGGAGACGCTGCAGTACCGGCCGTCGGCGATGGCGACCCGCGAGCTGGTCGGGCAGGTCCTGGGCTTCAGCCAGAAGGCCCAGGAGAGGGCACTGCAGGCTGGCAAGGTCAAAAGTGAAGCAGTGATGGAGACCTTCAAGGTCATCGCCGCCCAGATGGGGATGCTCCCGCAGGAAGAGGTGGAGACGCGCCAGTATGGAGTGCAGGGGGAATGGGGAGGCGCCAGCGTGCGGGCGCTGGGTATCAACTTCGCAGCGGCGCTTCACGCTCAGTCCTGGTTGCTGTCCCACGGCTATAAACTCTCCGAGATGTCCGTGTCGGAGAAGATCGCCGCTGCGATGAAGGCGTTTTCTGCCATCACCGAAGGGATGGACATCAACGCGCTGGCGGTGACGATACCAGGCGGCCAGCGCGTCCTCCTTCCGCATCCTCGCTATGTTTCCAGGCTCATAGGCCTCCCGCTGGACGTGGATGAGCTGAAAGGTGAGAAGGCCGTCAGCGCCGGGATGTACGGCTCCATTCTGCTGCGGGCGCTGATAGGTACTGATATATTCCAGGGCAGCGTGGAGCTGCCCGAGAGAGTCGTGCGGGGCTACGGGGAGTGGGCCAGCCAGATCTTCCGCTCTGGTGAACTTTTGCGCACCGTCGGCGGCGGCGTCGTCCACCGGTTGGGAGGCATCATCAACCCCGCCAACTACATTCCGCTCAACCGGGTGTACATCCCGCAGTCCAGGCTGGGGGAGCTGATCGGCAGGGGCAAAGGCGTATCCGACGAGGAGTACGAGCGCTACCTGCAGGAGATCGCGGAGGGAAAGAGATCCGCCCCTGTCGCGGTCGCCCGTATCCCCGCCCTGAACGAGACGGCCGTCCTGCGAACCATCAGCGCCCGGGAGCTGATGGAGCTGGGCGTTGAGGAGGCGCAGATCCGCGCAATGGAGGAGAGCGGCGCGGTGTACATCAACCCGGGCATCGCCTATGCAAAACAAGGCGATCTGGACCGCGACGTTTTGATGGCGCTCAAGGCGGCCGCCATCGGCACGTACAGAAGGGTGAAAGAAGGAGCCGAGGAGGTGGTGACGCGATTGCGGGGTGCTGTCCCCACCTCGGTGCATCGCCTCCGCGAGATGATGCTGTCCAGCCAGGAGGTGAAGGAGCGCGTTGAGAAAGTGCGCGGCGCGGCCCCGGAGAGAGAAATGCTGGGGCAGGCGCGCCAGAGGATGACTGCCCTGCAGGAGCTGAGCGTCCAGGATCTGATCCAGGTCTCCATTGAGCAGGAGCTGAACCGCCAGCAGGCCGGGCCGTCGTACAACGCGGTGGAGCGCGCTCTGGCAATGGCATATGGCGAGCGCGGAATCCCGCGTGGTGTTCGGGAAAAGTTGATGCTGGGCGGCTACCAGCAGAACATTGACCTGAAGGCGTCCCCGCCAGAAATCCAGCGTCTGCTGGCGACCCTGGGGGGCGCGGCCAGGCCATCAGGCACGCCGGAGAACGAGTGGTCCAACCCGATCTGGACGGAAACCGTTGCGGCGGTTATGGGGCTGGGCCAGGGGTTCACCGACAAGGAGCTGGCCCAGCTTCTGGTGAATCCCGAAAACCAGTCCAACTACCAGAAAGTGCTGGGGATGGTGCGGGCGCATCAGGCGGGCGAGAAGGTCTATCCCACCGACTGGATGCTGCGTTTCTGGGAAAGCCTGGGGGAGAAATACCTGGCCGAGCATCCGGAGGCTGTGGAGGGAAAGCCCGAGGCCAGCCGCTACATCTACCAGCTGCTGTACGGCATCCGCCAGGCGGGTGGCCTGCCCTACGCTTCCATGCTGCGGATGACGGGCGCGATGATGGACGCCTACCCTGCCTGGGACGAGAGGAAGCGGCAGCGGTTCAGCGGGATTTTGAGCGCGCTGATGGACGTATATCCCGAAGCCAAGGAGCTGCGGGGCCGTCTCTGGCTTCTCCGTCACGGTTCCGCCGAGACCATCTTCGAGGCCCAGAAGCGCTTTGCGATTGCAGCCAATGCGCCGGAGCTCCTACAGTGGATGCGCAGCCGGTGGGGGCCGAAAATCGCCACCTCCATCGTTGGTAAGGCCTGGCGGGCGTTGCCGAAGGAACTCCAGGCGCCAGAACTGTTCAGTTCTGCGGCAGAACAGGCGCCTGTTGCGCCACCGCCCCCAGCGGAGGCTGCTGCGCCGTCCCCGGCGGAGGCCGCTGCACCCCCTCCGCCGCCACCGCCGACCGAGGAGGCACCAGCTCCTTCCGTGCCGCTAACTCTTCTTCCTGGCAAATTCTTGCCTGCCAAGTACTACAGCGCTGTCACTCGTATAGCCCGCGCGCGCGCCCAGGACGTTTTCCGCACTCTGGGCAGCCGCTACATCCAGGGAAAAGTGGCGGAGGCTGCCCCCGCTCCAGCCAGAACCGAGGAGGTTCCACTCCCAACTGTGGCTGAAGCTCCTGCCGCCGCAGTTCCCCCTGCCGGTGGTGAGATGATTCCTCCTACTGCCGCCCGTGGACAGAGGTCTCCCGTCGGTGCCCGTGCCATTTCGCCGGATGAGGTAGAGAGTCTGAGCAGGCGCCTGCGCCGGACCGTCCAGCGGGTGGTGGGCATCCCGCGCGATCTCAACGAGGGCGAATTGCCCGAGGATGCCGGGCTTGTTGGCGGTGCTGCCCTGCGCAATCTGGCCGCCAGTGGATTCCGCTCGGTGGCTGGGTTCGTTCAGGCTCTGGGTAGGAATCTGTCGCGACTCCGTTTCCGCCCAGCCAGAGCCGCTGCCGCAGCTCCTCCCGCCAGTGGTGAGGCGATTCCTCTTACTGCCGCCTTCGCGCAGATTGATGCTGGTGTGGATGTGGAGCCCGTCCAGGCCCCGCCCAGACGATGGTCTCCTGCTGACGCCCGTGGACAGAGGTCTCCTGCTGACGCCAGCGAACAGGAGTCTCCTCGTGACGCTCGTGCCATTTCGCCGGATGAGGTAGAGAGTCTGAGCAGGCAACTGCACCAGACCGTCCAGCGGGTGGCGGGCATTTTGCGCGATCTCAACGAGGGCGAATTACCCGAGGATGTCAAGCTCGTGGGCGGTGCTGCTCTGCGCAGGCTGGCTGCCGGTGAATTCCACTCAATAGCCGGGTTCGTTCAGGCCCTGGGCGGGAATCTGCCGCGATCTCGTTTCCGCTCCCTCACCCGTGTCGCCGCTGCGTACTTTGCTGGCCGCCCGCTGTCCGCCGAGGCGATCACGACCGTGCGGGAGTTTCTCGGCGACGAGGAGGCCCGCGCGATTGCCTATGAGTTGGAGCGTCCCAGCATTCTGGCTCAAGAAACGAGGAAGCAACGAGCCCGCCTGAGCGCGATGATGGGTGGGCTTACTGACGACGCGGTGGCATACGAGGGGTTCCGCCAGCTCCTGCCGCAGATCGGCGAGTTCACCAAGAAGCTCAGGGAAGCAACCGATGGCGTCAAGGACTTTGGCGAGTTCCTGGAGAAGATCGGCGGCGAGGAGGAGTACAAACGCCTGGTGGGGATCTCCAACCTCGCTCGCGGTGCCGCGCGGTATGCAGCCAAACTCTCTGAATCGCCAGGGGAGCGGGAGCAAATCGTCGTTGCTGCCAGTCAGCTATCGCAGGCGATTATGCCTGCCCGCGCGATGGAGAGACTGGCAGCGCTCAATCCGCCGCCACCACCGCCGAAATGGCGCCGCGCTGACTGGCAGGGTGGCGCGTGGGACGAAGAGGGGTTCAATCTTGGCAGGGCATTCAGCAACCTGACGGGCGGCTGGGCCCTGTGGTGGCTACGCCGCTGGTGGGGAATCACCGGCGGCCAGGCCTGGTCAGCGGCCCGCGAGGCGGCTACTCTGGAGCAGACATACCAGCAAATGGTATGGAGCTCCACAGGGGGGCAGCCGCAGCTGCCGCCGATGACGGCGGATATGATGCGCTTCTACTCCAGCCTGGCGGCGACCAGGCTGGAAATGGGGCGCGCCGCGTACAGCGCGTACTGGGCCAACTTCCAGATCCCCCAGGGACTGGGTAGCATTGGCGGGCTTGCTCTCCCGGCTCTCGGTGTTGGCGGCACACTGGCTGGCGTAGCCGCCCTCTCGGGTCTCCTGTCCTGGGGGACCGCCATCAGCATGGTCGGTGCGCCTGCGGCGCTCATTACCCTGACAGCTGGCCTGGCATCGTATGGAGCCAGGCTCTCCGAAGACAGGCCGAGATACGTACTGGCTTCCCAGGGATACGGCTCCGCCTTAGATCGTTTCCTAACCGGAGGGGGCGGGGCACGGCTCGCCGATGCGCTCAGGTACGCGCTCGGGTACTCCCTTATGGGCACCGGCGGCATACCACTGGCACCTTCCTACGAGGAGGAGTTGCAGCGCGCCCGCCAGCAGGAAGCGGATGCCAATCGGCGAGAGGCGCAGCGTCTCCTGTACGGCAACTGGGAGCAGTTGAACCCCGCCGAGCGCCAGGCTGTTCTGCGGGGAGTGGTCCAGCGGTTGACCCAGAAAGGCCAGCCGTTCCAGTACTGGACGGAGGAGACCCTTCAGGGCGCGGTTGGCGCGATTGCCCCCTATGTGGGGATCAACCCGCGCGATCTGATGATGGGTCAGGGCCAGCGGCTGTTGCAGTATATGCTGGCGGCCAACCTGAGCGGGCAGGACGTTGTGCGCCTGGCCCGGATGCTGAACGTCCGCCCGCTGGAAGTCCCGCAGGCACTGGGGCAATTTGGCGGCCTGTACTCCATCACCCGTGCCAGCGACATCATTGACCGGTACTACGGCGGGTTCCTGAACTACGGCGTGGAGTTTCAGGACCTGGCCCGGTCGGTGTTAAGCGGACGGCTTCCCGACGTCCTGTCCGCTCAGCAGCAATACTTCTTGGGCCGTCTGTTAGCTCAGAATCCCAGAGCCTGGGCGCAGATGGCGGTGGCGATGGGCATCCCCACCCTTGCCTATCAGGACCTGATGGGGCTGCCGCTGGGTATGGCAACTCCGCTGCCCATCGGGATGAGCGGGGCTGCGTTCTCCCGCATGATGCGGGCGTCCCGGCAGCAGATTATGGAACGGCTGCTGTCTACTGGTGGGCTATCGTTTATCGGCGGATGGGGCGAAGACACGCTGTGGGGTCTGCAGGACGAGATGACGATGGCGAACCTGGCCTACCAGCGCCAGCATGCTGCCCTGCAGCGTCGCCAGATGGCTCTGCACCGCCAGTTTGTCACCGGGGTGCAGTGGCCGTACCAGGACGTGATGCGCCAGATGGAGTACGCGCAGCAGATGGGCGGCACCACTCCTGGCGGTCTGCAGATGACGGGTGCGTTCAACTGGCAGATCATCAGCGCCAATCTGTCCCTGCGCCAGTTCCTGGAGAACTGGGG
>Ga0209227_1001550_pt1 | contig 17579 bp, 15 predicted proteins | sample YNPBryantNP2012_FD_185815 | JGI IMG/M metagenome (GOLD analysis project Ga0209227, IMG submission 185815) | Anoxygenic and chlorotrophic microbial mat microbial communities from Yellowstone National Park, USA - YNP Bryant NP 2012 (SPAdes)... ...
CAAGTTATTATTATTGCTGATAAGAATTGACTTTTTATATGTTTATGTTACAAATAAGATGACTCAAGCAGCTAAACTTCTTTTGAAAGAAATAACTTATGATAAAAAGATTTATTTATTCGATATTTTCCGTGCTTTTAGTATCTGGTTTCGCATATGCAGGCAAAGGCACGATTTATAATTATAATTATGATTATGGACCTTTTTGTATAAATGAGTCAAATGAAACTTGTCTTGGCAATGGCTCCTGTTTTGCTTCGGTTTATATTGTAGAACATTATCCTATCTCCAGCCGTGATCAACAGTATCAGTTTTTAGTAATTGTTGACCCAAATACTTCAATTCTTCAGCCGGGTTCTAATTATGGTATCCAGAGGTTTGGACTCAATTATACCGGAAATCCTTCTGACGTGACCGTTAGTGTTCTCAAAGGGGTTGGGGACAACACTGTTGACACTAAATGGAAGCTGAAAATACAGTATGACCCAACAACTGAAGAGCCTTATGGCAGAAGTTTTGGACCATTTGGTGTTTTTGTCTATGATGATAGTACAACTGGCAATAACCGGAAAAAGCCTCTGCTTTTGCATATCGCTACCAATGTTCCTGGCGTTGATGTATACGATTTTTATACACCAAATGAAGATCAGTATATCTTTGCCTGCCATATTGCTGATTTTTATGCAGAGAGCTGCCGATCAAATATCAGCAGTGCTTTATTTGCTATGAAAACTCCTCCAACGCTCATTGAGCTTGTTTCTTTTAATGCACGGTCACACGGCACCAGCATAACGCTTTACTGGTCTACTGCATCTGAGATTGACAATGCGGGGTTTAATATTTACCGTGCTGAATCACGGGACGGTGAATACAGCAAGATTAACGAAGCCCTCATTCCAGCACAAGGCGCTGCATTGGTTGGTGCTGACTATACGTTTATAGATACTGACGTGCAACTTTGGAAAAAGTATTTTTATATACTGGAAGATGTTGATACCACCGGTGCCCAAACAGCACATATTGACAAAATTATAAGCGCAAAGCCACGGCTCATTGACTTCATAGCAGAGTAAGTTTTTATACCCCGAAAAAACAAAGGCAGTGTCAAAAATAGGCACTGCCTTTTTTATTGTTCACTAAGTACAATTCCCCATTGAAAAGGGAACAGAAACAGATCAGACAGCCCTATCTACTGGGGCATCTGACAAAACTTTTGCCACGGATTTTGATGTCCAATTAAACGGATGTGCATGCTTATCCCATTGATCAATAAACTGCATGATTTTATCACACAAATCATCTGTGGATGCAAAATCGGCTATACGTAAGCGTTTACGCTCCAAAATACTGAACCACTGCTCTATCTGATTCATCCATAAGCAGGGTAGGGGTGTAAAATGAAATTGAAACCGCGGATGCGCCTGCAACCAGTGCTGTAACTTTTTTTACCGGTATGCACGCTGAGGTTGTCCCCTATCAAGTGAATAGTTTTATGGATGGGGATATTTGCCGGTCAAGATGTTCAAGAAATGCTATAAACTCTTGTTGTTGTTTTCGGGCACAGCACTGTCCGGAGACCTTACACATAAGCTTAATCAAGGATTAAACTCATGGCATAAATTCGTGTATCGTGCTTCGTGTCTCGTAAAAGACGGAAGTCGAGCTGTCGGGCACGCCCAGCTGGGGGCGGGATTTTGCCCAACCTGCGCTTCCTGTATGAAACCATAGCATGAGGGATTGTCAGATGAAGTCAAAATGTGAAAACGGCGCAGGGCTCACGGCGCAAGGGAAATGGCTTGTAGGACGCAAGGTCGCGGGTTATGAAACGTGAGACGTGAAGCGTGAGAAGAAAAAACACAACACCGCTGTGCGGAAAAGATTTATGCTGTCAGGAGGGGAATGTTGGAAATGGTGTTTTAGCAAACTAAATAAAACCTCTTGCATATACAAACGCCAAAGATTACCATAGCCACTCGAAAATGACTGTTTGAAAGTAAGGCATGCCTTCTCACTGATACTTTGAAAAACCAACAGAAAGAAGTTTAGTAAGACCCAAACTGAGCTATTTATGGTGTTATCACCTACCGGCAATGGCGTTTTCGCTCATGCTCGGCAGGCGTCCCTGCCTGCGCGGCATGCAGTGCATTTCACCTTCCGGGTGAAGGTGTCGCACCGCATGAATCCGCTCAACGCCATTGCCTGCATGCGTTTATCGCGTCTACCCTTTGATAAATAGCTCAGTTTAGGTAAGAGAGAAAAAGAAATGCTAAATCGTTCCATTCCACGAACATGGACAAGCCTTGCCGACAACACCTCAGAGCGGCATCGCCGGGTGAAGGAAGCTCTCAGGGTTGACGGCAAGGTTGTTGCTGAAGACGACGTTGTACGGCTCCTGGAGGCGGTACTTGAACCGGGCGACCGGGTGTGCATCGAGGGCGACAATCAGAAACATGCGCAGGTGTTGATTCGTGCACTGCTCAGGGTTAATCCGGAAAAGATTCATGATTTACATATGCTACAGTCCATTGTGAGTCTGCCAGAGAGCCTTGATATATTTTCCCGTGGCATTGCCCGCAAGCTTGATACTACCTATGCAGGAGCGCTGGGAAAGCGGCTTGCTCAGATGGTTATGAGCGGCGAGCTTGAGCTGGGCTCGCTCCATACTTTTCTTGAGCTGTACGCACGCTATTTTCTTGATTTAACCCCGCGGGTTGCACTGATTGCTGCATATGCTGCAGATAAACAGGGCAACCTTTTTACCGGTCCCAATACCGAAGACACCCCGACGATTGTTGAGGCTACGAAATTTAAGCAGGGAATTGTTATTGCTCAGGTGAATGAAGTGATGGAATCACTTCCCCGTGTTGATATTCCCGGTGATCAGGTTGACTATGTCATCCCGACGTCAGAGCCATTTTATCAGGATGCACTGTTTACCCGTGATCCTGCGCGGATTTCAACCAAAAGCATCCTCATGGCTATGATGACCATCAAGGGAATTTATGCACGCTATGGCGTTACGTCGCTCAATCATGGTATCGGTTATGACACTGCGGCGATCGAACTTCTGCTCCCCACGTACGCTGCAGAGCTTGGATTGAAAGGGAAAATCTGTACCCACTGGGTACTGAACCCTGTGCCGACGATCATTCCCGCAATTGAAACCGGGTTTGTGCAATCAATTCATTCATTCGGTTCAGAACCGGGTATGGAAGCATATGTGAAGGCACGACCGGATATTTTTTTTGTAGGACCAGACGGATCGCTTCGCTCTCACCGGGCGTACTGTCAGCTTGCAGGGCACTATGGTGTTGACCTTTTTATTGGTTCAACGCTTGAAATTGACCAGTACGGTAACAGCTCCACTGCAACGACTGACAGAATTGTTGGTTTTGGCGGAGCTCCCAACATGGGCGCTAACGCACCGGGCAGACGGCATGCTACTGGTCCATGGCTGGAGGTTGGGAGAGCATGCGCCCTGCATAGCCTTATCAACGGTCCCCTGCCGATGGGGAAGCGGCTGATCGTGCAGATTGTGCAGTCCTGCCGCAATCCTGAACGACCGACATTTGTCGAGCGGCTGAGCGCATGGGAGATTGCTGAAAAAGCCAAGCTTCCGCTCCCGCCGGTTATGATTTACGGGAACGATGTGACACACCTTGTTACGGACATCGGCATTGCCTATCTCTACCGATGCAAGGATCTGCAGGAGCGACGTGATTGCATTTGTGCTGTTGCAGGCGCATCACCACTCGGCAGGCTTATTGACGGGAACAGGATTGGCGAGCTGCGTGAAAAAAAACTTGTTCAGTATCCCGAGGATCTGGGAATTAAGGTGCAGGATGCCCGACGGGAGCTGCTCGCAGCGCAGTCCATTGAAGACCTTGTCGCATGGTCGCACGGGCTTTACCAGCCACCAGCCACACGCATACCTCAGTAAAGAAAGGCGGACATACCGTGAACAAAGAAAGCATCCCGTTAAATCTGTTGTGGCATATTGACGCCATAATCCACCTGTATCCGGTAACCATTGTCACCACGCTGGATACTCTGGGCAGAGTCAATGCAGCCCCGTTTTCTCTTGTGCTGCCGTTTTGCTCATCTGCGGACAATCCACAGATGCTCCTTATTGCGCATACACAATGGCATACCGCACGCAACATTGAGGCGACGAGGGAATTTGTCATCAACTATCCGCGGGCAGAGCAGGTGCAAGATGTTGTTGCCACCTCACGCCACTATCCACCCGGATTGAACGAACTTGAATATACGGCATACAGCACGCTACCCTCAAATAAAGTAGCACCGCCGCGAATCGCGGAATGCTATCAACACATCGAGTGTCGCCTTGCTCAGGTCCTCAGACCATCAGAGATGCAGGTGAACTTTATTGCTGACGTACTTGATGTCTCGCTTGATGCCGGAGTGTACGGTTTACATCGAGACGAGCGGATTCGAAGGATTAATCCTCCGGTTTATTTTGGTGCTGACGAGACAATGCACCATCTTTTTGGGAAGATTGCTGAAGTCCAGATGGTTGCAGTTCCCGTATGAGCAGCATAACAACGCGTGCACCATGTTCCGGTGCACGCGTGCCACTCACCTGAGCAATAGCAGTATTCCGGTGTTAACCCAATCAGTTTTCACACCCTCCGCAACTGCCGCAAGAGCCTGTTGCACAGAATGTGTCTGGCGTCAAACCGGTTTCAACAATCTGAATGTCAAATTCAAGGGTTTTGCCGGCGAGCGGGTGGTTACAGTCCATCGTTACAAAATCATCGCTGAGCGCAGCGACAACTGCGGGGACAGGGTTGCCCTGGTCGTCCCGAAGTTGCAGCATCATGCCGACTTCGAGTTCCATGTCATCAGGAACATTGGTACGAGGGAAATCAAAGACAAGGTCTTCAGAGCGTTGTCCATACGCATCATCAGGGCTTATTACAACGGTTTTTTTCTCACCTTCCACCATGCCGATGACCGCATCGTCAAAACCTTTGATAATTTGACCTGCGCCTACGGTGAATTTTAACGGTGCACGGTTGAGTGATGAATCAAAAATGCTGCCGTCATCAAATCGCCCGGTATAGTGAACACTGATGGTATCTCCTTTGCGCACTTTTGCTGCCATGGTATTCTCCTTCTCCGAAAATGTTTGTTGTCCCCCCACGGAAACTCCCTGTCTGGCACTCGTTGCCTTGGCATGCTCATCAGCGCAAAAGCATACGGCATTTCCCAAGGAGTGCTGCTCATCGGGATGTCCGAACACCGGCGAGATGACGGCAGACTGCGGTCAGGCTGGGTCTGCAGCGCGGGGTATATTTTTACTATGACAGATATTCCACAAATGTCAACCTTTACTTACGCTCTCAATGGATGACCTTTGAAAACGCTTTTCATTTCCTGCGCTTTCCTGTTGACAGTATCCTGACAGCGGATTATAGGATAACAGGAATATAACTTTTTAGACAGGAGGTGCACGATGGCAGCAAAAGGGATACGACAAAATATTATTGATTTAATCACACGAAATCGGTACGCAAAACTTATCACCTTTGGGCAGGATGGTGCACCACGTGCCCGTATTATGACAAACCTCCCTGTTGGTTCTGACATGACGATATGGTTTGCTACGGGACTCAGTACCAGCAAGATACAGGATATCAGGAAAAATCCCACGGTGAGTGTTTTTATTGACGACCCTCATGATCATACGAACGCTTCAATTACGGGCACTGCTGAAATTATTACCGACGACCGGCTGCGCAAAAAATTTTGGCGGGATGGATTCGGATTCTTTTTCCTGGGTGGACCTACCGATCCAGACTATTGCCTGCTGAAAATCAAGCCCGAACGGGTAGAATATATGAACCCCGGTCCGGTGTTTTTGCAGAAACAAGCCCGGGTTGTGGTGAAACTTTAATCTGCGGCACTGCTGACTGCTGTGTCTAAGTGGGCACTGACACAGGGTTTGGCAAAGGTTTTCCTATGTATGAACTTACCGTTGAGTCATCATTTGCGGCTGCGCATCGGCTGCGCGATTATCAGGGGAAATGTGAAGCACTGCACGGGCACACGTGGCGGGTTGCGGTCTGTGTTGAGGCACAGGAGTTGAACAGCATCGGTATTGCCCTTGACTTTCATGAGCTGAAGTCAGTGCTTCACCACGTCCTTGAGCCGCTTGATCATGCGTGTCTCAATGATATTCCACCGTTTACGGAAGAAAATCCTTCTTCTGAAAATATCGCACGGGTTTTATTTACCCGGCTGCGCGCACTGCTGCAGTCTGCTGCGGTACAGCTCAAAAAGGTAACGGTATGGGAATCAGAGACGTCCTGTGCTGCATACTATGAATGAATTTGTGAGCCCTATGACCTTACAGGATATTCACAGCCAACATGACCACCGGAACATCGAGATTGACAAGGTTGGCGTGAAAAGTATCAGGTATCCGATCGTAGTGCTTGATAGAAAGAACACGGTGCAGCATACCGTGGCGACGATTAATATGTACGTGAGCCTGCCGCATCAGTTCAAGGGCACCCACATGAGCAGGTTTATTGAGATTTTGAACCGCTATCGCCATGGCATCAGCACGAAAAATATCTCTGAAATACTGGTGCAGATGAAACAGCGGCTCAAATCTGAGTCTGCCCATATCGAAATTAGTTTTCCCTTTTTTATTGAAAAGCAGGCACCGGTCACCAAGGCAAAAAGCCTGATGGAATACGCCTGTATGATTGTTGGGTCACACAAAGAAAAACTTGATCTGATGGTCGGGATTGCTGTGCCGGTGACAACCCTTTGCCCCTGTTCGCGTGAAATCAGCAACTACGGTGCACACAACCAGCGCAGCATAGTCAGGGTAAACGTACGGTTTAAAAAATTTTTCTGGATTGAGGATCTCATCAGCCTAGTGGAGCATGCAGCGGTCAATGAGATTTACCCCCTGCTCAAGCGTCCTGATGAAAAGTTTGTAACTGAGCGGGCGTATGAAAATCCTATGTTTGCAGAAGATGTGGTGCGTGCTGTTGCTGAACAGCTTGACCAAGACCCGAACATAACGTGGTACTCGATTGAATCAGAAAATCAGGAGAGCATTCATAACCACAGTGCCTATGCGCTGGTCACCCGGGACCGTCGTGCCTCAGAACCCTGTGCCGTGCTTCCTGACGGTGCAATGACAAGTTCATAGTTTTCATTTTGGTGATCCAAACAAACACAAAAGCTCTCAGACATTGCACGGAACAAGAGCTATGGCTCATACCAAAAGGTATGCCCATCTGCTGACCCCTTTGCGGTATTTTCCGCAGTCTGCCGGAATCATTTTGACCCTTATGGTAAGCGGTGTCATGGTTCTTGCTCCACCTGCGCTGGGACAGGAACTTTCAGTCCATGAGGGCACGATACTTTTGCGCATAGCTCGTGATACGCTTTCAGAGTATCTCAACCGCCAGACAACGCCGAAGTTGTCATCGTATGAAGTGACTGAGCGGCTTAGCCAAAAACGGGGTGTTTTTGTGACGCTGAAGGATCGTCACACCGCTGAGCTGCGGGGATGTATTGGCTATACTGAAGGATATAAAACACTTGCCGAAGCGGTGATTGACTGCACAGTGTATGCGGCAACACGGGATATTCGTTTCAGACCGCTTCGAGCAGGCGAAGAAAAAGAGGTGGTCATAGAAATTTCTGTGCTTTCACCCTTGCAGCCGGTCAGCACCATCGAGCAGATACGGGTCGGGGTTCATGGTTTAGTGCTCACGAATGGGTTAAAAACCGGTGTTTTGCTTCCGCAGGTTCCGCTGGAACAGCACTGGTCACGGGACGAGTTTTTGAGGGCTCTGTGCCGAAAAGCTGACCTGCCGGACCGGGCATGGGAGCACGGAGGGCAGCTTTTTGCTTTTACCGCACAGATTTTTTCAGAGCGTCATTGAGTAGCGCGGCATAAAGTTATATGCAGCCTACTCTAACAAAAAAATAATTTAGAGGAGAACACAGCGATGACAAAAAAACGGCAAACAATAATTATGACGATTATCTGCCTGTGGGGATTGCTGGCTGCAGCATCAGCACCTGCAGGTGTGCCGGGCTTTTTCTCTGCCAAAGCAGATCAAACCAGTGTCACTATATCGTATTTACTCCCCCTGTTAGGGGCAAAAACCGTTACCGTGACGTCTGACCAGCCTGCAACGATTGAACTAAAACTTTTGAACAATCCCCTTGCAACCGTAACCCTTTCAATGGTTGGTCTTTCTGAGGAAATGGAAGGGGTAGTGGTGCACTATCTTGTTGAAGGTCAAAACATTCCAGCAGCCGAGGGCGAGGTAACCATTCCCTTCGGGGAGTTGGGAGCTGAGATGAATTTCTTTGGCATCCTGCCGATGCGACCGGGAAATGGCAACGTTGAGGTAACACTACTGTTGCTGAAAAACCGGGCAACCTACTATCTTGCTGCAGATCTTCCGGCGTTTTCCCTTGAACCATGGTCGGGAACCGCAACACCAGCACAGAACCAAATTGCAAAACAGATAACCGTACAAACTGCCGAGGGTGAAGCTACGGCTGATATTACCATAACCTTTTCATGGGACATGCCCGCGACAACCGGAATTGCTTTTGATATCCAGCTTACGCCTGTGCTCCCCGAGGGAATTCCTGAGGGGTTTGATAACGAGACCACAATGCCGCCGATTCAAGCAGGTCCGATTCCGATTCCCAACGGCAGCTATCACCTGTGGTACAAGAAGACGACAAAATAGCTGAAAGGATCGAGCACCGGGGAAGTGTGCACTGAATTATTTTGCCGACTTCTTTATTTTCTTTTGCTTTAGCGCTTTTGCCGCTTGTGCAGTGGTTGGACGTGGGTCGTAGGCAAGTGTACCAAACCCCAAACCAAAGGGGAGCAGCCGTATGCGGCAACCCACCGGACCGATGCCGATACCAGCAATCGGCCAGAGATCAGCAAACAGTATTTCTCCGGGGCGTTCAGTGTCATTGAACGTAGTGATTTTCAGAATGACCCCGTCATAGTTTCGCATCTCGTTGTGGTTTGCATAGCCATTAACCCATCCCCTGAATTGGGGTTTATAGGAAGAGGGGTCTATGCCTGCCGTGAACCGCACACACCCTGTCGCGCACAGGAGTAGCAAGAGTGCATACCATCTCACATATCGTTGCATGCGCAGGTTTCTCCATTAATCAGTCAGGTAGGTTCTCATCACCTTGCTGCCCTCACCAAAACACTTTTCAAAAAAGCAAAAAGTGAGCGGTGAACAGTGAGCAGAGAAAAAGTACTGAGTGCTGAGTAACAAGTTTTTTTAAACTCAGTACTCAACACTTACTATTTTTCACGTTTCCCCAAAATTTCCATATCCTCCATTACCACACTTCTTCTGGGGACATGACCTCCACACGGTCTTTTACGAACGCCCGTTTTCCGGTGGTGTGATGATGCGTACCATGATCACACCGTTGACTGCCTTCAGTTTTTGGATAACGTTTGAATTTGCGATGCCATCAATATCAATGATATTATAAGCATAGTCGCCACGGCTTTTATTCAACATATCAGCAATATTGATGTTTTCAGCGGCAAGGATTGGCGTGATTTGACCGATCATGTTCGGAACGTTTTTGTTCGCAACGGTGATACGCTGGGTACCGGTGTAGGGCAAAACACACTCAGGGAAATTGACCGAGTTTTTGATGTTGCCAAACTCAAGGTAGTCGCGGAGCTGATTGACCGCCATGATGGCGCAGTTTTCTTCAGATTCCGGTGTTGATGCGCCAAGATGTGGAATAGGGATAACCGCATCAATCCCGAGCAGTTCATCCGTGGGGAAATCCGTGACGTAGGCAGCGACGGTACCGTTTTTAATGGCTTCAATCAAATCAGGTATGTTGACAATTTCTGCTCGGGCAAAATTTAAAATCCGAACCCCCTTTTTCATGATTTCAAATTTTTCCCGATTAATCCGTCCGCGCGTGGAATCGTTGAGCGGAACATGCAGCGTTATGTAGTCTGATTCAGACAATAAGTGATCAATGCTCAGCGCTTTCCGAACCGTACGGGAGAGCCTCCACGCAGCATCTACTGATACAAACGGGTCGAATCCCATGACCTCCATCCCGAGCGCATCGGCAGCATTGGCAACCATGACCCCTGTTGCACCCAGCCCGATCACGCCAAGCTTTTTCCCCATGATTTCAGGACCCTCAAAGTTTGACTTCCCCTTTTCTACCAGTTTGGGTACCTCACTGCCTTTGCCTGCAAGGCTTTTTGCCCAGGTGATCCCCTGGTACACTTTCCGTGATGCAAGCAAGAGCCCCAGCAGCACAAGCTCTTTTACGGCATTGGCATTGGCTCCGGGTGTGTTGAAGACTACAATGCCCTGCTCAGAGCACTTTTGAACCGGTATGTTGTTGACGCCGGCGCCAGCGCGTGCGATCGCAAGCAGTGAGGAAGGAATCTCCATGTCGAGCATATTGTAACTGCGCACCAGGATCGCATCAGGATGCATGATCTCAGAAGCATATTCATACTGTTCAGGCGGCAGCAGTGCAAGTCCTCGGGGAGATATTTTGTTGAGTGTCTGAATTTTAAACATCGTTCTGTCTCCTTCTTGTGGTTTTATTGCATCTCAGTTCTTTTTTCTATTGCCGATGGTTCGCGATGCTGGCGGGATGCCCCGGCATAACGGGGTGCAATAATGACTTTCCGAAAAAAACCATCACCTTTGCTGCGCGTGGTCAGGGTGCTATCGTCTTTGAGCGTCAGGTGAATGATCCGCCGGTCGCTGGGTGCGAGCGGTGCGGTACTCACGGCGCAGTTGCGCTGTTTAGCCTTTTCGCTGAGCCGTTTTGCCAGCGCAGCCAATGACTCAATATGCCGCTGCCGATATGATCCGGCGTCAACGATGAGATGAGGCGCGTCTTTGCAGTGGTGCATTTTTATTTTGTTGATGAGATACTGGAACGCTTCCAGGGTTTGCCCTTTTTTGCCGATGAACAGAGCGCTGTCGGCACTGACAATGTGCAAAACGGTTTCCTCATGGTGGGTCAACGTTTCAACCGATGCTTCAGGATCAATGCAGCGCACAATGCGCTCCAGAATTCTGCGGAGCTCGGCGACTGCCTCAGTGGTATCGGGAGCAGGAGCGGTGACCTTCCGTGCCCGAATTTTTGCCTTCTTCCCCGAGAACAGCGAAAAAAGTCCCGAGCCATCCTGCAACACCTCAACGGAAAGGTTATCTTCGGTTGTTTGTAGTTGCTCGCACGCTAACGCGATCGCTTCTTTGACGGATTTTGCTTCGACTTCAATGGTGTGCATACAGTCGTACCTCCTGATTCAGTCAGTTTTCGATTGATGTAGACCTGCTGCGTAATGGAAATGAGATTGTTGACAAGCCAGTAAATCACCAGCCCCGACGGGAAACTCAAAAACATAACCGTGAAGACAATGGGCATGAAGAGCATCATTTTTGCCTGCGCCGGATCAGCAGTGGTCGGTGTCATTTTTTGCTGGATGAACATCGAAAGCCCCATGACCAGCGGCGCGATATACGTCGGATCTTTTGCCGAAAGATCATTGATCCAGAACGCAATAAACGGTGCATGCCGCAGTTCGATCGAGTACATCAGCGCGTTATAGAGTGCAATAAATACGGGAATCTGAATGAGTGTTGGCAGACACCCGCTCAGAGGATTGACCTTATATTTTTTGTAGAGCGCCAGTTGTTGGCGCGCAAATTCTTCTTTATTGTCTTTATATTTTTCCTTGAGCGCAGCGAGTTCAGGCTGTAGTTTCTGCATCTCCTTCATGGCTGCGAAACTCTTGTGGGTAAGCGGCCAGAACAGAATTTTAATGATAATCGTCAGGAGAATGATCGCGATGCCATAGTTACCCAGATACTGGTGAAAAAACTTTAAGCTCACCAGCAATGGTCGCGCGATGACATCAAACCAGCCGAACACGACCGTTTTTTCAAGCTCAGCACCCTGCTGTTTCAGAATATCAATGTCTTTTGGTCCAAGGTAGAGGGAAAACTGGTAGGTGCGTGCTTGTCCCGGCTGTAAGGTTATTGAGGGATATACCATGTGGTAGGCAACGTTGTGCTGTTCGGGGCGCATGAGCCGTATTTGCGCCGGTTTGTCAGTGCCGGGCAGGATTGCTGCAGTAAAATATTTTTCTTCAACTGCTGCCCAGAGAATATCACCTTCAATGGTGATTGGCTCTTTGACCTTGGTGATATCTTTTTTGGTTACGTGACCATTGATATGATAGGAAAATTCGGTAACCGGTGCTGGTCCGCTGAACATGCCGCCGGGACTATTGCTATTGACCGGAGTTGTCCATACCAGCAGCGGACTGCCGGTTAACGGCGCCGTACTTGTGTTGCGCAGTGTCAGCTCCCCCTCAATTTTGTACTGCGCATCACGAAACGTGTAGGTTTTTTCTATCTGCATGCCCCGCGAGTCTGTGTGGGTGAATCGGAGTTCTGCCTCAGGCTGGGCGGTATTCAGATGGACATCGGTCTGTGCGGTTTCCCACGCCCCGTCGCCGTAGATTACTGCATCGGCGCCCGCAAAAAGTGTCCGCAACGGTGTCGGGTATCCCTCCTGATGACCTACCAATTCCTTGGGTTTGTTTGCACGGGGATTGGGGGGAGTTGTAATTCCCACTATTTTTTTAATCAGGCGTATGAGCGCCGGCTCCTCGATTGCTTCATAGTACCGCAAGAGCTGAAAACTGCTTGGTCCCCCTGCTGCTGCTGAAAACATTGCTTCAAAAAGACTACTGGTAACTTTGAGCAGACGGTCTTGGCCTTGGGCACTCGGTTTCATGCTCGCGGGAGCAGGTTCAGGTGTGACCGGCGCGGTCACGGTCGGTGCTGTCGGCTGTTCAACCACAGGCGGTTTAGTTTGCCGTTTTGGCGGCGTTGGCATAAACAACGCCTGATACAGATACAGCACTACGATTGAAAGCAAAATTGCTAAAAAAATTCGTTTCTCATTATCCATAGGTTGTCTTTTCGCATGTATGAATTAGGTCTGGCGACTACCGGTCTGAAATTGCCGCGGTGCACCTGCATGGGCAGCCCAACATGAATGAAGAGTCACTGGCGGGCTGACTTTCACACTGGGTCATAGCCGCCGGGATGAAAAGGATGGCATCGCAGAATCCGCCATACGACCAGCGCAAGCGCTTTAAAGAATCCATATTTCTCAAAAGCGCTGACTGCATAAGCAGAACAGCTCGGGACGAACCGGCACTGTGAGCCGAGTACCGGTGACAGGATGATTTGATACCAGCGGAGTATTCTGATCATAGCGGCATTTGCTTTACGCATGATGTTGTACCGTGGGCGTGACAGTGTGGTGCATACCAGGGTGCAACAGTACGGCGTCAAGCTCCCTACTCACCTCAGCGCATGAAAGTTTGTCTGCTCCCGGCTTTGCGGTAAAAACAATATCGTGCGAGCGAGGATGAACCCCTTTGTGGAGCCTAAAATATTCCCGAAGTCGGCGCTTAATACGGTTACGCTGTACAGCAGTGCCTATTTTTTTGCTAACGGTAATTCCGATGCGACTCCACCCCAATGCATTCGGCAACAGCGTTACTCTAAAATGTGGTGATTCGCGGGTCACTCCTTGTCGGTAAATGGTTATATAGTCACCACGCTTTCTAATGCGTTCATGGCGCTTCAGGGTATATGACGGCATACTGCAACGGCACGAGCATGCTGTTTCAGACGGACAGTCTCTTTCTTCCCTTTTTTCGGCGTCGTTTGATGACTTCCTGACCACCTTTTGTGCTCATTCGCTCGAGAAAACCATGCGTTCGTTTGCGTTTTAAGATGCTCGGCTGAAACGTTCTTTTCAAAACAATCTCCCTTCGTATAAAATATACTGTACGTCTTGAGGTTGGTGAAAATAATTTTATACAAAACCATAAATAAACATAAATGTCAAGGAATTTAGCCCCGCTTATTTGACCGATGCCGCAGCGCTGGAGAGGATATGAAACAGGTTCACGATGAGGGTAAACTGTGCTATGCTTAGTACCGCTCCACACCATAAAGGGGTCTATTATAAAGTAAAGTAAAGGTAACGGGTATCATTTTGCTTTCTTGTCTCTGATGATTTTGTTCTTAAGCCCCTCCGGTGAGGGAGGGGTGCGGGAAGGGCTTTTCTGCCCCCACCCAACCCCCCCTAGTCCCGCAGAGCGGGATCTACGACAGGGGAGGCTTACTGAAATGGCGGAGAGAGGGCAAAAGAATAACTATTCCCATTTGTTTTGTGGGGGCGATTTAAGAAAAAAACTTTACCAAACAGAGTTTCCATGGACAGTATCCAACGACAAAAACAGAAGAGGGAAGAAAAGAAACGACGGCGCCGTGACATGGTGATTATCGTCGTGACTATACTACTGGTCGTTGGGGTGACCGCACTGTTGCTGTATCTTACCGGTCAGAAGGGTGAAGCGCTTATTTCCCAAAATCTCCTTGTATTTACGCTTATCAATGTCAATGCCATTCTGCTGCTTTTGCTCATTTACCTTGTCGTTCGCAATTTTGTGAAGCTTTTTTTTGAACGACGCAAAGGTATTCTCGGGTCAAAGCTACGCACCAAGCTCGTGGTTGCTTTTGTGGGTTTATCTCTGGTGCCGACGCTGCTGATGTTTTGGGTCTCCATCGGGTTTATTACCAACACGATTGAGAACTGGTTCAGCTTTAAGGTTGAAAGCTCACTTGAACAATCCCTTGCCGTGGTCGAGGTGTATTACAGAAACTCTGCTGAAAATGCCCTGCATTATGCTACACAAATTAGCACGGCGATTACTGAAGGGAAACTGTTGAAAGAAAATAATCTTGATGATCTGCGCAGGTTTATTGCCCAAAAGCAGGCTGAATACAATCTGGGTGTTGTTGAGGTTTTCTCTGCACAGCGTGAAGAATTGCTCCGCATCATGAACCCCGCGATCCCTGACCAGAGTTTTGTCAGTGCGGATTCTACGATTGTCCAGCAGGCGCTTGAGGGCAGGCGCATGACCCGGATTCAACCGGTTGGTGATGGGGACATTATTCGTGGTGTGGTTCCCATCTATTCCACATGGAATCCCAAGGATATTGTAGGTGCGGTGATCGTCAATTATTATAACCCCCAGAGCTTGGTGTCGAAAATGGATTCGATTAACCGGGCTTTTCAAGAATACAAACAGCTCAAACTCTCTAAAGACCCCATCAAGGGCATGTATGTTATTCTGCTGTCGGTTGTCACGCTCCTGATTATTTTTTCTGCAACCTGGTTTGGGTTGCATCTGTCGCGAGTTATTTCGGTGCCGATCGGCTCCCTTGCCGATGCGACCCAGCAGATTGCCCACGGCAATCTGGACATTACGCTTGAACCGGGCGCTGATGACGAGATCGGAAGCCTGATCTCCTCGTTCAACCGGATGACCCGTGATTTGCGTGCAAGCAAAGAACAAGTTGAAAGCACAACCGCAAGCCTGCATGCCACGATTCGGGAGCTTGAGCACCGGCGGTTGTATATAGAAACACTGCTTGACAATGTTGCCGCGGTGGTCATTTCACTGGATCAGGATGGTCACCTCACCACCTTCAACAAGTCTGCAGAAAAAATGTTTGGTATTCAGATGGAGGATGCCATAGACAAGCCATATCCCGACGTGTTGCAGAGCGAACCATTAATGCCGCTGCGCCATTTTATCAGTGAAATCATCCGCTATGATCTGCAGTCAGTAGAGCGGCAGGTGAACCTTGCCTTCCCTGATCACACCATTTTCCTCTATTTGCGTTCCACGATGCTGTTTGACGCCGAAGGGCAGTATTTGGGGCTGGTCATCATTGCAGAAGACCTTACCCAGTTGCAACAGGCGCAGCGTGCCTTTGCATGGCGTGAGGTGGCACGCCGGATTGCACACGAAATTAAAAATCCGCTCACCCCGATTAAGCTCTCGGCGCAACGGCTGCGCAAAAAATTTCAGCCGCAAATCCAGACTGATGCTGCGGTGTTTGACCAGTGCACCCAGACGATTATCAATCAGGTTGATGAATTGAAAACACTGGTCAATGAATTTTCAAGCTTTGCCCGTATGCCAGCTACCAATCCTGTCCCCGGTAACCTGCATGAGGTAATCGAGGAAACCCTTGCCCTGTACCGCGAAGCGCACAAAAACATTCTGTTTTCGTTTAAGCCACACCCTACGGACATCCATTTTAGCTTTGACCGGACACAGCTCAAGCGTGTTTTGATTAATCTCCTTGACAATGCAGTTGACTCCATGGAAAATGAAGGGACGGTAACTATTGCAACGTCCTACAACCGGATACGCGATGTTGTTGTCATCGAAGTAGCTGATACCGGCACCGGCATTCCGCCGGCTATCAAGCAGCGCATGTTTGATCCTTATTTTTCAACGAAGAAATCTGGAACCGGACTTGGACTTGCGATTGTGAACACGATTATTTCTGATCACGGAGGCTATATCCGGGTCCGCGACAACCATCCCCATGGTGCCTGCTTTATTATTGAGCTTCCCGTGCATCAAACCATACCACTCTACAGGAATGTGCGTGATGAAAAAGACGGTCATTCTTCTGGTTGACGATGAAGAAACAATTGTGACCTCGCTGCGGGGAGGTCTTGAAGATGAGGGCTATATTGTTATCACTGCCGCTGATGGGCTCAAGGCGCTGGATATCATCAAGTCACAGCCGCTCGACATAGTCTTTCTGGATATCTGGCTTCCCGGCATTGATGGACTAGAAACCCTGAAAGCGATTAAGGACTTCAACGCTGAGATCGAAGTGGTGATTATGACAGGGCATGGCACGGTCAGCACCGCTGTGCAGGCTGTCAAACAGGGTGCGTTTGATTTTTTGGAGAAGCCTTTTTCGCTGGACACGGTACTTGATATTATTCATAAAATCGAGAATAAACGCGCTGCTGCCCGTACCGACCAGCGCCAAAACGAACCGGTGGCTGAACCGCCCACGCTGATCGGCTCTTCCCATACCCTGCGGATGCTGCAGGAAAAGATTGCCCGGCTTGCCTCTGGCACGAGCAACATTATCATTTACGGAGAGTCAGGCACCGGTAAAGAGCTTGTTGCCCGTCTGATTCATGCTGGTTCGCGACAGGTAACACAGCGTTTTGAAAAATGCAATGTGGCTTTCTTTACTCCTGAGGAGATTGCCACTGAGCTTTTTGGCATGCCGAAAACAACTGATGGCGGGGCTATCCGTACCGGTTTGCTGCGTACCCGAGGGATTGGTACGCTCTTTTTTGAATCGCTGCAAGCACTGCCTGCCTCCTTGCAGCAGCGGCTCGCCGATGCCCTCAGCAGGAGTTCTTCCCCGCGGGTCATTGCATCACTGAACGTACCGGCAGGCAGCAGTGATGAACCTTCGCTGCAGCCCCAGCTTCTTGAGTGTTTTTCCGAGACCCTGATGATCCCGGCACTGCGTGAGCGGCGCGGCGATATCCCGATGCTGCTGCAGCACTTTATTAAGTCTTTTTGCGATGAATACGGTTGTAAGGAAAAGACCATTGATGAT
>Ga0209227_1001553_pt1 | contig 17574 bp, 16 predicted proteins | sample YNPBryantNP2012_FD_185815 | JGI IMG/M metagenome (GOLD analysis project Ga0209227, IMG submission 185815) | Anoxygenic and chlorotrophic microbial mat microbial communities from Yellowstone National Park, USA - YNP Bryant NP 2012 (SPAdes)... ...
GGAGTTCCTCAGTCCTCGTTGCTCCCATTTGGGTGAGCGGGAGCTTCTCCCACCCCACCTTCAGGCCGGATCTTGCTGGGATAAGGAAAAGGGGTGAGGGCCCCATAAAACTCTCTCTCCCATCAAAGGGAGAGCTCAGGGAGATGAAGAAAAGGTTGAAGGAGTTCTTGAAGCCCCCATGAGAGGTGAACCGGAGAGCAAATGATGGAGGAGCTCGCAAAATTTCTCTACGAGGTCGGTCTGCTCAAGAGGATGAGGAGGAGCGGCTGGTGGGTCGCAGGCATCCGGGACCCGGAGAGCGTTGCTGAGCACACTTTCAGGACAGCCATTTTGGGATATATCCTGGCGCGTCTTGAGGGGGCGGATCCCCTCAAGACGGCCATGATCTGCCTGATCCACGACTTGCCCGAGGCCAGAATAGGCGATCTCCACAGGGTCAACGACAGGTATCTGGACTCGAGGGAGGCCCAGAAAAGGGCTTGGGGAGACCAGCTCCAATCTCTTCCCGAAAAGGTAGCGGATGCCCTGAAGGACCTCTATGAGCTGTGGGATGACCAGAATAGCCTCGAGGCGAAGATAGCCAGGGATGCAGATCTCCTGGAGTGCTTCATCCAGGCTCTGGAGTACAGGGCTCAGGGATGCTCCTCACTGGAAAAGTGGATAGAGAAGACAGGGGCCACCCTCAAGACAGAGACCGCCAGGTCCATTGCTCGGGCCTGTCAAAACCAGGATCCAAAGACCTGGTGGCACGATCTCGATCCTCCTTAACTGCCACTTTTCCCTTTCTTGGCCTTGGCCCACTCCTCGTCACGCAACTGCCTTCTCAAGATCTTCCCCACTGTGGTCATGGGGAGGGTCTCCCTGAACTCCACGTACTTTGGTCTCTTGTAGCCAGCCATCTTGTCTCTGCAATACTCGATTATCTCCTCCTCGGTCGCTGTCTCTCCGGGCTTGAGTTGTATGAAGGCCTTCACAGCTTGGCCCGACTTTTCATCCGGCACCCCAATGACCGCTGCATTGGCCACCTTCGGATGTCCGTAGAGAACCTCTTCTATCTCTCTCGGGTAAGCCTTGAGCCCGCCCACATCTATCATGTCCTTTTTCCTGTCGGTTATGATGGTGAAACCTTCCTCGTCTATGTGCCCAATGTCGCCTGTGAGGAAGAATCTCTTCCCCTCTATGTTCCTGAAGACCAATTCGTTCTCTTCGGGTCTGTTCCAGTAACCCTTCATGACCTGAGGTCCACTGATGGCTATCTCTCCATCCTCTCCTAAGGGCATCTCCCTTGTCCCCGTCTCCACATCGAGTATCTTCACATCCGTCCCAGGCAATGGAAGCCCCACTGATCCGAACTTCCTCAGGCTTCTGTCCGTGGGATTGACATGTGTGACGGGAGATGTCTCCGATAGCCCGTATCCCTCGAATATCACAGCCCCAGTCTTCTCCTCGAACCTCTTTGCAAGCTCAACTGGGAGAGGAGCTGCTCCGGATGCGCATGCTACTAGCGAACTCAAGTCGAATTTCTCCACCAAGGGGTGATTGAGAAGGACACTGTAAAGGGTGGGCACCGCATGGAGGAGGGTTGCCTTGTGATGTTCAATGAGCCTCAGGACCTCCGTGAAGGGAGGATTTCCCGCTCTGGGATCCGGAACACACACTAGCCTCGCAGCGAGCCTCACAGCGCTCAGCATTGTGAGGGTCAATCCGTAGCTGTGGTACCATGGCAGCACCCCCATGAAGCAGTGTTTGCCCTTCTCCAACTTCTGGGGCCTTCCACCTGAGGGGGGCTCTATCCTCATCCATTCCTCCAATGCTATGATGTTGGCCCAGAAATTCCTGTGGGTCAGGCAGGCTCCTTTGGGCACCCCAGTGGTTCCCCCTGTGTAGAGGATCAGGGCCAGATCCTCCCTTGGATCGATTGGGACATTGGGACTGGTGGGAGGCATCCCGTTTATTGCCTGTTCCAATGAAATATGACCGGGGAGGTGGGCTCGTGCCTTTGGGATCTTTCCCAGAATACTCCCCAAGAGACCTTTCAGGGGCGGAAGGAAGGGTTTGACGTTGCAATAGACCACGAACTCAACTTCACTTCCCTCTACAGCCTTGCAAGCAGTCTCGTAGAACTGGGGGTGATCCATCACGAACACTCCTCTTGCCCCCGAGTCCTTGAGCTGAAAGTTGAGCTCGCCTGCTGTGTACATGGGATTGCACGTGACGCAAGTAGCCCCACTTTTCAGAATGCCAAAGAATATTACAGGATAGTGGGGGAGATTGGGCAGGAAGATAGCGATCCTGTCGCCCCTTTTTATCCCCCTCGAGATGAGAAAATGCGCGACCTTGTTCGCGAGCTCGTTCACCTCCCGAAATGTCCGATGGGAGTCCTGGAATATGGTATAGGAGAGATCCCCATAGTCCCTGACAGTCTCTTCCAGAAGTGCGGGAAGGGGAGCATCCGGAACCTCGATGTCCCAAGGTACTCCCTCTGGCCACTTGTGCTTGTGCCAAATTCTCTCTTCCATATCGTCTCTCCGTTTCCAACTTTTTTCAGTTGGTTCTAGCTCCACCACCCCCGCTGCCTCTTTCGGGCCGAGACGAGAAACCTTCCCCAAAAGCATCCCCTTCAGCGGGAGAGAGCTTCACCGTCTGACAGCTCCTTATTGCCTTGCATTTGGGACAGTCCGTCCTGTTGCACGGCTCCACATGGATCAGGACGTTTGTCCTGGGGAGTTTCTCCCTCATCTCCTTCTCTATTTCGTCACAAAGGTCGTGAACATCCTTCACGGTCGCATCCGGGGCCACAACCAGATGAAGGTCTATATGTCTCTCGGGGCCACTCTTCCTGTGTCTCAGTTCGTGGAACTCGAGAAAGCTGGTATCGTAGCCGGAGAGGATCTCCTTTATGAGCCTCTCTTCCCCCTCTGGTAGTCCCTTGTCCAGTAGCCCATCTGTGGACCGCTTGAGGAGCCCCCAAGAGGCCTTCAATATCATCGCCGCCACAACTAAAGCCACTAGAGGATCCAGAGCGTGAAATCTGGCGTTTGCCTGGGGATCCTGGACCAGAAGATCCGATGTATAGATGACAGCCATGGATCCCATCACTCCCAGAGAAGTCCAAACGTCAGCCTTGAGATGGAGGGCGTCTGCCTCGAGGGCCAACGAGTCTGTCTTGGAGGCTGTGAGGTAGAGCTTTCTGGAGACGATTGTGTTGAGAATCGCTGACAGTGCCATGACGGCCAACGCTGCCTCCAAGTGCTGGAGTTCCCCTCCATGTTTGAGCCTTTCAACTGCTTCCCAGATGATGTAAAGGGCAGCGCACCCTATGAGGATCGCCTCCACTGCCCCTGAAAGATTCTCGAACTTTCCATGGCCGAAGAGATGGCTCGAGTCAGCGGGCTCAGCGCTCTTTCTCACCGCGAAAAGCGCTATTCCAGATGCCAAAAGATCCATTGCCGAGTGAACCGCTTCAGAAAGAACGGAGATGGACCCTGTAAGAAGGCCTACGCAAACCTTGAGAATCACCAAAGCCCCATTGGAAAAAAGGGAAAGCAAAGCCACCTTTGTCTTCGCCTGATCTTGAGCCTCCTTGTTGAAGTACGAGAAAGCCTCGGTCATCTTACTCTGTGCTCCAAGAGGCCCAAAGGCCAATAGGAGGCCAGGGCTCTCACTGTATCAGGCCATAATATCCTTCAAGTCTCCAAGTGGCAAGGTGCTCTCAACGGCTTCCTGGCTTGAAAGAAGACTCTTCTGAGAAGATTCTGATCCCCTAGAAGGCAGGGTGAGGGCCTGGCCGGATCCGCCATTTCCCCTTCTCCATCCGGGCAGGTGGCGAGAAGGGGTCCTCGGTGCAGAGGCAAGATCATCAATGGGTAAGGCCCTTTCACAGAGATTTCGGCCCAGGGCCGCCTTCCGCCCCGTTCATTCACTAAGAAGGGAAAGGTGCGGGCACCTGGGGCACCAAAATCAATAGGTCCCCTCGAACCCTTCGGAGTTGGCCTCAGTCCAAAGCGGCTGCCAAAGCCTTTCCATAATCGTGGCAGGCTTTCATACCATCTCCAGTATTCAGGAGGTTTTCCAAAAGATTCAAGGAGCCCAGGTTCACCATCCTCATTTTGAATACGTGTTCCATGGTATCGAAGATGATCTTGGGGGCATCTCCGCTATGAGTGTAAGAGCCAAATGCACCTCCCACTTTGCCGGCCAACCCAGCTCTGTGGGCCAAAAAGAGAAATGTCTTCATTGTCCCTATCATGTCCCTGTGATAGGTGGGAGAGCCGAAAACATAACCATCGTAGCCTTCCAACTCCGTCTCTTTTTTTATCTCCGTTATTCTCTTGAGATCCGCTTCATGGCCGCCCATTCGGATACCTTCAGCGATCCATTGAGCCATCCTCTCGGTATTGCCCGTCCTGCTGTCATAAGCAACAAGAACTCTCTTGGCCATGACTCCCCTCCCGATTTCGAAAAACTACACTCGCCGTTCACTTTACCTTCCACCCTCGAAAAGGTCAAGGAGTCGACAAGATCTCCAAGACATTCCACAAACATCGCTCACCCCTCTCCCCCTTTGTAACTTTACCCTCGACTGCCACCTCGAGATCCAACGCCTCTAAGACAAAGTAGACCACCCCGACCAAATGAAATTCCCGGGGAGACTCCCTTGAAGGCTCCCTCAAGGCTTCAGCTCCCCAAATTTCCCATGAGTCTCAAAGTGCCTAAAAATCTTAACTGAAAAACCAGTCACGCATCCAAAAGACTGGCTCCTCATTCACTTTTTTTTTCTGTGGGGGAGAGTCCATCTCCAGTCAAAAACCATGCCCACAGACGAAGCTTCGCCCCTCTTTCGAAACGGGTGGGCTCATCCTGAACCTTCCGCTCTACACTCATCCCCAGGTAGGTATGGGAGTTTCCATCTCGCGACGAGATCCACCGTATCTTCACCGTGTAAGGGGGATCCTCCTTAGAGCCGCCATCCTGATCCTTTGGTTCACACCCCATTTAGGCCCATCTCGAGATGGCATGCCCTTCTCTTGACCTGGATCTTGTTTAGCCGCTAATGTCCCTTCCCCTTATCCTCTGTCACCCACTTGTGTGGGGGACATTCAAATTTCGCTGCCTCGAAGGGCCAAAATCAGAGGACACTCTCATCCTCCCTTTCCGCTACAGTCCCACCATCGTTCGAGATATTCGGGGGTTTCTATATGGGCAACATCCTGAGCCCTTACCCATATCCTTAACCCCTGAGCCTGAGACCTGAAAGGGAAAAGGAGCCTCGGCTGGACCCTATCAAGAGGTCAATGACCGCAATTGGGCAGGTCTTCCCGAGCGAGATCGGACAAATCCAAGGCCCTATGCCCTTTCCTCACCTTGGATCTCCAAGACGGGTTCGAGGAGATGCCTTCTCCATCGTGGAGAAGCGGTTCACGGGGAGCCACCAGGCTGGCCCCAAGGCAGGGCCCTATGGGTTGACAGTCAGTAGAGGATCCTGTAAAAACCTCCTTTGGGCAAGAAGCCCGAGACCAAAGCCACGAAGGCGATGAGTTCCTTCAAGGAAAAGACGCTTTCGTGGCTTTTCCTTTAAGAGGGGGGAATGGACGATTTGGACCGCAAGGCCCATGCATTGGAGCTTTCTTACGGGGGTGTATTGGGCGCAGCGGCTCTCCTCCTTCCTTTCCTCTTCCACCTCCTCCACTTGGGACGGGTTTTCATGCCCATGTACATCCCCCTTGTGGCTTTAGCCTTTCTAGTGAGGCCTGGGCTCTCCATGAGTGTCTCCATCATGTGTCCTCTCCTCTCCGGAGCCCTCACGGGGATGCCGCCTTTTTATCCACCTGTGGCTTTCGTCATGTCTCTGGAGCTTGCGGTGATGGCATTCACAATATCCCTTCTTTCCCGTCGGCTTCCCCGGCTGGGGTCCTTCTCGGTCCTTCTCGTTGCTTTGGTCCTGGGAAGGATTGTGAATGTAGCCCTCACATACTTTTTCGCAATCTTCATGGAGCTTCCTGCGGGTTTCCTCGCTGGAGTCTCGCTCGTGAGCGGATGGCCAGGGATGATCCTGATGCTTGCGGTGGTGCCTCCTTTTGTGAGGATGATCAAGGAGAAGACCCATCAGGGGGGCCACGGGCCATGATCCTCGAGGAAAAAAGGGCCTTTTTCGACAGGCTGGCCAAGAGTTGGGATTCGGCTCAGGACCTCCACCTGATCCGGAGAAGGCTCAAAGAGGGACTTGAAGAGCTGCGAGTGGGAGAATCGGAGATAGTCTTGGATCTTGGGTCTGGGACTGGAAATCTGAGCGAGTGTCTCTTGTCCAGGCTCGGCAACGAGGGTAGGGTCTTGGCCGTTGACATCTCTTTGGGGATGCACTTCGAGGCCGCCAAGAAATTCAAGGACCCGAGGCTTCTTCGCATCTGCGGAGATGGTCTTTTCCTCCCAGTCAAGGATGGGAGCTTGAAAAGGGTGATATGTTTCTCCTCATGGCCCCATTTCTCCAATGCGAAAGGGGTAATCAGGGAGATCAACAGGGTTTTGGCCCCGGGGGGATTCCTCCATATTTGGCATCTCATATCGAGGGAGAGGGTCAACTTGATTCATTCCCAGGCAGGCTGGCCCATTGAGAAGGACCTCTTGATCCCCGCAGGAAAGCTCGCTCAGATGCTCTCCCAGGAAGGATTTTCAGTTTTGGAGACGAGGGACGAGCCCGATCGCTATATGGTCTCTGGAGTAAAGTCATGAAAGAGCCCCTGTTCATCGCCATCTGGGGATCGGGAAAAGGTCCATTGAGAAATTTGGACCCGAGGACCCGGCTCATGGTGGGCTTCCTCGTCTTCGTGGGATGCCTCATCTCCTCGCCCCATGAGGTCATGGGCTTGGCTCTCCTTCTCGGAGGGCTCGCAATCTACATCTTGGCCACAGGGCTTCCGGCCAGGATCTGTGTTCGGGTCCTGATCCTTTGTGGGATGATGCTAGGCCCTCTTTTTTTCCTCTCCCCATGGATAGAGGCGAGCGGAGGGGCTCGGGCTTCAGGGGAGGTCCTCAAAGGGCAGCTATCAATCCCGTGGAAGATAGTTGCGAGGGGCACGGCGAGCGTTTTGGTGACAGCTGCTACGGCCTCAAGCCTCACCCTCTGGGAGCTCAAGAGGGCTCTTGCTCGAACTCCTCTGCCCAAAGGTCCTGTCCTCGTTCTCTTCCAGATCCTCCATCAGAGCCACATCCTTTTGGATGAGAGTTGGCGAATGGCTAGAGCTGCGATCCTAAGGGGCGCAACGGATGGATGGAAGCCCAGGGTTTTGGCAATCCGCTCCCTTCCCCAATCCTGGCTCCCGAGGCTCCTGGAGAGGGCCAAGAGAGTGGCGATGGCGATGGAGCTCAGGGAGTATGGGGAGATGTCCACGGAGAAGGAAGGCCACCCACTCCATGCCATGGATGGATTGGCTATTCTCATGGCCACAGGTTTCCTCTTGGCGCAGCTCATCTTCTCGCATCTCCCATGATCTCTGCTCGAGAAAATCCCGTGCTCGTCTTCGAGGATGTGAGCGTTCGCTACCGTGGCTCAGGGAAGCCGGCCCTGGATCACTGCTCATTTTCCATAATGCATGGGGAAAAGGTGGCCCTTTTGGGCCTGAATGGCTCGGGGAAAAGTACCTTGCTACTTGCCTCTGTTGGAATGGTTCCTTTCTCGGGCACGATAATCGTCGATGGAGAGGAGCTCATCCCTTCCAATGCGAGGAAACTCAGGCGGAAAATAGGCTTTCTCTTCCCTGTCCCCCACGACCAGATACTCCTACCAGTTGTATTAGAAGATGTGGCCTTCACTGCCACATGCAGGGGGTATTCCAGAGAGGAGTCTCTGAAAATGGCCAGGGAGGCCCTCAGAAAAGTGGGGGCAGAAGACCTAGAGATGGCTTCTCCCTACGAGCTTTCCCACGGCCAAAGGCTGAGGGTGGCCTTGGCTGGGGCCATGGTGCCCCTTCCCAAGATCCTCCTTCTCGATGAGCCAACAGGGGGCTTGGACCCGCGAGGAAGGGCCCAATTAGCCTGGCTCATCCGAGAACTGCCCTGTGCCGTCCTCGCTGCAACTCATGACCTTCCTTTCGCCAAAAAGGCTCTCCAGAGATTCCTCTTTCTCGAGGAAGGGAGGCTCGTAAAGAAGGGGACAGACTTTCGGGAAGTAGAGAGAGTTTGGGAGTTGGACTCGATCTGACTCGAAAGGAGAAATGGAGCCCTGGAAGCCGCCCAAAACATGCAGCTCCACTCCCTCTGGACCAATTGATGCGGGAGGAGACTTCTCGGAGACTCTTCCCGAAAGTCCTCGGAGCCCAAAAAAAGGACGAGTTTCGACTTGGCAAGGGCCCAGCCTTAAAAGAGAGGTCTCCACCTTCCGGGCCGCTGAAAAGGGGACTTGAGGCCCAAGGGTCAAAGGCTCTGGGGAAGACGATCTCCCGGGCCGAAGGCGCCGTATCTGAGCCAGTGGATCGAGATGACATGAATCAGGTCTTGGAGACCACCTTCTCTCTTCCAGCAAGCTCTTGGAATTGTTCCGAGCTACTCATGGGATTTCCTTGCGACTTTTGGGACATTTGTTATAAAATCTGCCGCGGATTACAACCAGAAGAGGTCCATACAAAGTGTCCAGTCCACCTTCGCCTCTTAGGGAGCAAGAGTGCGAACTTAGCATTGTCATGCCTTGTTTGAACGAGGCCCGGACTGTGGGGATATGTGTTTCCAAGGCCCTCCAGTTTCTTCGAGAACAGGGCATCTCGGGAGAGGTCGTGGTCGCTGACAATGGGAGTACAGATGGCTCCCAGGAGATCGCAGCCAGGGCTGGGGCGCGCGTCATTTCGGTAAAGGAGAAGGGATATGGGAACGCCATAAGGGGTGGGGTTGCAGCGTCCAGGGGCAAATACATCATCATGGGGGATTCGGACGACAGCTATGACTTCCTCAACTCGGGCCTTTTCTCGAGAAACTCAGAGAGGGTTACGACCTGGTCATGGGCAACCGTTTCAAAGGCTTCATTGCCCCAGGGGCAATGCCTGCCTCCCACAGATACTTCGGCAATCCCGTACTCACAGCCATCGGCCGGATCCTGTTCCGGAGTCCCTGCGGGGACTTCCACTGCGGTCTTCGAGGCTTCAGCAGGGAAGCTTACGAGAAGATGGATCTCTATACAGAGGGCATGGAGTTTGCGAGCGAAGTAGTGGTGAAGGCCTCCTTGCTCGGCATGCGGATCGCGGAGGTGCCCACCACCCTCGTTCCAGATGGCCGTGGTCGTCCCTCCCATCTCAGGTCGTGGAGGGACGGATGGAGGCATCTGCGCTTCCTCCTCCTCTATAGCCCCAGATGGCTCTTCCTGTTACCAGGCCTCGTCATGGTCATCGGAGGAGGCTTGCTGGGAGCACTCCTCATGGGGAGTTCTCTGACCTTCGGAGACGTGGTCTCAGATTTGGGCGCTTTGGTGGGGCTTTCCGTGAGCACAGTTTTGGGTTTCGAGCTAATACTTATGGGCCTTTTCGCTAAGGTCCTTGGGGTGCGCGAGAGGCTTTTCCCCAAGGATGACAAGACAAAAAGGTTTCTCCAGAGGGCGAAGATGGAAATAGGTCTCTTGGTGGGACTCGGCATATTCCTTCTGGGCCTGGCCATATTGGGCTCAGAGGTGATCATGGGGGAAGAACTGGTCACCTCCGACAATTTTCATTGGGAGAGACTAAAGGGTACGATTGCGTCTTTCACCTTGATAGCCATTGGACTGGAGGTTGTCTCTCACAGTTTTCTCTTTGGCCTCATGGGCCTAAGGGCCAGATGAGGCTCGAGTTTGCACATAAATCTTTTCCACCCACTTGCGGAATAGAAAGTGTCGAAGGATGGGTATGAGGCTCGAGAGGCCATTGGGCTCCTTTGTTTTGGCCATCTTCTTTATCAAAATTGTTATCTTCGCCCTGGATCCGGGCCCCAAGTTCTTTTTCGGTGATTCCGGGTGGTACCTGGAGACCGCGGCCCACAACTTGATCCCACAGGATAGGTCTTTCACATATGGATTCTTCATAAAGGCCACTACGTGGATCTCCAGCACCCTATGGCCTCTCATGGCCTGTCAGATGTTGGCAAGTGTTATCTCGTGCGCCATCTTCGCACACATCCTCAGCAAACACCTGGCTCTCCGTCCATCAGTAGCTTACCCATTGGGTATCTCCTGCGCATTGGAACCCATCCAAGTTCTCTACGAGCGTTATGTGATGGCCGAAACCCTCTCTTTGACCTTCTTGGCACTTTATGTTTTGGCAATTCTCCGTTACTTGAAGGGACGGAGCCTTTCGATCCTTTTTCTCGCACACCTTCTTGGAACTGCCCTGATTAGCCTTCGCATAAGCTTCCTCCCCCTCACATGGGTCAATTCTTTCCTTGCGCCCATCCTCGCATTTTTCGGACCAGGGGCCAAGAAGGATTCCTCATCAGACGCCGGGTTGATCCACCGATTCTCTAATGCGAGGGCTCGGGAGGGGATTCTCGGGTGCTCCATTCATTTGTTTCTTTCCCTTGGCCTCATGCTCGCCATGCATGAGGGATACAAGAGGTGCTTTTCCCTTTTGTCGGGAAGCCCCCCCGGGTACAATGGAGCAGGCGGTTACTTTTTGCTGGCCGCTTGGGCGCCTGTTGTGCAGCCCGAGGATTTTCCCCACGAGGAACTGAGGTCCAAGATCTTCCATCAACTCCCGTATGACCTGAAGGATAGAAACAAGCGGGCCAACCAACTTTGGGAATATGGTGCCCTCATAGATAGGATTCGAACCCATCTGCCAGGGCCAGAGGGCAACAGGTCCGCACAGGCAACGGCCCTCAATGCCTTTAAGCGCGACCCTCTGGGGGTCGCCCGATTGTGGGTTCAAAGCTTCGGAGATTACTTCAGAGCTGAATTGCTCAAGGAGAAGATAAGGGAAGATCTCGCAGTGGACCAGGTCACCTTCTACAAGGACTTTTTGGACACACACGGAGAAAGGTATTCGATCCCGAGGGCAGAAAGGCAGCCTTGGACCTTTACGAGAAGGTACTACGAGAAAGCCCTCATCTGGTACTGGTTTTTGCTCCTCTCTCCTGCATTGGGGGCCATGGGGTTGATCTTTGTGAGGGGGCATGCTGCTTCAACAGCCCTTGTCCTCTTGGTCTCCCTCTCTTCTTGCATCTTCGCTGTAGCGGCCTTATCAGTGGATCCCATTGTGAGATACCTTCATCCTGTGGGATGGCTTGCCCTCTGCCTGCTTGGGCCCGTAATTGAGGGATTATGGGCCCTCAGATGACAAAAGCGAAGGGGGAATACTCGCCTCGAACCTTCTCCATGACACCCTTGTAAAGACCAGTTCCCGCAGAAGGACAATCTCTTTTCCGACTGGCTTCCCATCTGAAGCGGCACATATCTCAGGAAACAGGGGTCTGTGGGCCCGAGCCTCGAAGGTTTACACACCTAGGGAAAGGGTCCTCCCCTTTGACCAGGAGAAGGGGATCTTCCCGGATCCTCTGTCGGAGAAAGGATAGGAATCCATGGCCTTTTGAGGGGAGTTTCATTCACGCCCTTGACAACTAGGGGGCCCCTCAGATAGAATCCGGCTCCAGAAAGAGGGGTAGTGGAACCCCGCAAAGGCTAGATAGATCCCTTAATTACGAGGAGCCACGAAGGCCCTTTGTCGCAAGAAGCGGCCTTGTGGCTCTTTTTGTTTTCTCAGAGAACTGGGAGCTTGAGGACCCCTCTATGGGTTCATTTCGGATTTGGGAGGTGAAGAGATGGCGAAGCCACTTAGAGGGAAGGCCTTGTGGGGGATCGTCGCTGCGGGTGTTTTATTGACCTCTGGCCTTTGCGAGGCGGAAGAGGTGGCTTTGGAAGAGGTTGTGGTTGTCGCAACACCCATAACCGAGGGCAATACGGTGAATCGCTATGGGGGCCAGCTGACCGTTGTGAGCGAGGAGCAGATCTCGGACCTCAATGCCCAGGATCTGCCCTCGGCCCTTCGGATGACGCCTGGTGTCGTTATTTCTCGACACAATCCTGTTGGGAGCTTCGGGGGCGGAGCCGGGGGCTCCATTTTCATACGTTCCATGGGCTCATCGAGGCCTGGTGCTGAGATCCAGACCCTTTTCGATGGAGTTCCCAAGGTAGTGGGAGTGTGGACTCACCCATTGATGGACGTCTTGAGCATCGACCCCATCTCCAGGATCGAAGTGTTCAAGGGCGCCCAACCCCTATACTTCGGTAACATGGGCTTCGCTGCAGTGGATCTCATCCCCAAGAGGATGACCCAGGAGGGTTTTACCTCGAGGGTCATGGGAGCATACGGGACTTTCGACACCAAGATAGAGGTGGCAGAACATGGAGGAAAGATAGACGGTCTCGACTATTACTTGGTCCAGAGCTATCGCCGTTCCGATGGCCACAGGGATAAGGCTGATGGAGAGCTCCAGGAGTACTTTGGCCGGATGGGCTACGAGTTGGGAAGTAACTGGGACGTGAGTGCCACCTTCAACAGGACCGACAACTGGGCAAGGGATCCAGGCCCTGTTGGGAGGCCAATGGAGGCTCAGGGGAGATTCAATGTGGATGATTACCTAGGCATCGTGACCATCTCCAACAAATATTCCGTGGCAGAAGGGCATCTTAAGCTCTACATAAACGATGGCCATATAGACTGGGCTGATCAGAGGGACCGATTGGGCCGTCTTTTCGACACCTTGACCGACTATCAGACCTACGGCTTGAGGGCGAGGGAGACCTGGAGATTGTGGCCAGGGGGAGAGATCCTCTCGGGAGTGGACCTGGACTACCTCGGTGGCAGGGTCCGACAGGTGGGCCCATTGACCCTCTTGGAGAGGGATAGGGAGACCTTCAGGATCTGGTCCCCTTACCTGGGGGTGAACCAGAAGGTGGAGTTAGGGGGAGGGTGGAGTTGGATACCTTCAGCGGGCTTCAGGTATTTCACCCACAGCGATTTCTCCGACGAGTTCGCTCCCCAGCTAGGCATGGTCCTTCAGTGGGAAAAATTGCTCCAGTTTCACGCCATGGCATCGCGGGGCGTGAACTATCCTGGAGTGAATGTCGTTGTGTCTTCCGATCTTTTTTGGGGTGGAAACAAACTTTGGAAGAATCTCAAGGCGGAGAAGGTGGATCATGTGGAGTTGGGGCTAGCCATTCAACTCCACCCCAATGTGAGATGGGACTTCACGGCCTTTAGGGACAAGGGAAGAGACAGGTTCATATTCGTTGCGCCCCCGCCTCCTCCTGCCCACTTCGAGAACATAGAGAAATTCGAGACGAGGGGCATAGAGACCACTTTGACTTTCACTCCTCTGGCGAATGTAGCGTTTTTTGTGGGAGCGACCCATTTGACCAGGGATCCCGAGGACCTTCCCTTCGCTCCTACCTGGAGCATGAGCGCCGGGGCGACCTACAGATTTCTCGAGAATTTCAAAATAGCAGTGGACTTCGCTTACTTCGACTCCTACAACACCGTGAATCCCAGGTATCCAGGATCGAGGGTGGAAGTGGATTCCTTCTTACTCCTCAATGGAAAGCTGAGCTACGAGTTTCGGGTTCCAAAATCGAGGATCAAAGGGGAGGTATTCGCTTATGGCGAGAACCTCCTCGACTACGACTACCAATACAAGAAAGATTATCCCATGCCCGGCATAAACGGGATGTTCGGTGCCTCTTTCAAGTTCTGAACTCGGAAAAGACCCGGAAGGTTTTCTTCGCACCTTCCTCCTCCAGAGGGGGCCGAGAGGCCCCCTCGCCTCCCAACTCTTTTGCCTTCCGCAAGAGGCCCTCGGGCTTCTCGGAGACGAACCCAGAATGGATTCCCTGGACTCGGGGGTCCTACCGAGACGATCCCAAGACTTCCTTCAGGGCTCTGGGCAGGTTCCCTATTATCTCGTGGATCTGAGTTGCTGGGGTGGCTCGGGTCAGCACGCCAGCAACCCTGTTGGCCTCGGCCGCAATTTGAGCCGCATGGAGCAAGTCCTTGCCCGAGGCCACGAGGGCTGCAGCCATGCCCGAGAGGGTATCCCCGGTGCCTCCTATGGCCTCCATGGCCTCCACAGTGGGACCATCTATGGTTGCGTGGATCCCATGCCTCGTGGCCACGAAGTCCCTGGTCCCTTTCACGAGAATGCAACGGGAGGCGTCCTCGTTTCTGTAAGCCCTCTCGATGAGCTCCGGCACCCGATCCTCTTCCTTGAGGAGGAAGCCCCTCGTGTAAAAGGGGTGAGGGGCCTTTTCATCGGCAAGGAATGCGAGCTCGCCAGCATCAGGAGTGAAGAGGTCGTACGAGGGAGCCTGTCCACTCATCTTGGCCACGTACATCCAACCAGCATCAGCGAGGAGGAGCGGCCTCGGCTCCATGGCATCGAGTGCCAGAAGCACCTTGTTGTGCCAGTCCACATCGGGGAGGATGTAGTGAAAGGCGATAGCCCGAAATTTTCCGTGGGGGAGCTTCTCCGTCAAATACGCATAGAGTCTCAAGCTCCCCTCCCCTGTCCCGATATCCCCTGCGAGGTACGCGTGGGGCATTGGCTGGTCCATCAGGATTGCCACCTTTATGGCAGCTGCGAGCAAGGCCGTTGTTCCCCTTCCCACCCTGAGCCTCTTTCCCCCGACGACGATCTCATCTCCCTCGATGGTGGCCTGGCCATCCAGGACGGGAATGGATGGGTCTGGAACCGTGCCCACTACTGCGAGCATATTCTCATGGCCTCCTCGTAAGCGAGCTGGAGGGCATAGCCGCAGAGGGTGTGACCCAGTTCCAGGGGTTGGGGGGCATCCTTGAGTGTCTTGCCCACGAGCTCTTGAGCCAGATAGGGCACATCTGGACAACCTCCTCCCGAGACATTGACTATCATGCCCGTAGACTTCTCCACAGTGATTTTCATGTTAGCTGCCCTCACCATGATATATCCGCCCAGCTCCTTCACATGGAAGAGCCCGACAGGCGCCAAAAGAGGACTGTCCACAGGCACAGCTTCCAGAGGCTCGAGTTTGGCCTCTCTGAGAATCCTCAGGATCTCGAGTTGCGACATGAGGGGATACTCTATGACCATGTCGCATCCTGTCTGAATCTCCGGTGGGGGGCCCATGACCCTCACTTCCTTTCCCTTTGCCCTGAGGAGCCTCTCCGCCCGGATGACTTCTGTCGTGCTCCTGAAGACCAGGATACCCTTCCCCATCCCCCCTTCGTGTTGGGGAGCCTTTTGCTTCGTCTCCTTGCCTTTTCGCCAAAACCTCAATTCTTTTTCTCCAGAATCATCCTGTAGCCGTCCTCAGTCTTCTCCTCCTGGGTCACCTCCCATCCCTCCATGCGAGCTGCCCTCGAGACATTCTCTCGGCTCGTATCCGTGTCAACTAGGACCTCCAGGGTCCCCTTAGCCAGCTTCTTCATGTTTTCCATCACCAGGAGGACTGGCTGTGGACACGAAAGACCCCTGGCATCTATAGTTTTGTCCGCCATATCCCAACACCTCCCTTCAGGATCGTCTCAAATTGGTAAGGCCAATGAAAAGGCATATCCCCATTGCAACTGCCAGACCTGCAATCCCATTGGGGCCTACACCCTGAGGCGAGCTAGCCAGACCAAAATTGTGGGCAATAGCTGCCCCTATTATCATTCCCAGCACGAATACCCCCGCATCGTTATCCCCCTCTCCTGCCATGAAGAGTTGCCTTCCCGGGCAGCCCCCGGCCAGGGCAAAGGCGAGACCCGCAACCATCATCCCACAGAAATTCCAGAGGTGCTGGGAGTGGGCCACGGGCTGCTTCTCGAAGCCGGGATGGAATTGCCCGAGGATCAGATTGACCACCCATGCCACAACAACCAGGGCCACCATCCCCGAAAACAGATGCAATTGCCGAAAGAGGATCAGGTCCCTGATACCCCCCATGGTGCAGAATCGACTCCTCTGAGCAAGAACTCCGATTATCAATCCAGCAGCTAGGGAGACCAATAGGGGAGCCCTCGCTGCCCCTGGCCCTTGGAGACTGTAGAAAAGGATCCCGCTTGCAGCCTGGCCCTCAACTGGAGGATAGGCGAGCCTCAGCACGAGAAGCCCAGCCATGAGGAGGGGGATCATGAGCCCCACTGACTTGCTCTGGGGGGAGCTTCGTCCGAGGGAATAACCCCCTCTGAAGAAGAGCGTGCCGATCCATATCCCCGTTGCAAGCCCTGCCAATCCCAAGATGGCATTTCCATCCCCTCCGGCCAGTCTCAGCAAGGCCCTCCAAGGGCAGCCCAGGAATACCAGGGCTCCTATCATGGCGCACATTCCCAGGAAGAATCGGGCGACCGGAGCAGAGCCTCCCCTTGGCCTGAACTCCTTGAAGAGGACAGCTGCCAAGAATGCTCCGAGCACGAACCCCAGGATCTCTGGCCTGAGGTACTGGACCACCCCAGCCCGATGAAGGCCGAGGGCGCCTGCTATGTCCCTTTCCATGCAAGCAACACATATGCCCATGTTGGCTGGGTTACCCAGTTTCTGGAGCAGGGGAGCGATAACCCCTATGGACGCCCCCACGAGAACTATTCCCCATCGAGTCGCGAGAACATTGCCTTTCATTTCCACCTCCTCATCGGAACTCGGGAATCTGGATTGGCCCCTTCGTATCCTGGCCTCTCTTCGGGTGGTCCATGAGCCTCTTCATCGTCGCAGGGCCTGGAGGCCGGCCTGCGAGTCGAACGCAGCAGGATGGTTGTCAGCCATCCCCAAACGGGTTTGCAGCCCGCGGGGAGCACCGGCTCCCTTCACCGGCCTCACGCTCTGCTCCCACGTTCTTCCGCCCCCCTCCCCGAACACATATCTGCACCGCGCTCGCCGCTAGCGATCTTGTCCAGAAGGAGCAGGGCTGCCCCAATTGCTCCCATAAGTTGGGGGTGAGAAGGAATGAGTATCTGATCCTCGAGCTCCTCGGCCAGCAACTTCCTCATGCAGGGGTTGAGTGCTACTCCTCCCGTGAAGGCTATGGGCATCGCTGGGGAGACCCTTCGAACCATGCTCAAGGCTCTCCTGGCCACAGCGACGTGAAGGCCGAGGGCGATTCTAGATGGCCTTTCCCCTCTCGCCATGAGGGAGGTTGCCTCGCTCTCTGCAAAGACTGTGCACATGCTGGAAATGTTCGAGGCTTCGTCTGCCTCGAGGGCGAAGGCCCCAAATTTCTCGATCCCCATACCGAAGGCCCCAGCCATTATCTCTAGAAATTTCCCAGTCCCAGCAGCGCAGCGATCATTCATCTCGAACTTTATCACCCTGCCGCCATCACCCAATGCGATGCACTTGGTGTCTTGACCTCCGATGTCCAAGACACCCTTTGCGTTGGGAAACATGTGATGGACTGCCCTGGCATGAGCCAATATCTCTGGAACCACGGAGGCCTGCAGAATCTTTCCCATGAGGTGGCGTCCGTAGCCTGTCGCCTGGATCCTGTCGACCTTTAACCCTTCGATCAAAGCCAGACATTGCTTTGAGGGGTCGAAGGTCGTATCTGCGAGCCGAACATCGACGATTCTCCCGCATTCATCCATCACTACGAGCTTCACACTCCTCGAGCCGACA
>Ga0209227_1001559_pt1 | contig 17547 bp, 13 predicted proteins | sample YNPBryantNP2012_FD_185815 | JGI IMG/M metagenome (GOLD analysis project Ga0209227, IMG submission 185815) | Anoxygenic and chlorotrophic microbial mat microbial communities from Yellowstone National Park, USA - YNP Bryant NP 2012 (SPAdes)... ...
TTGGGTTACTGTGTAAGTACCCGTGCAGGTTGTGCTCTGACCAGCATTCAGGGTGGTCGTACCACAGGAAATTCCCGGTACAAGGGTATCTGTAATGCTCAGCCCGGTCAGGGTTGAGCTTCCAATGTTTATTACAGTGTAAGTGAAGGTCACGCTTGTACCTGCCTGGGCAACAACGGAAGGGTTGGCTGTCACTTGCAGGTCCAGATTGCCCACCAGCACTCTGGCCTGGGCCTGGTTTGAGGTTACTGTCTGCCCATCCAGTGTGGCAGTGGCAGTTGCCACGTTGATTACCTCTTTGGCATTCGCATCGGCACTGCTGATCGTATACGTTTTTGTGCAAGTGATGCTTTGCCCTGTAGGTAGCGGAGATGGAGTATTAGGACAGGTGATGCCAGAAACTTTGTTATCGGTTACTGCATAAGGAGCGTATAATTCCACATCTCCAGTGTTTTTAAGAGTATAGCTGTAGGTAATCACCGTTCCCACTGCGCCAATCGTTGGATTCGCCTGTTTGGTGAGCGAGAGCTCAGCCCGAACAAATGGGATTGTAAGTTGTGCTTGATTCGAATAGACTACAACTTCATCCGAGCGCCGACCGGTTGCGACCGCCGTATTCGTAATAGCTCGATTATTTACATCTCTATCAGTGGTAGTGTAGGTGGCTGTACAGGTTGTGGAAGCGCTTGGGGCCAGCGTTGTCGAGGCACAGGTTACGTTGCTTACGCGATCGTCACTTACGTAGATGTACCTGAGAGTGCCTGTTGTATTATTCCTGACTGTATAAGTGTATTGTATTGTTTGCCCTGCCTTGAAAAACCTGGATGGGTTTGCGCTTTTGGTCAAAGTCAATGGTGAAGGGCTGCTCCCTCCTCCTGAGGGCGTTCCCACAGGAACGGGAACCAGAATTGTGCGTGCATTCGGCGCCGTAATCGTGAAAGATGGGTAAGGTAGCAGCCCCGGTACAAGAGGCAAAAAATTCATCTCTACCCTGACCAGCACCCGGCTTCCAGGTTGGGGAATAAAATTCACATCTACATCGTTTCCAGGCTCACAATAGGGCGTAGGAGTTGTCCCCGGTCCATTGTCGTATTGAATGGTGATTTGTGCATCTTCAAGGGGATTGATAAATGCCATCCTCTTGGCAGCATCGCGAATCCCGCGGCAATCCTGATAGTATGGGACCCCTCGCGGACTGGTTCCCGTTGCACTGGCATAGCGTGTTGCCTCACGCGAAGCACTGACTGCTGATGAGTATGTGAAGATTAATCTCCCCGTCTCGATCAACCCAAAGACGATCAACACCAGCACCGGCAAGATCAGCGCGAATTCAACCAATCCCTGGGATTTCATGCTTCTTCTCATGTTGCCTCCTACCGTAAAAGGACGATGACGCTTCCCAGAAGTAAGAATGGCGCATACGGGATGGCCGCCTGCAGGGCAGAGCGGCGGGCGAAGAATAACACGTAGAACAGGCCAAAAATGCCTCCTGCCAGGATGCCCAGCATCAACGCCCGCAAGACGCTCATCCCCAGGATGAGGCCCAGGATCAGGCTCAACGTGACATCGCCGAAGCCCAGCCCTTCTTCGACCCCTTCCAGCTTGCGACGATGCGCCATCCAGCGCGCATAGTACAGTCCAAACAGATACGCCGCACCCATGATCAATCCCGCGATCGCGCCTCCCAGGAGCGCCTGTTGCCATCCGTGTTCGCGCCAGCCTGTGATTCCCCCCAGGATCAGCCCAAGGGCGCTCACCGGGTGCATGATCACCCGATGTTCGATGTCCATCACCGCCACTAACAGGAAGTATTCGAGCACCGCGGCTTTCCAAAACCCATAAGAGGGGATCAAGAAGGCAATGCCGAGCGCCAGGAGCATCACGAAGGGATTGCGCCAGGAGGGTTTTCGGTTACAATGGGGGCAGGCGCGCAGCAGCAGGAAATCCTGCCAGCGTTTCTCCTGCCCGCAGTGATGGCAGAGCGGCCTGCCCGGCGAGCGCTGCCATGGCAGGCGATCGCTTAGGTAGTTGATCGCAAGGCCACTCATTAAACCAAAAAGCACCATCCCGACGAAATCCATTTCATTCTCCTGCAAATTTTCTCTTTCTATTATATACTTATGCTGGCAAAAAGGAACAGTTACAAATTCAATACAGAATTCCTGCAGGGATTGTCTGTTGACGAAGTCGCAGGCGGCTGGCGTGTAAAATCCCAGCCCTCGATCCGCGTTCCATTCCGGGGCCGGCGATTTTATCGCCATGGCTGGCAATCCTGGAGTTTCAGCGGCTGGTTGAGCGCAGGGCATACCTTCCCGACCCCACCGTCCCACCCCATGGCGATCCGCATGAACGAGGACCTGCCTTATGCATCCCGGCTTGACCGCGTCAGCGCAGGGGTGGCGATGCTGGAAGATGAGCATGGGAACGCCTTGCTCCTCGGAGCTGCCGATCCCGGCGGACGGGTTTTTTACGAGGAGAACGCGCTGCGCGGCGCCTGCGAAGAAGGATCCGGGGACTGGTTCATCGCTACCGGCGCGACGGATTCCCTCCTGGAGGCTTATGCGCGCTTCTTGCAAACCCGTTATGGCGCCCCTCGACATGCGGAAGCGCCGCGCGTCTGGTGCTCCTGGTATTCTCTGTATTACTTCATCACCCAGCCCGTCCTCTTGCAGGTCCTGGAGGCATTCAGCAATTTGCCGTTTGATGTCTTCCAGATAGATGATGGCTGGCAGCAAGCGGTGGGAGACTGGCAGCCCAATCAGAAATTCCCCGCCGGCATGGATGGGCTGGCGCACCGTATCCACGCGACCGGGCGCATGGCCGGGCTCTGGCTGGCGCCTTTCCTCGTTCATGAGCGCTCCCGGCTTTTTCGTGAGCATCCAGAATGGCTTTTGCGAGATCCGGAAGGACAGCCGCTCCTGGCTGCCCGAAATTGGGGCGGCCGGGTGTATGCCCTCGATGTCACCCAAACCGCTGTCCAGGACTGGCTGGTGGCTTTAATGCGCCAGGTGCGCCGCTGGGGATATGAGTATGTCAAGCTCGATTTTCTCTATGCGGCGGCCTTGCCGGCGCAGCGCCAGCGAGAGATGCCCCGTGAGCAGGCCTATCGCCTGGGGCTGGAAATCTTGCGTTATGGCCTGGGGGATGCCTTCCTGCTGGCCTGCGGCGCACCGATCTTGCCCTCGCTGGGTCTGTGTGATGCCATTCGCATCAGCCCGGATGTGGCCTCGTACTGGCAGAATCTCCCCTATCAACGGGTGAGCGGCAATTCCGCTCCGGGGCTGCAGAATGCGCTCTATACCAGCCTGCATCGTCTCTGGTTGCGTCCTCTGGTTCATCTCGATCCAGACGTGGCTTACTTCCGCCGTCGCTTTCTACACCTGAGCGAGAGGCAGCAAAATCTGCAGCGCGATCTGGCCTGGATTTGCGGCTATCGCGCCACCTCCGACCTGCCCTGGTGGCTCACCCCTGCCGAACGCGAGGCATTGCGCGCCTTCTGGACGCATCAGCCGCAGGTGCAGCGAGAGGGCGCATATCGTTTTCTCCTGGAGAATCGCCCGGTGGATTTCACTCCGGTGCTTCAGGCCCCGCCGCGCTTGCCGCTTCCATCTCCACTTGCATCGCATCTCGGTTTCCTGCAAGATGCCTTCTGGCTTGGGGGGCCGGCCCTCCTTGCTGTTCGCCATCATGACCTGCCTGGCAGGTAAATCAGACGTTTTCAAGGTGCTATGCAGACCGCAATCAAACGTTATCTCCCCTTCCTGCTTTTGTCTCTAATGGTGGTTTTCCTGGATCAGTGGACGAAAGCACTGGTTCGCAGTGCTTTACCGCCTGGGGGGAGCTGGACCCCGCTTCCGGCCCTGGCTTTTTTCCGCATCGTTCACTGGTACAATAAAGGCGCTGCCTTTGGCCTCTTTCAGGGCGGTGGCCCGCTCTTCACCCTGCTGGCGGTTCTGGTTGGGATGGCGATTTTGTACTATTACCCGCGCCTGCCCGATAAGGACTGGTTGTTGCGCCTGGCCCTGGGATTACAATTCAGCGGCGCCATCGGCAACCTGATCGATCGCCTGTTCCTGGGCAAGGTGACGGATTTCATTGCCGTTGGTAGCTTCCCGGTCTTCAACCTGGCCGATTCCAGCATCACCATTGGCACGGCCTTGCTCCTGCTTAGCTCATGGCTTCGCGATCGCAAAAAGGAGCACCCTTTGAACCAGGAAGAGCCGAAAGAAAACGCGGATGGTTAAGCCCATGACCCCGATTCGCCGCCTCTCCCGGTATCCGTTTCCTGTCTATGGAGCGATGGATTACCCTGCACTACACGCTTAAGACTCCCGAACGCCTGGATCGCTTTCTGAGCCTGCAATTGCCGGAGTTCTCTCGCACGCGCCTCCAGGGACTCATTGAGGATGGATTCGTGCGCGTCAATGGGCTGGTTGTGACCAAAAACGGCTACAAACTGGCTCAGGATGACCGGGTGGAAGTGCGCATCCCGCCCCCGGCTCCCACCACCCTGATCCCCGAATCCATCCCCCTCGAGGTGATCTTTGAAAATGCAGATGTGGTGGTGATCAACAAACCGGCTGGCATGGTTGTCCACCCCGCCGCCGGTCACGATCGTGGCACGCTGGTTCACGCCCTGCTCGGCTATCTCCCCGATCTGGAAGGCATTGGCGGTGAAGAACGTCCGGGGATCGTTCATCGGCTGGATAAAGAGACCTCCGGCCTGATGATTGTGGCGCGTCATGAACGGGCGCATCGCTATCTCCAGGATCAATTCCGCTTGCGCCGTGTGGAAAAGACCTATCTGGCGCTGGTAGATGGTCGTCCCCCAACGCCGCTCGGCCGCATCGAAGCCCCTATCGGCCGCGACCCGGCTCATCGTAAGCGTATGGCCATCCTCCCGGCGGACAAAGGGCGCGAGGCCATCAGCGACTATCGCACCTTAGAAACCTTCCCCTCGCATACCCTGCTCGAAGTGCACCCCATCACTGGCCGCACCCACCAGATCCGTCTGCATCTGGCCTTCCTGGGCTGCCCGATTGTAGGGGACACCGTCTATGGGCGGAAGCGCCCCACCTTGCCCCTTCAGCGTCATTTCCTCCATGCCTGGCGCCTGAAGATCGTCCTGCCGGGCGAATCTCAACCTCGAACCTTCCAGGCGCCGCTTCCGGCGGAGTTAAACGCGATTCTGGAGACTTTGCGAAAATGAACCGCCTCCTGTCATGCTTCACGCGTCTCAGCCTCTGGCTTTTCCTGACCCTTCTCCTGGCCTGGCTGTTGACAGGTAGTCTCCCTGAGAATCGTTCGCTCATTGACCGGGCGCGCGATTTCACCCGCCCCTATGAATTCAACTACCTGAGCTGGACCGGCCAGGCCCTTTTACTCAAGGGGATGCAATCCAGCCTTTCCATGCCCCATCCCCTCTCTCGCACCGGGCGTTACCAGCTTGTCGCCGAATATTTCGATCTGGTCGCGCGCCTGGAGCGCAACGAGGCCGCTCTTTTGCGCCTTTATGCGGATCCCTCCGTGACCGATAAAGAAAGCGCCGCCCGTGCTCTGAAAGCGGAAAATCAACGCCTGCAGCAACGCTACACCCTGATCCTTCCCTTCGTCGAATCCATTCTCCAGGAGCAGGTCAGCGAAATCCTCCGTCAGGAGGGCCTGAGCGTCCTCGGCCAGCCGTTGCCCCCGGTCCTCTACCACACCGCCGCCGTCCCCATGGGCCTGGTCATCTCGCCGCGCGATCGCATTGAACAGTTGGCAAACATCTCCCTCGTTCCCGATTTACCCCTGGAGAAACAAATTGCCCTGGAGGATGCTGTTGCCAGCCGTCTGAACGTTTCCACCCTGGTCGTCCCAATTGGCGGTGTGGGTGTCTATCCCACGATGATCATGCGCACCACCGACCTCCCCTGGTTGCTGAGCGTCATTGCTCACGAATGGACGCATAACTACCTCCAGTTCCGACCGCTGGGGATGCTCTATGAAAAATCCCCCGAATTGCGCACGATGAACGAGACCACGGCCTCGATTGTGGGGAATGAAATAGGGGAAAAAGTCCTGGCGGTCTATTATCCCCAGTTGCATTCCCTTAGCCGGCCGGGCTTCTCATCGCTGGTGCTCGCCACTGCGCCTCTCCCCCCGACCCGTGGCTGGGTACGCCTGCCCCCAGCCTGGGCCTACGGGGTGACTGTTCCGGGCCTGCCCTCCTCCGAGACCTTCGACTTTCGGGCTGAAATGCACCGCACGCGCGTGATGGTGGATCAACTTCTGGCGCAGGGAAAAGTCGAGGAGGCCGAAGCCTACATGGAAGAACGCCGGCGATTCTTCTGGGAGCATGGTTATCCGATCCGCAAACTCAACCAGGCCTATTTTGCCTTCTACGGCGCTTACGCCGATGTACCCCTTGGCCCGGCCGGCGAAGACCCGGTGGGCCCGGCGGTACGCGCCCTTCGTCAGCGCTCTGCCTCCCTGGCCGATTTCCTCAACCGCATCTCCTGGATGACCTCCTTTGCAGACCTCCAGCGCGCCCTCCATGAACCATGATCTTTCCTCCTCACCCCGTTTACGGGGCACGGGGTCCCAACCCTGTTTGCTGGGCAGGGGTCTGGCTACCAGGCAATGAAGAACCCTCTGCCTTCTGTCATTGCGAGCGTAGCGAAGCAATCTTATGGCCGTCGAGGGGATTGCTTCTCCGCCTTTGGCGGCTCGGAATGACAGGGATGAGGAGTGGGGAGGAAATTACTTTTGTTCTCAAGTTTCCTGAAGGAAAGATACACCCCTTGGATGCTCCGAAAATTGAATTTTCGGAAGCCGATGTATAATTCAATCTGCCGTAACTATTCAGACCTACCTCAAAACCGTTTTGGCGGAGCACGAACAAAGAGTCTACAGGACGCAAAATTTAACCTCACGCGGTAGTAGTTACCAATCCGTTACAAAAACAAGATCACTTTTTTGCAGTGAATTCATTCTTGAAGAATGAGGGATTATGAGATTGTTACAAAACATCATCAACCGAACCTGGGATAAAGTGCTGGCGATTGTTGGAGCATTATATGTTTTGCTCCCGATAAGCCCGATGAGCATCTACTATGCTTCTCGTGATTCAGGAGTATTTCTATATGTGGGATGGCGAATTCTGAACGGGGAGCTGCCCTATCGAGATGTATGGGATCATAAACCCCCTGTGATTTTCTACATTGATGCATTGGGGCTTGCTATTGCAAACGGATCACGATGGGGTGTCTGGCTGCTTGAATTCTTAAGTCTGTCTTTTGCGGCATTTGTTGGACTTACTCTCATTCGGAAGGCAATGGGTGCTGCCTCTGCAATTCTTGGCACAGTGCTATGGTTAGTGACGCTTGTATTTGTGATTCAGGCGGGAAATTTTACTACTGAGTACACCCTCCCTCTCCAGTTCGCTGCATTATGGCTGGCTGAGAGAGCCATTGACGAAGAATCGCGCATGCCTTTCTGGCATTGGCTCCTGACAGGCTTAACAGGTGGTGTGGCTTTTTTTACCAAGCAGACAGCTATTGGGATCTGGCTCTCTATCGTCTTAGTCTTGATCGTGTATCGGATGAAATCGCACCAGCTCAGGAAAATGATCGTTGAACTTTTTTTCTTCTTCATGGGAGCTTTGGCAATTTGTGTAGGATGGCTCGTTTTTTTTGGTTTAAAAGGCGGCCTTTCAGAGTTTTGGGATGCTGCTTTTAAGTTTAATTTTGTGTACTCAGCTTCAATGAGTGGTTTTTGGGTACGTCTAAGACCTTTCACTCAAAGGATAATACCGCTTGCCACAGCGGGGTTGTTACAGTTTGCTGGAGTTGGGTACTTGCTTGGGCTCTCATTGATCTACTTCAAGAGAGATATTATCCGTGGTTGGTTACCTCTGTTGGCGATAGGATTGGTGGATTTACCCATCGAGTTTATTCTGATCAGCCTTTCGGGCAGAACATACGCCCACTACTATATGACTGTGCTCCCTGTGTTATCTATTTTTGCAGGAGTAACATTTTGGGTTATTTTCTCATCCCACCTGTTTGATGATATTTCACATCTTGCAAGATACCTTTTGATTGCAGGTGTTGTCGCAGTGATTCTATGGGCATCGTATGCTCAGTACAGAAACACCATCCTGTCATTCCGGGGGTTGATAAACAAACAGGCTTATATTGTAAGCAAGATACAATCAAATACCAGTCCCGAAGACAGGATCTTACTATGGGGAGCAGAGACCTCGGTCAATTATTTTTCACGTCGAGTAAGCCCAACTCGTTTTGTCTATCAATACCCGCTTTATACTCGAGGATATGTAAATGAGCAAATGATTATAGAATTTCTGGATTCTGTAATTCGAATGCATCCTAAATGGCTCATTGACACCAGAAACCCTGAAACCCCCATTTATCAATTCCCCATACAAACCGATGCTATACGCGAAAGGATAACTTACTTGCAATGTCACTACCAGCCCATCGGCGAGACAGAAGCCATCGGTGATACTGTGGGGAAGTGGGTAATTTATGAGTATACAGAGAGCAATTGCTATCCGTAAATTAGCTGCGTCTCTCTTCCGATACTGTACCCTTCGCTCAGGAAATTCGCGAAGAGATGCACAATTCCCCCCAACCCCGTTTACAAGGGGGGCTGGCTACCAGGAGATGAAGAATTCTGTCTTCTGTCATTGCAAGCGTAGCGAAGCAATCTCCTGTGACCAATATCGGGAAGTACACGGATTCTCACAGATACTACAGATGTCCATCTACCGTCCATCGTCTACCGTCCACTGTCCATCATCCGTATGCTCACCCTTCCTGTTGACTCTCTCCTTCCCTCCTCATCCTGGCTTGGCTTGATCGGCCTGGCAGGCACCTGGGGGCGCCCCATCTCTGATCGCCTTTATCGCTTCCTGGTGCGCCTGCTGGACATCTTGATTTGGGGTGGTGAACTACAAGGATGGGAAAACCTGCCCGAACGGGGCCCGGCGGTCTTCATTGGCAACCATCTGGATGCCCTGGGGCCTATTGCTGCGGTTTCTTCCATTCCTCTGCGTCTGTATCCCTGGATCATTGCCGACATGGTGGATGAAACAAAAGCCGCTGCCTATCTCAACCAGGATTTCACGGAGCGTCAATTACACATTCCACCCCCTTTCAGTATGGCCTTTTCTCGTCTACTCTCGCGCCTCACCGTTCCTTTGCTGCGCTCCTTTGGCTGCATTCCTGTCTATCACGATCCGCAGCGCTTGTTCCTGGCTTTTGAAACCAGCCTGCGACACCTGGAACAAGGGCATTGTCTGTTGATCTTTCCGGAAGACCCGGCTCAATCCCCTGATCCCATGACCCGAATCTCCCCTTTTTATAAGGGTTTCACCCGCTTAGGGGAGATGTTCTATGAGCGTTCTCGCAAAAGCCTGAAATTTTATCCCTTTGCGGTGAGTGGTGTTCGCCGCATTGTGCGCATCGGCGAACCGATTGCTTTCAATCCGTAACTGCCTACCCTAAGCGATGAAGAACTCTCTAACTCTTGTCATTGCGAGCGTAGCGAAGCAATCTCCTGGCCGATATGGGGATTGCTTCGCCGCCTGCGGCGGCTCGCAATGACAAAGTATGGATGGTTGGTGGGCAGTTGGTAGGTAATTACTTCAATCCTCTCAATTCGCCGCATCTGGAGCGCCTGCGCCTGAAGGACGTTCTCGAAAATGCCGTTCGCACGATGTATATCGAGCTTCATCGGCCTCTGCTTACCCCTTCCTATCTTCGCTAAGGAGTTTCCCATGCCCCTCAAAACTCGTCCCATCATGGCAGAAGATCTTTATGCCCTGCAAAGCTTGAATGGATCTCGGCTGCGTTAAAATCTCTCGAGCAACTATTCAGACTTTCCTCAAAACTTTTGTACATGTCATTGCGAGGAGCGTTCTTTGCAGTGAAGTAATCCTAAAATGTTCAAGCTGGCCTGATAAATGGGAGATTGTTTCGCCAAGAAGCTCACAATGATATGGCTGAGCGGTTACTCTTTCAAAGCTTTTGGAGGTTAAAGATGCGCAAGTGGATTGTAAAGCACGAAATGTTTGCCCTCCTTGTGGGTCTGATCCTGATTTCTGCAGTGGTTTATTTGCCATTCATTCGTCAGATCGGATACCTGTACGATGACTGGTACTTGATGTATGCCGCCAAAGCCTATGGGCCACTTGCCTTCATTGACATTTTCAGCGTAGATCGTCCGGCGCGCGCCCTGGTGATGATCCCTGCCTATATTCTCTTTGGCGACAATCCGCTTTATTACAACCTCAGCGCCTATGCCTGGCGGGTGATTTCTGCCTTCTGTTTTCTCTGGTTACTACGTATGCTCTGGCCACGCCAGCGCTTTGAGACGTTTCTGGCCTCCTTGCTCTTCCTCATCTATCCGGGATTCCTTTCCCAGCTCAATGGCATTGACTATCAATCCCAAATGGTGAGCCTGGCGGCTGCCATGTTCTCGATTGCGCTCAGTGTGAGAGCCTCGCTGGAAAGTTGGGTGGGAAGGCGCATACTCCTCATAGTCCTTGCAGCTCTCTTTGGATGGTTGTATCTTGGCCTGGTAGAATATTTCATTGGTTTTGAATATTTGCGCGCAATCAGTTTACTCCTCCCCTTTCTTTGGAATTCTGATGCATGGAAAGAAAAATTAATATCCGCAGGCAAACGTTATCTTCCCCACGCCTTTATTCCATTTGCTTTTTTATTGTGGCGCGTTTTCTTTTTCTCCAGCGAACGGAAAGCTACAAATATCTTCTACCAGCTCGGAGGTGTTCTGCAATCTCCCTTGATGGTACCTCTGCGTTGGCTCTCCAAACTGGCGACTGAGACCTTAGATGTCCTTTTCCTCGCCTGGGGAGTCCCTTTTTCCAGATTATATCCTCTCTTACGGCCGGAACACGTTCTGATTGCACTTGGAGCTTCGTCGCTGGTACTGTTTGTGCTCTGGCGTTTCTTCTCCTATTGGGTAGGGAACTTTTCCGAAGAAAGCAAATCGCCAAACTGGGAAAAGGAGATACTTACGGTTGGAGGAGGCATGATACTGGCCGGCTTGCTACCGGTCATTATGGTGAACAGAGAAGTAGATTTCGTAAACTTTTCTCGCTATGCGCTTGCCAGCGCAACAGGGGTAGGCATACTCGTTGCTGCAGCCGTAACTCATTTCTCTCAGCAATGGCTTCGCTGGACAATTCTTTCTGCCTTAATAGCAATTTCTGTTTTTACTCATTACGGGAATGCAACTCTCGCTTATCTTTATACGAAAGATGCGAGAGAATTTTGGTGGCAGGTTAGCTGGCGCGTTCCAAACTTTCAAGAGGGAACAACCCTGGTAGCGAATTATCCAATGGGGAATATTCAAGAGGATTATTTTGTCTGGGGACCCGCCAATCTGATTTACCGTCCATCTCCATCATCCAACAAAGGAGGTATGCGACCCTCTCTGTATGCATGGATATTTACGGATAACGGGGTGAGAAACCGTATATTGGCTGGCCAGTCACAAACCTATAACCGCAAAAAAATCATCGTGTACCCCAACGCTCAAACTCTGCTTGTTCTGTCAAGGCCCTCTGCGAATTCGTGTGTTCATCTTCTGAATGGCAGCCAACTGGAACTTTCGGCGAGTGAACCAAGCGGGATTATAGTGATTGCTCCCTTCTCTCGCCCGGAACGGGTTATTCTGGATGGCCCTGCTCACATGCCCTCCCCCACGATTTTTGGCCCTGAACCGCCCCATGGCTGGTGCTTTTTCTACGAAAAGGCCGATCTGGCGCGCCAACGCGGGGATTGGGAGAAGGTCATTCAGCTCGGGGAACAGGCTTTTGATCAGGGATTGCAGGCGGAAGATCCCATCGAATGGATGCCCTTTTTGCAAGCGTATGCCCAACGCGGCAATCTTGCCCGGCTGCTGGATATAAAAGACAAAATGAAGAACGCCGATCCCTGGGTAATGCAGCAGGTCTGCCAGCGTCTTTCCTCCCTCCCGGAGATTTCACCACAGACACAGGAATTTGTGCGAACTTCTTTCTGTACCCCTTGATGGATGCTGATAAGGAGTTTCCCATGCCCCTCAAAACTCGTCCCATCACGGCAGAAGACCTTTATGCCCTGCAAATCCTGAAGGATGTGCGCCTTTCGCCCGATGGAAAGTTCATCGTCTACAGCCTGGAATGGGTGGATCGCAAAACCGAGAAAAAATATTCCAACCTGTGGCTGGTAGACGCTGAAAAAGGCGCACCGCGACGTTTTACCCACGGAAAGCACAAAGATTTCTCTCCGCGCTGGTCGCCGGATGGTCGCCAGATCGCCTTCCTTTCCAATCGCGAGGATGCGGAAAAGCCACCCCAGGTCTACCTGATTTCCCTGGAAGGAGGCGAAGCGCAGCCCCTCACATCATTGCAAGGAGAGATCGGTCAGCTTTCCTGGTCGCCGGATGGCCGTTTCCTGCTTTGCACCTTCCGCCGCACCGACGCGGAAGTGCTGGAGCGCGAAAAAGACGAGCAGAAGAAGAAACTGGGTGTCGTTGTGCGCATTTACGAACGCGTCTTCTACAAGCTGGATGGCTATGGCTATCTTCCCCACGAACGCACGCACATCTGGCTGATTGATGCTCGCAGTGGCCGCGCTCACCCTTTGACCGATGGCCCGATCCACGATGAGCGCGATCCGAGTTTCTCCCCCGATGGCCGCTGGATCGCCTTCATCTCCAACCGTGCCGAAGACCCGGATCTGCGCCCGGAGGCGGATGATCTCTTTGTCATCCCTGCGGCTGGCGGCGAAATGCGGCGCATTCCCACCCCACCCGGCCCCAAATCCCTGCCGGCTTTCTCCCCCGATGGCCGCTGGATTGCCTACATCGGTCGTGAAGGCGAAGGGGAAGGCTGGAAGAACGATTCCCTCTGGATTGTCCCGCTGGATGGCTCCGCGCCGGCCCAGAACCTGACCGCCAGGTATGATGTCCATGTTTCCCCCTGGACAATCAACGATGTCGGGCAGCCGGAAGCAATGCCTCCCGTCTGGTCCAACGATGGCGAACGTCTCTACTTCCAGGCTGTTCGCCATGGTAGCTCTCTCCTCTACGCCATCTCGCGCCGGGGCGATGATCTGCACGAGGTGATCGGTGAAGGCGGCGTGGTCGGAGCTTTCACCTTTGACCGTGAGCAGCGCCGCCTGGCCTATTTCTACGGGCGCATGGATGATCCGGCCCAGGTCTATGTGCGCGATATGGACGGGCAGGTCATTCGTCACCGCACGCGCATTAATCGCGACCTGCTGGATAGGGTTCAACTCAGCCCGGTGGAAGAGGTCTGGTTTAAAGGCGCGGATGGCAATGATTTGCAGGGCTGGATCATGAAGCCCCCCGATTTCGATCCGCAGCGTAAATATCCCTCGATCCTGTACATTCATGGCGGGCCGCTCACACAGTATGGCAAATTTTTCATGCACGAGTTTTACTACCTGGCCGCGCACGGTTACGTGGTCTACTTCTGCAACCCGCGCGGCGGGCGCGGCTATGGGGAGGCTCATGCCAGAGCCATCTGGGGCGCCTGGGGCACTGCGGATTACGCTGATCTGATGGCCTGGGCCGACTACATGGAACGGCAACCCTATATAGACTCCCAACGGATGGGCGTCGCCGGCGGCTCCTATGGCGGCTACATGACCCTCTGGATCATCGGTCACACCTCGCGCTTCGCCGCTGCCGTCGTCGAGCGGTGTGTGAGCAACTTCATCAGCGAATGGGGTTCAAGCGATTTCAACTGGACTTTTGAGTACGAGGTCCAGGCCGGCCCGCCTTTCCAGGATTTTCAGAAATGGTGGGACCTTTCCCCGATCAAATACGTCGGCAATGTGCGCACCCCGACCCTGGTGGTTCATTATGAGAATGATCTGCGCTGTCCGATTGAACAGGGCGAGCAGGTGTTTGTGGCCTTGAAGCGACTTGGCGTCCCCACGCGTTTTGTGCGCTTCCCGGATGAATTTCACGGCCTCTCGCGCACGGGGCGTACGGATCGCCGCGTGGTGCGCCTGGAACAGATCCGTCAGTGGTTCGACACCTGGTTGAAAGACCACCCGCTTTCGCCGCATAGCCAGGGTTCATAACACGCCATGCGCCAGACGAAAGGACAGCTTGCTCGTTCCGCGGCCGGGGTGATGCTGGCCTTCTTGCTGGCCCAACTGATCGGCCTGGCACGGCGCATCCTGGTAGCGCGGGCATTTGGCGCCAGCGCCGCCCTGGATGCCTTCGTCGCCGCCAATCGGGTCTCTGAGACGCTCTTCAATCTGGTCGCCGGCGGCGCATTGGGTTCGGCCTTCATTCCCACCTTTACCGCTTTGCTCGCTCAGGAGAAGCGCAAAGAGGCCTGGGAGCTGGCAGCCTCCATTGCCAGCTGGGTCTTGCTACTGCTCACCTTGCTGGCGTTCCTGGCAGGACTCTTTGCTCCATGGCTGGTGCGCTACGCGCTGGCACCGGGGTTCTATGCCGATGCCTCTCAGTTTGAACGGACGGTGCTCCTGCTGCGCATTCAGCTCCTCTCGGCAGTGCTTTTTGGTCTGAGCGGCCTGGTGATGGGGATTCTGAATGCTCATCATGTCTTCTTTATCCCGGCCATCACCCCGGCGCTGTATCAGCTTGGCATGATCTTTGGCGTCCTTGTGCTCAGCCAACGGATGGGGATTCGGGGACTCGCCTGGGGCGTGGTGATAGGCGCAGCCGGCCATCTTCTGGTGCAGCTTCCCTCCCTGATGCGCCTGCCTGCGCCGCCGGAGGGGAAGTATCGTCTCACCCTGGGGCTTGGGCAGCCGATGGTGCTCCAGGTGGCGCGCCTGATGGCGCCGCGTCTGTTTGGCGTGGCGATTGTACAGGTCAATTTCTGGGTCAACATCTGGCTGGCCTCGCGCATGGCGGAAGGCAGTGTGAGCGGGATCGAATATGCGTTTGCCCTGATGCTCATGGCCGAAATCGCCATTGCCCAATCTGTGGCCACGGTCATCCTGCCCACGCTCTCAGCCCATTATGCCCTGGGCAAATTGACCGAACTGCGGGCCGCCCTCGTTCAGGCCTTGCGTGCCGTGCTGTTCCTGGCCCTGCCGGCGGCGGCCGGCCTGATCCTGCTCCGTTTCCCGATCATCGCCTTCCTCTACCAGCGCGGCCAGTTCACCACTCGCTCCACGGAGCTGGTGGCCTGGGCCTTGCTCTGGTATGCCCTGGGCCTGCCGGCTCATGCTGTTCTGGAGGTGCTGGCGCGCGCCTTCTATGCCATGCAAGATACTCGCACACCGGTCCAGGTGGGTTTCCTGGCCATGAGCCTGAACATCCTTTTCAGCCTGCTCCTGGCGCGCCTTTTTAGCATTTGGGGATGGATGCCCCATGGAGGCCTGGCGCTGGCGAACTCGCTGGCTACCACCCTGGAAGCAGGTGCTTTGTTCTGGCTGATGCGTAAACGTCTTCAGGGGATGGAAGGAAGACGACTCGCCCGCGGCCTGCTGCAGGCCCTGGGCGCGACCCTGCTGATGAGCGTGGTGCTGCTTGGGACGCTACGCACGCTCTCCCCTGCGACCCCGGCCGCGCTGCCCGCCCTGGGCGGTGTCCTTTTGGGCAGCCTGGTCTATCTCCTGCTCCTGTGGCTGATGCGCGTTCCTGAACTCAGTCTCCTCCCGCTCAAATTTTCCCGTTCCCAGGCGAGGTTCCCATGATCTATCGTCTCTATGCTTCCCTTGCTACGCTTCGTTCTGCGTTGGTCTGGACGCTCCTGGCGGCGATGCTTTTCATCAGCCTGATCCAGATCATGCGAGCACTTCCACCTTCTGCGCCTTCCGTCGTGGCATTGCAACTGGCCTTCACCCCGTCGCGCATGGAGGCCGTGCTGAACGCCTGGGGAGCGTCGGGAAGGCAGGCCTATCTGCTCAGTCTGGCGCCGGACTTTTTCTACCCGCTTGCCTATGCATGTGCCCTCGGTGCCTGGATTGCCTTTCTGACTGCCATCCCTGGCCGCGCCCCCTCCTTCTGGGTCTTGTTTCTCTTCACGCTGCCGTTCGTGGCTGCTGCGATGGATTACGTGGAAAACTTTCTCCATCTATGGATGCTTGCCCTGACTGATTCCCTTTCCCCCTCGCTGATCTTTCTTGCCTCCCTCGCCGCTGCTATCAAGTGGGGTCTGGCTGGAATTTCCCTCCTCAGCCTTCCGCCTCTCTTCCTCCGTCGGTGGATGATCGGGAGGGTGAGCGCCCGTAAGCAGCAGAACGCAGGGGTGTAATGGAGAGCGCAGATAGACTTGCATATCCCTCGCCATCTACCCCGGCAGGCTCGAATAGCAGGCTGGCAAGCCTGCCTTGCATTCCACCGCCCGATGTGGTCTGATGTGCTCCTCCGTCATTCGCGGTTATCCTCCATCGTCCACGGTCTACCGTCCATCGTCCAACCGCCGTCCGCGGTCTGCCGTCCGCGGTCTGTATCCGCATACACAACGCTAATCCTCCTCTATCCATTTTTTGACATTCTCAAGGTACGATCATTCCAGATGTCAAGAGATTCACACTTCCAGGAGGATTCCTATGACCATCTATGTGCGTACCTTTCCCCCGCGCGGGCGACGTTGGGCTGAATGGCGAGAGCAGGCTGAGCGCTCTCTGGCTGTCAATGTTCGGGATGATGGCGAGGCCTATGTGCTGACCGCGTTCGTTCCGGGCGTCAAAGCAGAAGACCTGAAAATCCAGGTGGTGGACGATACAGTCGTGATCGAAGGGCATTACCCGAAGGAAGAGCAGGAATATCTCCTCTGCGAACTACCTGCTGGCTCCTTCCAGCGCGTCTTGCGCCTGCCGGCGCCGTTGGACGCGGATGCCGTCGAAGCGACCTTGAGCAATGGCGTGCTCACCCTGCGCCTGCCGAAGGCCGCTTCGCTGCGCCCGAAGACCATTCAAGTCAAAGCTCGTTGAACGGGATTTGGAGCAGAACAGACAAGGCAAAGGCAGGGAATCTCCCTGCCTTTTTTATTCTATCCCTGGGGTGTATCTTCTTGCGTTTCTCCTCTGGCTCGCAATCCCCACACCAGCACGCCGATCCCGCTTCCCAGCGCAAACGCACCCAGCGCGCCAGCTGTCGCAAAGCGCACGAACACTGCAACCAGGGCGAAAAACCCCAAAACGGCGGCAATTTGAAGCTGCCACATCCCCTTACGATAGGCATCGGCCGCCATCCAACCCGTTCCTAACCCCAAAACGATCAGGCCGACAAAACGCATCAGAATACCCAAAACTTCCAGAACGGTTGCAAGCACAGGATTCATCATCACGCACCTCCAGTTAGAATGTGGATAACAGGATTATACCTGAATAGCGACGATAGAGGGTATGCAGAAGTACTGTATCATTCGTTCAAGAAATTCGCAGCGAGTTGCCCGAAAGCCATGAAAAAACCTCCGTCTCCTGTCATTGCGAGCGCAGCGCATGTCCCGAGCGCAGCGTGGGGAAAGCAATCTCCTGGCCGATAGGGGGATTGCTTCGCCGCCTGCGGCGGCTCGCA
>Ga0209227_1001562_pt1 | contig 17531 bp, 12 predicted proteins | sample YNPBryantNP2012_FD_185815 | JGI IMG/M metagenome (GOLD analysis project Ga0209227, IMG submission 185815) | Anoxygenic and chlorotrophic microbial mat microbial communities from Yellowstone National Park, USA - YNP Bryant NP 2012 (SPAdes)... ...
GAACAAAACTCAAGGCTATTTTTGGAAGCCTGGAAGACCTGACCGAATTGCTCGGTACCGTGACCGCTTGCATTGAACGAAGCAATTTGACCAGCCGCTTATTCAATAGCCGTCAGACCCGCAAAACTTTGGCGTTTTCCAAAGACCTGGTTTATTGTCGCGCCACTGCCACCTGGGAAGACATGTACTACAATCTCGTCAAACATCACAAGGCCTGCGCCTGCCCGTCAGGAATGTTCCAGGACGCAAATGGATGTCACGAACAGCGGCTATGGCTGTTCATCTACAGATCATGCTTGGATTGTTGCTCTTAACTTAACAGGGAGACTACCTGGACGTGCGCTTGAGACAAACAGGATGAAAATCATGCTCACAGTGACTTCTCTCATTTATTACCCCATCAAAGCCTGCCGCGGTTTCGAGGTGGGCAGCGCAAAGATCGAACGCATGGGATTGGAATATGACCGCCGCATGATGGTGGTCACTCCCCAGGGACAGTTCCTGACCCAGCGCGAACACCCCCGCCTGGCGCTGGTCACGCCAACCTTGCAAGGGGATCAATTGGAGCTTTCTGCTCCCGGTTTCGATACGGTTCGGCTCTTTATTCAAAAGCAGGGCACCCCTGTTGCAGTAAATATCTGGAAAAGCCACGGCGTGCAGGCCATTGATCAGGGGGAAGAGGCGGCAAAATGGTTCTCGGAGTGGTTGGGGGCGCCGGTGCGGCTGGTGCATCTGGCAGCAGGGTACATTCGCCGCATCAACGAAAAATACGCCGTTCATGCCGATGATCACACCGCTTTTGCCGATGGCTACCCCATTTTGCTCGCTTCGGAAGACTCGCTGAACGATCTGAACGCCCGCCTTTCTACCCCTGTTCCGATGAATCGGTTTCGCCCCAATCTGGTGGTGCGCGGAGAGGCCCCCTTTGCCGAAGACGGCTGGAAGCGCATCCGCATCGGCAGCGTGGAACTGGCCATCGTAAAACCCTGTGCCCGCTGTGTGGTCACCACCATTGACAAGGAGACGCTGGAACGTAGCCCAGAGCCTTTGCGCACGCTGAGCACTTACCGGCGCGGCCCCCGCGGCGTTCTGTTTGGGATGAATGCCATTCCTCTCACGGAAGGTTACGTGACCACCGACATGCCGGTCGAAATCCTGGCTTGAAGCGAGGCCGCCCGCTGTGGCCAAAGCAGGCTTGGGAACCCTCCCCTAACTGCCGGCTTCCCTCGCAGCGATAGCAGCGGCGTATTTATCCGCGAACAGCGCCGGTTGGCCGCCGGTGTGCCAGAAGAGCACCGTCTCGTCCTTGCCGAAGAAGCCTTTGCGCGCCAGGTCAATCAGCCCGGCGGCAGCGCGGCCGGTATAGACCGGGTCGAGCAGCAGCCCCTCCAGCCGGGCAAAGAGACGCACGGCCTCGCGCTCGGCCCCGGTCAGCACGCCGTAGCCGGCCGCGCAATAATCCTCATTGACCAGGATTTCCTCGGGGGAAAACTCGATGCGCTCCCCGAACTTTTCGGAGGTCTCGGCGGCCAGATTCGCCACGCGGACCTGGAGACTGCGGCGCGGTTCGTCCACGCTGATGCCCAGCAGGCGGCCGCGGTAACCAAACAGGCGCGCCCCCAGCGTCAGCCCGGCCTGGGTGCCGCCCGAGGAGGAAGCAAAGACGATCCAATCGGCTTCAATGCCCTGCTGCAGGAATTCTTCTATCGCAAAGGCATACCCCAGCGCGCCGACGGCGTTCGAGCCGCCGTAGGGGACGAGGTAGGGGCGCTTCCCCTCGGCTCTGGCCTGCTCGAACGTCTCTGCCAGGACGCGCTCGCGGTGTTCCCGTCCGCCTGCCCAGACGAGGCGCGCTCCCAGCAGGGTGTCCAGCAGGAGGTTGGCCGAGGCGCGTTCGGGCGGCTCGCCGGTCAGGACGAGGATGCAGTCCAGGCCGAATTTTGCCGCCGCGGCTGCAGTCTGGCGGCAGTGATTGGATTGCACCGCCCCGGCCGTGATGAGCGTGTCGGCGCCCTGGGCCTGGGCCTCGGCCAGCAGGAACTCCAGTTTGCGCGTCTTGTTGCCGCCAAAGGCCAGGCCGGTCTGGTCGTCGCGTTTGACGAGCAGCCGCGCCAGGTTCAGGGTCCGGGCGAGGCGCGGCAGTTCCTCGACCGGGGTGGGGAGGTGGGCAAAGCGCAGGCGTGGGATCATGGCTAAATCGTGAGTGTGATGATTCCGGCAATCGTCAACAGCGTGCCGATGGCCGTTTTCCAGGTCAGCGGTTCGCCGCCGAAAATAATGCCCATCAGCGCGCCGAAGAGCGGGGAGGTGAAGGCGATGGGCATGACGCGGTTGAGCGGGGCGCCTTTCAGGGCGGCGTAGAAGCACAACATGCCGATTGCCCCGGCCACCAGACCGCCGCCCAGCACCATCATCAGGATGGCTTTCGTCCCGGCCTGCGGGAGGGTTTTCCATTGCGGGAAGGAGACCGCACCGAGGATAACCAGCGCTACCGCTGTGCGGAGGGTGATGCCCATCTGCGGAGAGAGGCCGCCCAGGTGCAGGCCTTTCTTTTCGAAGTAGCCGCCAATCCCCCAGGCCATGGCAGTCAACAGGGCGAGAAGTTGTGGGTTCATGGATGCCTCCAGGAGAGAATGTGCAGAAATTGTAATCGAATTCTGCCACAGATTGCCACAGATTGCCACAGATTGACACAGATGGACACAGAGGGACGCAGATTGCCACAGATGGACACAGATGGACACAGAGGGACGCAGATTGCCACAGATGGACACAGATGGACACAGAGGGACGCAGATTGCCACAGATGGACACAGATTGACACAGATTGACGCAGATGGACACAGAGGGACACGGGTAAAAGATGGAGCGCTTTGTGCGAACTGGACTTCACCGCAGAGACGCAGAGACACGGAGAAGAAGCCAGAAATGCCCCCGTGTTTCACGGGCTATTCTCAGGTAAAATAAGAGTGAATTTGTCTAAAATCTTGCCGGGCAACGGATGGCAGGTACTCGAAAAGTTTTGGAGGAATGCGATGTCCAAACCTGCGCGCTATGCGCCTCTTCTGGTGATTCTGCACTGGCTTTCGGCCTTTCTGGTGATTTTTATGCTGTTGGCGGGCATGTTCTCGCTCAAGCAAATGCCCAACACGGGGGCGAAGGTCCCCTTCCTGGCGATTCACATGGCAACGGGAATCACTATTCTGCTCCTGACCGTGTTGCGGGTGCTGGTGCGACTTTCAACGCAATTGCCCCCTGCCGCTACGAGCGGCAGTCCCCTCCTGGATGGACTTGCCCGCCTGACGCATGTGCTGCTTTACCTGGGCATGATCGGGATGGGATTGAGCGGGATGGGGGTGGCCTCGCAGGCAGGGTTATTCGAGAGCGTTTTTCAGCGCTCGGGTGCGCCCCTGCCGGAGGATTTCTTTGTCTTCCCGGCGCGCTACGCTCACGGTTACCTGGCCCTCGGCCTGCTGGCGCTGGTGGGGCTGCATGTGGCGGCCGCTTTGTATCATCAATTCGTGCGCAGGGACAATCTCCTGGCGCGTATGGGGTGGGGGAGAAAGTAAGCGTAAGACAATCGCAAACTGTTCCCCTACAGTTGCACGATGAGCAGGGTGGGGCAAGTGCAAACAGAGCAGGTCACGTTTATGGAGTTTAACAAAATAGCGAGCGAAGCGACCGCCAGGCGTGCCCGTAGAGCAAGCAATCTCCCAACCAGCAAGGGGATTGCTTCGCCGCCTTTGGCGGCTCGCAATGACATCCGGCAAAAGAGAAAGTTAAACGTGACTACTGCTTCTCCACGATGGGCAGGGTGAGCAGGGCGTGGGGGACGATGAGGGCGCGGCAGTCACGGCCGAGGTCTTTGGTGGCGATGGCCAGCGCCTCGTCCATCGTAGCCGCCGGAATCATCTTGCAGGCAGCCACCACGTCTGGGAATTCACTCCCGACGATGATGACCCGCGTTTGCTCCAATACCTTTGCCATCACAAATGCCCGCTGCTGACCGGGCGGATAACCGTTGCGGCGGGCGTCTTCCAGAATGGCGCCGACAGACGGGGCGTCGCGCATCGCTTTCAGGAAACGCTGTTCGCCCACCCCTGCCCCGGCGCCTTCGGGACAGCGCGCTGGAATGATGAAATAGCCGCCTGGCCGGACGACCGGAGTCGGCGCGAAGAACAGGTACGAAGCGGCGCGGCTGGCCTGGTAGAGGTTGACGTCTTTGGGATGGCCCACGCCGCCGATGGCGAGGTCGTATTGCCGGGGAACGGGCGTTTCATAGACCTGGCGGGCAAAGGCCACCAGTTCGCCGAACGCCGCGTCCGGCTCGCCGGCAGCGACCTTGAGAACGCGCTTCTCCTCGTCCATCACCACGTTCAAGATGAAACGCAAACCGGCGCGGCGGGCGGCCTCGCGAATGGCCTCGTGGAAAGGGTTGCCCTCGATCCGTCCCAGCCGCGTGCCGGGGTGCTCGAGGAAGGCCGGGCCGTGGGTGTGGGCGATGGTGGCCTCCCCGGCCGCGCCGATGGCAACCGTTTTGCGTCCGCCGGAATAACCGGCGTACTGGTGCGGCTCGACGAGACCGGTGGCGATCAACAGGTCGGCCTCGACGGCGGCGCGGTGGATGTGGACCGGCACCCCGCCAGCGGTGAGGCCCAAATCGGCCAGAGCGGCCGGGTTCTGCGGCTCGTTGTCCAGGACCCGATAGCGGCGCACCGTTTGCGGGCCGAGGCGGGTGGCTTTCTCCTCCGGCGTGGAGGGACGGTGCATCCCCACGCCGCACAGCAGGGTAATGTCGGCATCGCGCACGCCGGCGCGCTCCAGGTCAGCGAGCAGGGCCGGGACGAGCAAATGGTCGGGGGTGGCGCGGGTGCTGTCGGTGAAGACGATGCAGACGCGGTCGCCGGGGCGGGCCAGTTCGCGCAGGGGCGGGGAGCCGGTGGGACGGTCGAGCGCCGCCCGGATGGCGGCCGACGGGTCGGGGAGCGGCGGGACGGGCTTCGAGACGGCTACGTCTGCCTGCATCCCCTCCGGCAGGGTGAATTCCAGTTCGCCGGTGGCGTAGGGGACGCGGTAGGTGCGCCTCATTGCAGCAGGTCCCGCAACGCGACCGGAGAGGGGAGATGGATGCGCAGGATGCGCCGTCCGCGGGCCGCCAGGGCTTCGTAGTCTCCCAGGGCCTGGGCGCGCTCCAGGATGCCAAAGGTCAGGCCGCGGCCGGGGATGTCGAGGTCTTCGGTCGGGTCGGCGGTGATTTGGAGGAAGAGGCCGCTTTGTGGGCCGCCCTTGTGCAGTTGCCCGGTGGAGTGGAGGAAACGCGGCCCAAAGCCGACGGTGGTGGCGCAGCCGGTGCGGGCGCGGACCCGCAGGCGGAGTTCCGTTAACGCGGCCTGCATCTCCCTGTTGCGTGGCAGGTAGGCGTTGATGGCCACGTAGTCGCCGCGCTGGGCCAGGGCGAAGAAATCAGCCAGGAGGTCTGAAAGCGAATTGCCGGTCAGGGGCTGGTTGGTGATGACTCGCAGGCCGTCCTTTTGCCACAGGGGAGCGGGTTCGGCCAGTTGTTTTTCCTGCAGGTAGGCAGCGATTTTGGCTTTGGTGCGGTCTTTGTTGTCCTGCACGTCGGGCTGGTCGAAGGCGTTGATCCCGAGGAGATGGCAGGCAATGGCAGTGGCGATTTCCCAACGGTAGAATTCGGCGAGGAGGGCGTCGAGATTGGGGACGGGAAATTCCAACACGGGGTGTCCGGCCGCCTTGAGCGCCGTTATCGCCTCGTCGTATGCGCCGTTTACCCTGAAGTAAACGAACAGACGGTCGGGGCCGTAGTCGGCAGGCGCGCCGATGGGTTCGCCGTCCACGACAACGATGCCTTTGCCGTCTTTGCCGGAGGATTCGGCGATGAGTTGCTCCAGCCACGAGCCAAAGGCGGCCACGTCGAGGTCGGCGAGGAGGGTGAGTTTATCGCGGCCGGCGAGGGCGGCTGTGCCCAGGGTAACACCCAGGACGAGGCCGGGGTTGCGCCCGGCAGGCACTTCGGCGCGGCAGTCGCTCATCATTTGCGCGGCGGAGGCGAGCATGCGGTCGAGGTCGAGGCCCATCAAGGCCATCGGCAGGAGGCCGAAATCGGTCAGGACAGAGAAGCGTCCGCCGACGGTCGGGTCAGCGAGCAAGATGTGGCGGAAGTTGCGCTCGCGCGCCAGCGCTTCGAGCGAGGTGCCGGGGTCGGTGATGGCGACGAAGCGGCTGCCATCGCCGCCGGTGAGGTGCCAGAAGTAATCCAGCATGGCGTTGACTTCGGCGGTGCCGCCGGATTTGGAGGAGACGATGTAGAGGCTCTCGGAGGGGGGAAAGTCTCTGGCGGCCTGGGCAACCTGGGACGGGTCGGTTGAGTCGAGAATGGAGAAGGGACAGCGCCCGCCGAAGACGAGCGAGAGCACTTCGGGGGCGAGAGAGGAGCCGCCCATGCCTAGCAGGAGGAATTTTTGGATTCCTGCCTGTTGGATTTCCCCGGCCACGGCCTGGATGCGCTCCCGCCGCGTTTGCGAGGTCTGCGGCAGGGTGAGCCAGCCGAGGCGTTTGCGGATTTCGTCCTGGCCGCGCGGGTCTGTGGTCCACAGGGAGGGGTCGCCAGCCCACAGGCGGGTGGGGACAGAGGCGGCCTCGAGGCGAGAAACGGTCTGTTGGATGGCGCCGGCGAGAGGTCCGAGGGCAGCGGCCGCGGCGGAGCGGCGCGCTTCGATGGCGGCGAGCATGGCGGCGAAGGCGTCAGCAAAGGCTTTTACGCCTTCGTCTTCCAGTTCCTGGGTGACGCGCTGGATGGAGATACCAAGCGATTCGAGTTCGGCGAAGAGGCGGCGGGCGTCATCGAGGCCCTCGTGGATGGTGAGGGCGGCGCGGCCATGGTCGCGGAAGGCGTCGAGGGTTTGAGGCGGGACGGTGTTGACGGTATCGGGGCCGATGAGGTTATCCACGTAAAGGGTATCTGGGTAGGCCGGGTTTTTCGTGCTGGTGGAGGCCCACAGCAGGCGCTGGAGACGGGCGCCAGCAGCGCGCAGTCGCTCCCAGCGCGGGCCGGCAAAGGTCTCGCGGAAGGCGGCGTAGGCCAGGCGCGAGTTGGCGATGGCGGCGCGGCCGCGCAAGGGCGAGTCGGCGGGGAGCAGGGCGTCTATTTTGGTGTCTATGCGCGAGACGAAGAAGGAGGCGACCGAGGCGATGCCGTCAAGCGGCAAACCGGCGGTCAGGCGGTCTTCCAGGCCGGAGAGGTAGGCGTCCATCACGGCGCGGTAGCGCTCGATGGAGAAGATGAGGGTCACGTTGACGTTGAGACCGGCGGCAATGGCGGCGCGGATGGCTGGCAGGCCCTCGGCGGTGGCCGGGATTTTGATCATGAGGTTCGGGCGGGCGACGCGCTCCCAGAGTTGTTTGGCCTGGGCAACAGTCGCTTCGGTGTTGTGGGCCAGGGCGGGATGGACTTCGAGCGAGACGTAGCCATCGCCACCGTGCGTCTCGTCGTAGAGCGGGCGGAAGAGGTCGCAGGCGCGGCGGATGTCTTCGACGGCGAGTTGCCAGAAGATGTCTTCGGCGCTCCAGCCGGCCCAGGCCATGGGGGTAAGGGCGGGGTCGTAGTCATTCGTGCGGGCGATGGCGTTGTGGAAGATGGACGGGTTGGAGGTGACGCCGCGGATTTCGCCGCGCTCGATCATGGCTTTCAGTTCGCCGTTCTCCAGCAGGCGGCGCTGGATGTTGTCGTACCAGAGGGATTGGCCAAGTTGATGCAGTTGTTGAATGGGGGTGGACATTACAGCGTTTCCTCCAGTGCTCTTACTTTTTGGACGCGCCGGGCGTGACGTTCCTGACCGGGATCGTTGCCGAGGAAGCGGGCGGAGAGGAAGGCGGTCACGATTTCGCGCGCCAGTTCGGGGCCGATGATGCGTGCCCCCAGGCAGAGAACGTTCATGTCGTCGTGTTCTACGCCCTGATGGGCAGAGTAGGTGTCGTGGCAGACGCCGGCATAGACGCCGCGCATTTTGTTGGCGGCGATGCAGGCGCCGATGCCGGATCCGCAGAGCAGGATGCCGCGCTCGGCTTGGCCGCTTTGCAGGGCGCGGCCCACTTTTTCGGCGTAGTCGGGATAATCTACTGGCGAGGAGGAATCTGTACCCAGGTCGAGGACGGTATGCCCGAGTTGACGGGCGGTTTCGGCGATCAGTTCCTTGAGTGGAAAGCCACCGTGGTCACAGGCAATCGCAATTTTCATTGTTGAGTTTCTCCGTGAACTTGTATTGATTCTACTGCAAAAACCTTTTTTACTACAAAGGGCACAAAGGAGCACGAAGTTTTTTCAAACAATTGTGCGCCGAAATTCAAGATTCTCAATTGAGCCTTTTAGAAATCCTTTGTGTACTTCGTGTCCTTTGTGGTTCAAGACCTTTTTGCAGTAGAGTCAATTCATTTGCTCGAGTTGCTCGACAAGTTTTGCCAGGACGTCGAAGCCGCCCTGCCAGAAGGCCTCGGAACGGATGTCAATGCCAGCAGCGGCACAAATATCCGCTGGGGATTTCGAGCCACCCGCCGCCAGCATTTCCATGTAACGGGGTTTGAAGGCTTCGCCCTCGGCGCGATAGCGCTGGTAGAGAGACAGGACGAGCAGTTGCCCGAAGGCATAGGCATAGACGTAGAAGGGGGTATGGTAAATGTGCGGGATGGAGACCCATTCCCACTTGAACTCGTCACTGATCTCAACCGAGTCACCGAACTGTTCTTTGAGATTTTCCAGGTAAGCGGCGGCCAGGTCATCCACCGAGGCGTTGTTTTGGACCATCTCGTGGGCCTGCTTTTCGAAGAGGGCAAAGTAGGCCTGGCGCATGATGGTGGCGTAGGAGTCGTCAATCTGGCGGAAAAGGAGGTCGCGGCGGACAGCCTCGTCGCTCTCAGAGGCAAGCAATCGGTCAATGAGCATCATCTCGCCGAAGGTAGAGGCCGTTTCGGCCATCGGCAGGGAGGAGTGGAATGTGAAGACGTTGTGATGTTCGGCCATCATGGCATGGATGGCATGCCCGAGTTCGTGCGCCATGGTCGCCACGTCATCGGCGCGGCCCTGGTAATTGAGTTTGACCCACGGGGTCATGCCAGGAATGACGCTGGCGCAGAAGGCGCCGCTCTGCTTCCCCTTGCGCACTTCGCTATCGAGATGGTTTTGGTCAAAGACGCGGCGGGCTAAATCGCCAAAGCGGGGATGGAAGGCCGAGAAAGAGTCCAGCACCATCTCGGCTGCCTGGCTGAACTCATAGCGTTTGTCGGATTTGACCACCGGGGCGTAGATGTCGTAACGGCGCAGTTTTTCCATGCCCAGCAGCCGTGCTTTGAGGCGGAAGAAACGCTGAAAGATGACGGCGTTCTTTTTGGCAACATTGAGCAAGACTTCAACGGCATCATCGGGAACGTCATTGCCGAGGTTGCGCGCCGCGATGGGACTGGCGAACCGGCGCAGGGTCAGGTTTTCGTTGCGCCAGTCGCGGACGAGGGTCTGGTACATCTGTCCGAGGATGGCGCCATCCTGGCCGTAGACACGGTAAAGTTCCTGGTAGGCGCGGGCGCGCAGGTCGGGGTCTGCCTGACGGACGAGGGACATCAGTTCGCCGCGCGTCATTTCTTTGACCTGACCGTCCACTTCGATCTTGAAGACGTAGCGGTTGGTGATGGCATCGTACAGGGTGATGAGCGCTTCGCGACCGGTCACGTTCTTGAGGTTGATGACTTTTTCTTCGGCTTCGCTGAGCGTGTGCGGTTTGAATTTGCGCATGACTTCGAGGAAGTAGCGATAGTCGCCGGCGGCGTCCATCAAGCGAGCGGCATTGGCTTCATCCAGGTCTTTCCACCACAGGTTGAAGAAGAGGGTGCGATTTTCCATTTCGGCCATGAACTGCTGGATGCGACCCAGCAAGGCCTGGATTTGCTGATCCTGGGTGTTGGCGGCAAAAGCCAGTTCGGCATAGGCATACATTTTGTTTGCCAGCCGGGTTGTCTGTTCCATTTGCTCGAGAATTTTGAGAAAACTGCTGACGGAGATGTCGGGGGTCAGATGAGGGCGCAGTTGCTCAAAACTGGTGACCTGTTCGTCCAGTGTTTTGAAGGCGGTTTCCAGTTCGGGGCTGTTGGGACCAGGGAAAAGGTCATTCAGAGACCAGGCAGAAAGTTGGTAGGACATAGCTCCTTTGTGGATAATGTTTTTTGGAGAATCGCTAGACGTTGAACCGAATGTGGACAATGTCGCCGTCTTTGACAATGTATTCTTTGCCTTCCAGGCGCAGTTTGCGCCTTTGGCTTTGGCTTCGGCCATGCTGCCCAATTCGAGCAGGTCAGCGCAGGCGACCACTTCGGCGCGCACAAAGCCATGAGCCAGGTCGGTATGGATTGCCCCAGCCGCCTCGACCGCAGTGGCGCCGCGCCGGACAGTCCAGGCACGCACTTCGTCTTCGCCAACCGTGAAGAACGATTGCTGGTTGAGCAGGTCGTAAGACACTTTGATCATGCGGTTGAGCGACAGTTCGGTAATGCCGTATTCCTGCATAAAGATCGCCGCGTCTTCGGGGGGCAACTGGGCAATTTCCATCTCCAGTTTGCCCTGCAGGGCAATCACAGGGACGACGGTCTGGACCTGGGGAGCGGATTGCCCCTCACCGAGGTTGAGCAACACCAGGAGCGGTTTGCGGGTGAGCAGGCCAAAGCCGGAGAGGAATTTTTCTTCTTCGGCAGAAACTTCCACCCCGCGCAGTGGCTTTTCGGCGGCCAGCACCTCATGCAGGCGGGTGAAGAGGGCCGTCTGACGCTCGTTGAGGGCTTTGTCGGTGCCGCCTTTTTTGCGTTCTTCATTCAGCCGTTCCAGTTTGCGTTCCACAGCAATCAAGTCATTGAGGAGAAGTTCAGACTGCATGGAAGCAATATCACGCGCCGGATCCACACTGCCGAACGGATGCGGCACGTTTTCATCCGGGAAACAGCGGACGACGTGAATCAGACCGTCCATCTGGGTCAACTGATTGAGCAGCGGGCCAGCAATGCCGGTTTGGGAAGCGCCGCCTTCCAGTCCAGCGATGTCAGCATAGGTGACTTTGGCGTAGATCGTCTTGCGCGGCTTGAACATGGCCGAAAGAGCATCCACGCGGGGATCGGGGACATCCACGACCGCCGTGCGAACTTCGATGCGACCTGCCGAAGCCGTGGTTGGGGCGTGACCGCGAGTCAGGGCATTGAAGATGGTGGTCTTGCCGGATTGTGGAAAACCAATTATTCCGAGTTTCATATTCTCCTGAAGTTTGTGGTAAAATCTGGCGCTGTAAAGCGAAGTAATTTCGCCTTACACGCCGAAGTGGCGGAACTGGCAGACGCGCACGACTCAAAATCGTGAGGGCCTGAGGCCCGTGTGGGTTCGATTCCCACCTTCGGCATTATATCAAGAAAAATCCCTTTGTCGGGGAGTAGCGCCCGCCTTTGGCGGGACAGGCAATCGTCAAGACGGAGACTTCTCCCGGTTGCCTGTGCGCTTTGAGCGCTCGCGAGACCGCCATCTGGTGGTCTCGTTTTTGTTTTATTGGGAAACAGGACGATTTGCTGGCAAATAAGGAGCCGCCGATGAAAGTCACCTTGATTTTCTTTTTACTTGATTTGCTGATCTTGCTCGGCTACGGATTGGCTCTGGTGATCAATTTTCTGCGCCGCATTTTTGGCAGCCATACAAAAACGTAATCTTGCTCAGTTTTTAGCGCCTTGCGATAAAATAGGGACAACTTGAGTCCACTGCAAAAACCTTTTTGACCACCAAGGGCACAAAGAAGCACGACGTGTTTGCCCACAATTGTGCGCCGAAATTCAAGATTTTCAATTGAGCCTGTAACTATTCAGCCATCCACTCGAAACAGGGGTGTCACTGCGAACGAGCGCTTTTTGCGAGTGAAGCAGTCTCCCAAAGCATGGTTTTTCCTGTTCAAGACGAGATTGCTTCGGGCAGAGAACGCCCTCGCAATGACAGCCTGAATAGTTACTTGAGCCTTTTAGAAATCCTTTGTCCACTGCGTCTCCTTTGTGGCTCAAGACTTTTTTGCAGGAGAGTCAAAAAATTCTATATTTTCTGAGGAGGCCAGCATGCCTGAAATGAGCGATATTCTGGCGGTCATTCTCGGCGGGGGACGCGGTCAGCGTCTGTATCCTTTGACAAAACTGCGCTCCAAACCGGCCGTGCCAATTGCAGGCAAATATCGCCTGATTGACATCCCCATCAGCAACTGTATCAATTCCGGTATCTACCGCATTGATATCCTGACCCAATTCAACTCCCACTCCCTCCACCGCCACATTACCCAAACCTACCATTTTGACGCCTTCCACCTCGGCTTTGTTGAGATTCTGGCCGCCGAACAAACGCCCGAGTCGGCAGACTGGTACCAGGGAACCGCCGACGCCGTCCGCAAGCAACTGTTCCAGATTCGCTCAGCGCGGGCAAAGTATGTCCTCATCCTGGCTGGTGACCATCTCTATCGCATGGATTATGCCCCCATGGCCGAATTCCACTGGCAAAATCAGGCCGATATCACCGTTGCAGTCCAGCCGGTGGCGGCTGACGAAGCCTCTCGATTTGGGATTCTCAAGCGCAATGCAACAGGGCGCATCATTGACTTCCGTGAAAAGCCCAAAGACCCGGCTGTTCTACAAGAATTGATCAGCCGGGATGACCCAAAACGCCCCTTCCTCGGTTCCATGGGCATCTATCTCTTCAATACCGAAACGCTTATTGACCTGCTCACCCAACACCCCGACTTTGACGATTTCGGCGCCGACATCATTCCCTATTCGATTCAAAATTGCTCAGTTTATGGTTATGACTTTGACGGGTATTGGGCCGACATTGGAACGATTCGCTCCTTCTACGAAACGAATCTGGCCCTGACAATTGCCAACCCGCCTTTCAACTTTTACGACCCGGTGCATCCAATTTATACCCATGCGCGCTTCCTGCCTGGCTCGACGGTAGAGAACAGCGTGCTCCAAGATGTCCTGCTGGCCGAAGGCTGCCGCATCCAAAACGCTCAAATTACCCATTCGGTCATTGGCATCCGCTCTGTGATTGGAAGCGGCACAATGATCAAAGACAGTATCGTCATGGGGGCCGATTACTACGCCAATGAAATGCCCGGCCAGGTGCCAATTGGAATCGGGGCCAATTGCCACATTGAAGGTGCAATTATTGATAAGAACGCCCGCATCGGCGCCAATGTGGTCATTCGCCCCTTTCCCCCCATGACCGAGTTCATCAACGAAAACTGGGCCGTGCAAGATGGCATCGTCGTTGTTCCCAAAAACAGCGTCATCCCAGCAGGTACCCACATTGAACCGCCCGAATAGAGATTCGCAGGCAAACCCAGCCTGTAAAATCATCCCAACGGAGACTCCTTCCCACCATGAAAAAGAAAAAAGAGAATAACCCCACCACTCCCATCGCCCCCTCCTCCGACTGGCACAGCCTGCCAGCCGAGGCTGTGCTGGAACATCTCAAAGTGCGTGAAAGCGGCCTGACCAGCGCCGAGGCTGCTGAACGCCTCGCCCAATATGGCCCCAATCAGTTGACCGAGAAGCCCGGCCCGGGCTTTCTCAAAATGCTCTGGGATCAAATCAACAGTTTCGTCGTCTGGCTGTTGATTGTGGCGGCCATCATCTCCGGCCTGATCGGATGGAACGAATACCGCCACACCGGTGAGACGATTGAGTTCATCGAAACAGGCGCCATCCTGGCCATCGTCATCCTCAATGCCACCCTGGGCATCATCCAGGAACGGCGCGCCGAGCAGGCCCTGGCAGCCCTGAAGAAACTGGCCGCGCCCGATGCTCACGTCCTGCGCGACGGCCGCCGCGTCACCATCCCGGCGCGGGAACTGGTGCCGGGAGACATCGTCTTCCTCGAGGCGGGAAACTTCGTCCCGGCCGACGTGCGCCTGCTGGAGGCCGTCAATTTGCGCATCGAGGAAGCCTCGTTGACCGGCGAATCGCTCCCGGTTCAGAAGAACGCCGCCTCCATCCTCGACAAAAACGTCCCCCTCGGCGACCGCAAGAATACCGCCTTCATGGGGACGACTGTCTCCTATGGGCGCGGGCGCGGCGTGGTGGTGGCGACCGGCATGCGTACCCAACTCGGTCTGATTGCTGAAATGCTTCAGTCGGTGGATGAGGAGGAAACGCCCCTGCAGCGCCGCCTCGACCAATTGGGCAGGGCCCTGTCCATCGGCTCGCTCATCCTGGTGGTAGTGGTTTTCGTGGTGGCGCTTATCAACTACACCAACATCGGGGAACTCTTTACCAGCCCGCTCACTTACTTCAAAACATACGCCAAAGACATCACCAATGTCTTCATCATCGCCATCAGCCTGGCAATTGCCGCCGTGCCGGAGGGCCTGCCAGCGGTCGTGACCATCAGCCTGGCACTGGGCATGACCGAGATGGTGCGCCGCCATGCCCTCATCCGCAAACTCTCCTCGGTTGAGACGCTCGGCTCCGCCACCACCATCTGCTCGGATAAGACCGGCACCCTGACCCAGAACGAGATGACCGTCACCCGTCTGTGGGCCGACGGCCAGTTCGTCGAGGTGACCGGCACCGGCTACGCCCCCATCGGCGACTTTCGCGTGGACGGTCAGCCGGTGGATCTCAAAAAATATCCGGCCATCCTCACCACCCTGTGGGGAGGCGTGCTGAACAACGATGCCCAACTGGAAATCACCGGCGAAAAGGAAAACGAGAAAACATACCGCATCGTCGGTGACCCAACTGAGGGCGCCCTCATCGTCGCCGCCGCCAAGGCTGGCGCCTGGCACGACGAAATCGTGGAAGCCTACCCCCGCGAAAGCGAGATTCCCTTCGACTCCGAACGCAAGCGCATGGTCACCGTCCACAGCGTGGAAAACCCGCGTCCGGAGGATATTTCTCCCTTCTACACCGATGAGTACAAGGGCTGGGATGTGATTGCCGTCAAGGGCGCACCCGACCTGGTGTTGAATCTCTGTACCCAATACCTGGGCATGGACGATCAGCCGCGCCCGATGGACGAGGCCGCCCGCCAGCGCATCCTGGCCGCCAACGATGCCATGACGAAGGACGCCCTGCGCGTTTTGGGGATTGCAGGCCGTGTTGAACGCGATGTGCCGGAAGGCGAGATCAAGCCCGAAGACGTGGAACACGATCTCATCTTCATCGGGCTGATCGGCATGATTGACCCGGCCCGTCCCGAGGTCCGGCCTGCGCTCGAAAAAGCGGCTCGCGCCGGAATCCGCACGGTGATGATCACCGGCGACTATCCCAACACTGCCCGCGCCATTGCTGAATCCATCGGCCTGCTGCGCCCCGGCCACAAGGTCGCCACCGGCGCAGACGTGGACCGCATGTCCGACGCCGAACTGGCCGCCGTCATCGAAGAGACCGACGTCTTTGCCCGCGTCTCCCCCGAACACAAGATGCGCATCGTGGACGCCCTGCAGGCCAATGACGAGGTGGTCGCCATGACCGGCGACGGCGTCAACGACGCCCCGGCCATCAAGCGCGCCGACATCGGGATTGCCATGGGCATCACCGGCACCGACGTGGCCAAAGAAACCGCCGACATGGTGCTGACCGACGACAACTACGCCAGCATCGTCTCGGCAGTGGAGCAAGGGCGCATCATCTACTCGAACATCCGCAAGTTCGTCTTCTTCCTGCTGTCGAGCAACATTGCCGAGATTATGATCATCTTCCTGGCCACCCTGGCTGGCCTGCCTGCCCCGCTGACGGCCATTCAATTGCTGTGGCTCAACCTCATCACCGACGGCGCCCCGGCCCTGGCACTCGCCATGGAAAAGGGCGACCCCGACATCATGGAGCAGAAGCCGCGCAAGAAGCACGAACCGATCGTCAATCGGCCCATGGCACTGGGCATGTTCATCCAGACCGTCACCCAGACCACCGCCGTGCTGACGGCCTTTGCTCTTGGCCTGATCTGGCATCTCGAAGCCGGGGCGATCATGCCGCAAGGCGCCAACCCCATCGCTTACCTCATTGCCCACGACTGGCGCGGCGTGGACGTCCAAACCGCCGAGACGATGGCCTTTGTGACCCTCTCGCTGTGCGAACTCTTCCGCGCCTACACCGTCCGCTCCGAGAAGGCCTCGCTCTTCCGCATCGGCGTCTTCTCGAACAAATGGATGCAGTATGCGGTCGGCCTGTCGATTGCCCTGTTGCTCATCGTTTGCGCCGTGCCATTCCTGCAGCCCATCTTCAATACCCACTTCCTGGCGGCCCGCGAATGGGCCATCGTCATCGGACTGGCGCTCATCCCGGCGACCTCGGAAGAAATCACCAAGTTCTTCCTGCGGCTGAAAGACCGCAAAGCACAGTAGGTCACGTTTGAAACGTGACCCACCCACCAAAGCAGGCCACGTCTCAAACGTGACCTGCTTTTTTCTTTACACAATCTTCGTAATTTATTCCAACATACTTTACACACAGGTTTTAGAGTTAGGAGAGAATTCAAGCAAAAGGAGTTTGAAATGAAAATCAAATGGATGGTCCCAATCCTGATCGCCGCCGCTGTGCTGACGGCCTGCGCCCCCACCGCCTCCGCGCCGCTGGAAACAGCCGCCTCCCCAGAGACCGAACCGGTTTCTATCGCGACCGAGGCAGTTGTTTCGACCCCCACGCCTGATTCTCAGACCACGGAAGAAGGCCTGACTTACATGCGCGAAGAAGAAAAACTGGCGCACGAGGTCTACGTCTTCCTGTACGACAAATGGGGCATGCAAATCTTCCAGAACATCGCCGCCAGCGAACAGACCCACACCGACGCCGTGAAGTCTCTCCTGGATGCCCACAATCTGCCCGACCCGGCCGCCGAGGCGCAACCTGGTCAATTCACCAATGCCAACCTGCAGGCTCTGTACGACCAGTTGACCGCCCAGGGCAGCCTGAGCCTGGACGATGCGCTCAAGGTCGGCGCGGCCGTCGGGGAGATCGACATCCTCGACCTGCAGGCCCGTCTTGCCGACGATCTTCCCGCCGATGTGCGCCTCGTTTATGAAAACTTGCTTTCTGGCTCGTATAATCACCTGGCAGCGTTCACGTCCAGCCTGCTGCGCCAGACGGGCGAAACGTATGCGCCCCAATACATGACCCTCGAAGCCTACCAGCAAGCCCTCAACCTGGCCAATGCTGGCGGAAACGGGAACGGCAACGGCTATCATGGCGGTCGGCCATAACTCAAAAATCGGGTGACGGGTCACGTCTGAGGACGCCGTCACACCTCCTCAGATCGGAGACGCCATCATGAAATTCCCCAAGATTCGCCTTTTTCGCAAGCGCAGTATCTGGCCGCGCGCTCTCCTGCAAATCTTGGTTCATTGGGAATTGCCGTGGTTAAGCCAAATATGGTGGTCTGATGCAAAACAATCGGTAGCCATTCAAGTCCAGGAAGAGGCGTTGAAAGAAGTGTTTGAGATTGAACAGACCATAACAACGGC
>Ga0209227_1001564_pt1 | contig 17519 bp, 12 predicted proteins | sample YNPBryantNP2012_FD_185815 | JGI IMG/M metagenome (GOLD analysis project Ga0209227, IMG submission 185815) | Anoxygenic and chlorotrophic microbial mat microbial communities from Yellowstone National Park, USA - YNP Bryant NP 2012 (SPAdes)... ...
TGACGGTTGTTTTTGCGAAACATGACGGCCCTCCTGGAGTTTGGGTTGCCCACATTATATTAAGGTTTGCCCATTTTGAGGAGGGTATTCGGATAAAATTTGTCTGCTCGTTTTTGCAGTGGAGTCATGTTATACTATACGGTATAGGTAAGCATACGAATATCGAACTGACAAGATAACAACGCACCGAGTTAGAAAAACTGATGCACGTTCGATAATACCCTGACCGAGTGTATACGGGCTTCTGAACGACCGTAGTTAGAGTAAGATGCAACTGACTTGGACATGTGACTAGAACATGGTCGATGCAGCTTTGAAAAAAGGTACTTTGATGAATTTGCTAATCCGTTTGGCTCTCTGATGAATTTGGAGAAAGCACTGTATGAAAAAGATTGGTCAGATACTTTGTCAAATTTCACTGAGAGAATCGAAGTGGTGTTGACTCTATTGGCTTGGAGCGATTCGCTGGCAGATGCAGGACACCAAACACCGCGTTTTCTATCTGACAAGATTATTGAATAGCCACTTCGTGGTCGATGAGATGCTCACATTAAGCTCAAGTAGTAAATTCTTAGTGTACTGGGATGCCATCCAGGTCTCGAGATATATATTGCCAAGATAGAAACGAATTCGGTGGATATTAGTGATTCCTTGACCCTAAATGCTCGGTTTTATGTCTGGATGAGTGTATCGAAGCGTTCCATGACTTTCCTAGGTCCCACATCTACCTATCTGTCAAGTCGGGTTAGTCACTGTAACAAGACTACGAACACGAACAGCATGGGGATTGCCAATATGATACGTCCAGAAACGGCAGATAGCTTCACATCTATGAAGGCAGGATCGCTGTAGTGGAAAGTCAGAGTTTGGCTTTCCAGGTCTAATCGTACTCAAATGGGAGGTCACAGTTTGGAAGGAGAAACACAACAAAGCATGCCGGAAAGTAGTAGAATACATCATTACTGCTGATGTTTATACTAAAATCAGGCGTCTGTATTTACAAAATCTAACTTGGTCTATGCCATAACTTACTCTCATTTCATTCAGTTGATTCAAAGGCGATCAAGCCATAAGTCGGGATGCAACTATGTTGTGTTATGAGTGATGATACTATAGTTTGTAAGATTGTAAGAATGTTCAGAAGTAATGGGATGACATTTCTTTTCAAAGGAATAAACAATGCGAATCTTATTTACTTGCGGTAGAGAGGCAGAGTACCCACGTAATGCGGTATTACGTGCATGTTTGGAGCAAAATTTTGAAGTGTTCGCTATTACAGGAAATCGTTCACCGTTAGTAACGAGGTATGCTAACCTTGCGACTCGACTACTACTATCGACACAAAAGCACGATTTGACTTTTGTAGGTTTTTTAGGTCAGCCGATTGTGCCATTAGTATGGATGCGCTATCGTAAACCTATTGTTTTTGATGCTTTCTTGTCAGTTTATGATACTCTCTGTTTTGATCGTCGTTACTATAGCCCAAAATCACTCCCTGGTCGGTTGTCTTTCTGGCTAGATTACATAAGCTGTAAACTGTCAAATATTGTAATATTAGATACTAAAGCGCATGCAGATTACTTTCAGCGAGAATTTCGAATACCCAAAGAAAAATTGAAAACCATACCTGTGGGATGTGACGAAAATTTGTTCTATCCTCGTACCTATACTTACAATGAAACGAATTTCTCAATCCTCTTCTACGGATCGTTTTTACCACTACAGGGGATTGATGTAATCATCCGTGCAGCGAAAATCCTTGAGTATGATACTAGGATCAAGTTTCGAATCATTGGTAATGGGATAGAATATGCACGCATCAGGAGACTTGCTAATCAGATAGATGTGGAAAATGTTCAATTCCTCCCACCAGTCGCGCTGAGTGAGCTTCCGGCAGAGATTGCTAGGGCTACGGTTTGTCTTGGTGGTCATTTCGGTACAGTAGAGAAGGCTCGCCGCGTGATTGCAAGTAAGACTTTTCAGTTCCTAGCAATGGGAAAAGCTACTATTGTTGGTGATAACGTGGCAAATCATGAAATTCTTACGCATGCATACGACTCCTGGTTTTGCAAAATGGGTGATCCAGAGGCACTTGCTGATGCTATTCTAACGTTAGTGTATAATCCAGAACTTAGGTCTTATCTCGGACAGAATGCATACAAGACGTTTATGGAAACAGCGAGTATCTCCGTATTAAGCGAACAGGTTCGCACAATTATAGAGAGGGATATTCATATAGAACAACGGATATAAGAAAGACCATTCAACCTACAGAAATTATAAAAGGTAATTGCTCATGCCACAGATGTAACAAAGAGTGGAGTGTTAGAAAAGACAGCATACTTGAAGATACGAAAATTTCTTTCTCAAAGTTTATTTGATCTCTTAAGCTATTTATCTTTGAAGTGCCCGTCCATAGGGCATCCAAGGAACTTGGTGTGGCATACAATACCGCGTACAAGATATACAGGAAGCTAAGGCTTGCAATATATCTATATCACTTTGTCTCAAAGGGAGATACAGCGTTATCAGGTGAAGGAGAAGCAGATGAGTCTTATTTTGGAGGAAAGAAGCAAGGAAAGAGAGGAAGGGGGGCAGAAAGAAAGATACCAGTGTTTGGAATTCTTGCAAGGCAAGGGAAAGTGAAAGGAGAAATAGTTGACGATGTATCGGGTGAGACCATACTAAGGGAGACAATAAAGAAAGTAAAGAGGGGAAGTTTCATTTACACAAACAAACGTAGAAGCTATGATGGAATTGTGATGTATGGATTTAGACATGAGTGCGTAGAGAAGAGTATACGGTTTGTGAATAGGAAGGTTTATATAAATAGTATAGAAGGATTTTGGAGTTATGCCAAAGAGTGACTTCTTAGTTTCGCGGAGGAAGTAGGAAGCATTTTGTGTATTCCTTGAAAGTGCTTGAATTCAAGTATAATAAGAGAATGTAGATAATATGGTGCTTCTATGTTTAGGTGGAGTAAAATGATGAATCACCTTATAAAATTGCCGTACACTCTTTTCAAGTTTGGTCGGCAACAAACGATGTTCAGCTTTTGGAAGCAATCTCGTTGTTGTTATCGATTAGCGCAATCTATTACCTGAAGTAGTTCTTGCCCGAGTATTTTTGTTCGTACCAGACTTTATTCTGCCTAGCAAACAGGGTTTTGATGAGACATAAAGCAAAGGCGTCATTTCAATATAGGCGAAATAGGCGAATGATTTTTGCAACAGGGATCCACCATGTTAAGCCGATCCTCTATAGTAACCGAAAGCAGCTAGTACTACGTGTATTAGTCCACACAATTGTCATAAACCACAATCATCTCTCGTGATACTGCCCCTGTTCGAGAATACTGGAATCACGCATCTTAGAACAATCCTGTAAAACTCTGTATCATCCCACCATGAACTGGTGCTTCCCCCAGAGTATAGCGACAGATAGAGTGAGAAATACCACGATTGCAAGAAGAAAAACTAACACGAGTGTACCTGAACGAGTACAACCTTCAAGTTTGGAAGTGTCTACAAGCTACAAGCGTGGTGGTTGTTGCGCAACGTGCAGAATATTCACTACTTAGCTGTCGTTATTGGCTGTTACCTAAGATAGTGTAGGATTAGGTGACGTACTATTGGAGGAGAGCACCAATGCGCATTGCTATCGCACGGACGGGCAGGGTCATACCAACCAAAAAATACAGGTTGCCGGGCGGACTCAGCATATTGCTGCGTGGCATTTGCCGGGAATGTTATGCACTGGTTCAATGTATCAAGAAGTAGATGCAGCGAACGTGGATGATGTGTGTGGTGAAGGTTGTCCAGCCAGTCGTATCGGAGTGCCTATGGGGATACGTAAATACCGCTGTCTGTGGTGGATGTGATGGGAAGCATGGTATCAAAACGTGACCGTTACAATTCTGGCGTCGAAGTTCTGGTACTAGGCAGGACGCAGAGATATATGCTGGTCTAGGATCAAGCGCTAGGTCTCCACGATAACGCAGATAAGCCCGTTTGGCCCCAACGCAACGCACCCCTATCGTGTGCACTAGAACTGAATCCTGTAGAGTGTGTATGGATACCTGCGCAGCAGGATCAGAATCAAAGAGAGCTCCTGCTGGTCGCGAACAGCAAAGTAAGCATCTGTTACACAAGAGTTGCAAGAGTTGGTGTTAGATGGTGAGCAGATCAAGCGTCTAACAGGTTGAACGTGGATGCACGGAGCGTTGGTTCAACTCCACGACTCAACTACGGTCTTCCAATGAGAGATCGGTACAGTCGATTCACCCGAAAGTATTACCATATCCATTCCCGTGCACTACTCTCACGACTATCTATAAGTAGTATAGTAAAAGTATGTTGCGGATGGTATTGTGATAGTGACCGCCGTACAAGATGCGGTTTTGTTTAGTACGAATTAAGCTATGGAGGGTTTACTATGAGTAAGTTTCGAACATTAGGTCTTCTGAGCTTGGTAATGGTGTTCTTAGTAATCGTTATGATGCCAACATTTCGTGCGAGCGCGCAAGGGTTCGGTACTAACTGGGAGTCTAGTATACAGGTACTGAACCTCGATCAAAGCGTCGATGCTACTATCAGGCTTACCTATTACAAGGGTGATGGAAGCGTGGCGCTCACACGAGATGACACTGTGAGGAGAGGTGAGTCAAATACATACTTTCCGCTACCTCCTGAGCTAGGAAGTTTTTCTGGTTCAGTTGTAGTCTCTTCCTCTAGTCCTGTTGTTGTTGTATCTAACATTGTTGCGAAGACGGCAAAACCAGGCCTTGGAAGTTTCGTAGGTTTTCAGCAGGGTGCTCCCAGAATATACTTTCCGATAGTAATGAAGGGCAATGCAAACAATGATACTACCTTTAGTGTCCAGAATGCAGGTACAACGGATGCGGATATTACTATCCAGTTTACTCCCGAAGCTGGTAGTACGTATCCAAACGTAGCTAATGTGACTGACACTATTAAACCTGGTGCTTCAAAAGTTTACGATCTAACTCAGTTGTCTGTGTTTAGTAGCATTACTAAATGGGTCGGATCAGCAACTGTTTCAGTATCTGATACAGCCAACGACGCCATCGTTGGTGTAGCAACGACCGTCAATCGAAAGTTTTCTGATGCATATCAACTTTATACATACAATGCCTTCACACGGGGATCAAGTACGGTCATATTACCGCTCATACAGGAGAACAATAATGGCAATCGCACAAGTATAAACTGTCAAAACATTTCAAACTCGGATACAACTATCACTGTCAACTATATTCCGGAAAACCCATCATACGGCAGTAAACCATCGGAGAGCAAATCTGTACCGCCAAATGGGGTTGCTGTATTTCTCCAGCAGTATCAGGGATCACAAAAGTGGGTAGGTAGTGCTCAAGTAACTTCCTCTCCTAATGTAGACTTGGTATGTGTAGTGAATCAGCAGAAACCGTCTACTGGGAGCGCTTCTGCCTATGAAGGTTTCGACCCCAGCACTGCTACAAAGACGGTAGTATTACCATTAGTCCAGAGCCGGAATGGTAATGCTAGTAACGGATGGGTTTTCAGCTCTATCAACATAGCCACTTCTGATGGTCAGCCTCACAACATTACGTGTGATTACAAGCCAGCACCTGGCTTCGCAGATCCTAGCGATGTGTCAAGGACCGGAGCCTCAGTGGTGTTCCTGCAAAACGATGTGTACGGTAACGGAAACAAATTCGTTGGTGGTGCGATCTGTACTACTACTGATTCTGGTAATTTCGGCATTTTTGCCATTGTAAACCAAACTCGGCAAAATACGCCAGCGCTGCCGCGTGATACTCTCTCTTCATACAATGGGTTCAATCAGTAGAGTAAACTTGTTCGGGCAGTAGAGTAAGCTTGTTCGGGATTACGGCCTCTCCTCAATTCTTAGGAGAGGCCTTGAATCGCGAGAGGATGTAACTTCAGTAAGTGAGCCAAGAACGTTGAGCATTGCAGGTTCGTATAGTGATGAACCGACAACTCCTCTGACGTGCTAGCGATGTATGTTAGAAAAGCTCATAGACAAGGTACATGGTATTACCCGTACCAATGTGGAAATCTGAACATCTATTAGTCTAATACAAATTTTGTCCAGGCAAAGTGAATTCTGATGGTTTTACACGGTACGATGACAAAAAGTCATCATTGCTGCCTGAAGACAATGTTGCCTAGCCCATTCTTACCGACTTGCTACGAGTTGTCTTTTATACTTGAATGTGCTGGCACTACTGTGTGGATTATCTTGAATATCATCTTGTCAGAGGGAGCCGTGTAGGCAAATAGAAGTCAAAGTCATATTTGATCACTGCTCGAAGCAGAATTAGTCAACTCAGTATATGCTCCTTAGGAGTAATCATGCCGGCATTGCTAACTTACTTTCATAACATTGTGTACATCTTGAATCCGAGCAGTGCTTTTTCCATATTTTTCCACGTGCGTTTGCTTTGTCGTGGTACCAGGTTTGTAGCAAGAGAGAATCTACAATTAGGCACCGTCTGTTAATGATATCCAAATGCGCAAATTACCTAATCATGCTAGGAATACGAAGAAAAATGCCTTAAGGATTGGGGATATTCCTGCTTTTGACTTTTGTAAACTTATGTGATTATATCATGTGGATGCCATTTGTCGTGATCTGAGCAACTCTCCCACAAAATCAAGACATGCTTGCAAGCATATGCGGTCAGTGAATACATATTATCAGTTACCCTCGTGATGGTTGCTCATACTGTCAAAGGTTTGTTTAGGAGCGTGTATGATCACGAGTATGTAGATACACCACACACATTCGCAGTGCTGTAAGGAAATCAAGCTACACTCTAGTGAGCAAAGCCACCAATAGCTAAAGTGATTTCGCTGTCTAATGAGATGCTGGAAGAAGTCCGAACAAGCATCATATCTTGCTTACACATTGCCGTGTTGAGTGTATTCTTATCGTTTGTTGTACCTCACAGAGCCCGGATTATTGACAAGCAAATTACAACAAATCTACTAATCCTATACCTACTGCTTACCTACTGCTTCGTTATGTTAGATTGTATTCTTTTACAACCAAATACGGCCAGTTTGATGCGGGCATTGGCAGTGGCTTCCCCTTCGCCCGTCCCTTGCGGCAGTACGCCTGAGCACCGCCTGCGATCTACCCGAAAGAACCCGAAGCTTCACATTGACTGTGCCAGCACACGACTGCATCGGCAAAACGTCCTGGTCGATGTGCCGATTGCCTGAACTGCGGTCGTGCAGATGTAGGATAGTACGGGCCAGAGCATTGCCCTTCGAACCAACGGCGCAAGTACTGCCCATTGTTCACTCGGTTGTTCGATAAAGGTATGTTTCCCTTTGACGCACAGTATAGCGGCCCAAGCCGAAAATGGGGATTTAACCTAACAATAAACCATCAATGACACTACCAATCCAAACTTCTGCCTCTACCAAATACGTTATAATCTGGATACGATGTTGTCTTTAATAATTCTTACGAGGTCACTATGCATCGCTTCATTATCGGATTACTCTGTCTAGTTGTGATTTCCGGGTGTGGCACCACAACAACACCTGAACCCTCTCCGACGGCACAGGCTGCGTATCCGGTCTATCCGGTCCAGCCACTTCCTACCCTCTCAGCTAGTTACCCGGCTCCTGAAAGTGGTAATCAACCGCAGCCGATGTTCTATATTGCCGAGCCGGTGCGAGTTTCTGATGGTCAAATACGGGGGGGCGGGCCACCTCAAGCACCGATCCGCGTGATCAATCTGTCACGTGGTAATGCGTTAATTGCTGAAACTGTTGTTGGAGCCGACGGTCAATTCATCGCACCTTTGCGTGACGTTGCAGCCGGTGAGTCGATAGCAATTGTTTTTAACGAACAGGTTGCATCTGCTTTTACCCGTGAGCAGTTACAACCGTTTAGTATTCAGGTTCTTCCCTCCGGGGAACTGGTCATGAGTAGTGTTGTTGTTAGCCCATAGTCTTGCTTGAGGACTGGTAGGCTATTTCCAGAATGCCTCACCAGTCCTCGGAAGAACGGGTTTGCCATTATAAAAGGGAAGGGTGACTTCGGCCTGCTGCTCTGAACTAGTCTGGCACCAGACATTTGAAAAAGTGTGGCTGTCAGTTTGCCCGTACCCTCAAGTTAGGGATAGTTAAGGCTTGTTCCTCCCTGGCAGTGGGTGAGTGGAAAAAAAGAGGGGTGGAGCGGTAGGGGGGCATTATCCCTACCGCTTGCAGGAGGGAGTCTGCAGGGGAGGCTGGTTCCACCGAAGCATCGAAGGACACAGGCCAGTGGCCCGCGCTCCCAGATAAACGGTGTCAGTTGAGAATCACGGTGAGCAGGTGCATAACGTTTGTCGGTGTTTCTCGGTTCTTGCGCAGTTTGGTCATCGAATACGAGCAGAAACTGAGAACTTTACAAAGCCCTACCCTTAAACCCCTTCCTCTTATATACGGTGAAGTAAGGGTGGAGGTATGGTGATGTGGAAAGAATACCACTATCCCCTAGCCTCCCGAACGTGTGTCTGGCCAGCCTGCTCACTGCATTGCGCTGTTCTCGCTTCAGCAGGGCCAGGTTTTGCAGCTTCTTCATCCGTGTATCATCACTCATCACCCCTCCCTACTCCACCTGCCGCGGTCGATACTGGATTGCCTCAGCAACATGGACTGCCGCAATCTGTTCGACACCGGCTAGATCGGCAATGGTGCGGGCTAGGCGGAGAATGCGATGATAGCTGCGTGCTGAGAGGTTGAGTCGCTGCACTGCCGATTTGAGCAGTGATTGACCGGCACTGTCTAGTGCACAGAATGCCCGAATCTCGACCGGGCCGAGATCGGCGTTGCTTTGACAACGCGGATGACCACGTAGGCGCTCGGTCTGACGGTGGCGGGCAGCGATGACCCGTTCGCGAACGGTCGCTGATGGTTCACCAGTAGCCAGACTGCTGAGTTTGTCGTACTTGACCCGCGGCGCCTCAACATGAATGTCGATCCGATCAAGCAGAGGGCCGCTGACCCGACGCTGGTAGCGACTGACCAGCGTCGGTGAACAGGTGCAGGTGCGTTCGGGATCACCATACCAGCCGCAAGGGCAGGGGTTTTGTGCTGCAACCAGCATAAAGGCCGCCGGATAGGTGATGCTGCCGTGCGCCCGGCTGAGGGTTACAACCCGATCTTCGAGCGGTTGCCGCAAGACTTCGAGCCGATTTCCGAACTCTGGCATCTCGTCGAGGAATAGGATGCCGCGATGGGCCAAAGAGATCATGCCTGGACGCACGCGACTGCCACCACCGACGAGGCCAGCAGTTGAGACGGTGTGATGCGGCGCACAAAAGGGTCGTTCCCGGATGAGCGGTGTGTCGCGTGGGAGTTGACCGGCAACACTGTAGATTTTGGTTACTTCCAGCGCTTCAGCGAAACTGAGCGGCGGTAGAATTGAGTGAAGTGCCCTGGCCAGCATAGTCTTGCCAGAACCCGGCGGCCCACTCATCAAGATGTTGTGTCCGCCAGCGGCCGCTATCTCTAATGCTCGCTTGACGTGTTCTTGCCCGCGAACGTCGGCAAAGTCAACGATGCCAGTTGGCACCGTTGGAGTGAAGCCAGTTGTACCTCGGTACGGTTGTAGTGGGCGTTCGCCGCTCAGATGGGTGATTAGCTCGCGTAACGAGCGTACCGGTATGATGCGCAAGCCTTCTACCAGAGCAGCTTCTGCTGCATCTTCTGCCGGTAGATAGATGGTCGAAATGCCGTTCGCCCGAGCAACCGCCGCCATTGGCAGGATGCCATCCGTATGGCGCAGTGTCCCGTCTAACCCCAATTCACCGATGAAGACGGCATTACTCACATCGGCTGCAAGTTGCTCGGTAGCTAGCAGTAAGCCGAGCGCAATTGGGAGATCGTAGGCAGGGCCGACTTTACGCAGATCGGCTGGTGCCAGATTAGCAGTAATCCGACGCATCGGAAAGGTCATACCACTGTTACGTATAGCCGAACGCACCCGATCACGACTTTCATGAACGGCGGCATCACCCAGACCGACAACACTGAAGGCGGGTAAGCCGCCGGATACGTCAACTTCAACTGCGACCAATACGCCATCAAGACCGATGACAGCACAGCTTAGCACTTTGGCGAGCATAGTTTCTCCAGGTACGCTTCATAGGTGAACGGTGTCGTTCTTGTCTGCCCCCCTCACCTGTGGAGTGGGTACGCTGCCCTTTCCCACAAGCAGCGACTCACAGATGTTGTGTCCTATTAAAGATAGCGTTTGAGATCACAAAAAGATACGCATTTTATTGAAAATTGGTGCAATTTCTGCGTGCAGCTCCGCCGGGATGCTGTTTACAAGACTGGTGAAGGTGCGTGTTCTGTTGGCTCAGGGCTTTTCAGCGGTTTTCCCAACCGGTAGAGGTGTGCGAGGAGAGGGTTCAACCTCCGATGACAGGGGTGGGGCCGTAAGTGGGGCATAGTGTGTTGGTGCGCTAAACAATGGTTTCCGGCTATATATCGTACGATGCGGGCCAGAGGCCCGCGCACCCAGGGACTGCACTCCGACGGTGATTCTGAGTGATCACGCTGGAAAAGATGACGTGATGCGTCTATCGCTCCTCGCTCCCTAGACGGATTCGTGGATCGAGGAGAGCGTACATCAGATCGGCCAGCAGATTGGCAACCGCAAAAATGACGACCGTCACCATTGCTACTGCCTGTAACAAGAGGAGATCACGCCGATCAATGGCAAAGGTTAACAAGCGCCCAATTCCCGGATAGTTGTACACATTTTCAACCACAATCAGGCCACTGATCAGCCAGCCGAGGCTGATCGCCACCACAGTGATGGTCGGTAATAAGGCGTTACGCAAGACATGGCGGCGTAGCATAGTCAGCGGAGATAATCCCTTTAACAGTGCCGTGCGCGTGTATTCTTGCTCTAGTTCACTGATTACTCCGGCACGGGTCAGACGGGCGATGTACGCCAGTAAGACGAGGGTTGCCGTGATTGCCGGTAGCAGCAATTGGGGAAGGATCTCGAAGAATGGTGTGTCTGGGCGGATGGAGGAATTGGCCGGCAGCCAGCGCAGGCGGAAGGCGAAGAGATCGATAAGCAATAAGCCGGTCACAAATTCCGGCAACCCGGTCACGGCCAGGGTTGAGACACTGATCAGGGTGTCGTCGAGTTTACCCGCTCGCCAACCTGCCCATACGCCTAAAGCAATTCCCAATGGTAGTGATAGTGTTAACGTTGCCCCAGCTAAAAGCAGTGAATTGGCCAGGCGCTCTAGCACCATGGGCCGGATCGGTTGGCGGGTACTGTAGGCCATTCCCCAATCGCCACTGACAAATCCAATCAGCCAGTCGAGGTATTGTATCGGTAAGGGCCGATCAAGACCCAATTCGGCACGCAAGGCAGCCAGCGCTGCTTCACCTGCTTCGCGGCCAAGCAGAACACGGGCGACATCGCCGGGTAACAGACGGCAAATCAGAAAGATGATTAGCGAGCTGATCAGAATGGTACCACCGAGTAAGATCAGGCGACGTAATAAATATTGGATCATAATTCAATCAGCACTGAGCGCTGGACTATTTGCAGTTCTTCCAGTGGAATATAACAGCGAATCCGATGACCATTTCCCGCATCACGCCAGGGTGGTGGTGTGGTGGCGCAGATGTCACCGGGTGTCCGTGGGCAACGTCTGTAAAATGGACAACCGCTTTCGGATAGTGAGTCTGGTTCTTCTACTTCACGTAGGCGTACACCCCGACTGCTGGTAGCCGTCAACAATGCCTCGGTGTAAGGGTGCAGCGGTGGAGCCAGTACGGCCTGCACTGGCCCTGCTTCGACGATCTGGCCGCGGTACATCACCACAACTTCATCGGCCAGATAGCTCACTACCGCCAGATCATGGGTGATAAAGAGATAGGAAACCCCTATTCGTTCCTTCACTTCTGCCAGGAGATTAAGCACGGCAGCCTGCACCGAGACATCAAGCGCCGAGACAGCTTCGTCGAGTAAAATCAGATCGGGCATGGCGGCCAATGCTCGCGCAATCGCAACCCGTTGTTTCTCACCGCCGCTCAGTTGCGCCGGTAGTCGGTCGATGTAGTCAGGCGGTAGCTTTACCAGTCGTAATAGTTCGGGTATTCGTTGACGAGCTTCGCGGCGATTCATTCTGCCCAATCGAATCAGAGGGCGCAGCAAGGCTTCACCGACGGTCAGCGCCGGATTTAGCGCTTCTTGTGGATTCTGCAAGACCATCTGTAAACGACGCAGTTCTTCGCGACTGCGCCGTTGAATATTGGGTGCCAGTGGTATGTCGAGCAGCTTGATCGTACCGCTGGAAGGTTCGCTTAGGCCGATTAGACAGCGGGCTAGAGTTGTTTTACCACTACCACTCTCGCCGACGACGCCCAAAATACGGTTGCGGTGTAAAGTCAGGTCAACGCCGGCCAGTGCCTTCACTACCGGAGCTGGTTGACCACGGAGTTTATCGAACAACGATTGCCGCCGGGCGATTGTTTTAGTCAGAAGATGAGCTGTAAGCAACACCTGACCGTTGCCGTTTGACGACATCGATGACGCTGCGACTGATGGTGACGGGACACCCTGAGTTACCTGTTGCCAGTAGTGACAGCGGGTAAGGTGATGTTCAGTTATAGCGATCAGCGATGGTCGTTCGCACCGACAACGCTCATCTGCGAGTGAACAGCGTGGTGCGAAGACACAACCGGCTGGTAAAGCTCCAGGAGCTGGAATGGTACCATTTATCGAATGCAGTGGGTGGTGATCGTAGCGCAAACCTGGTCGTGGCAGGCTCTGCAACAATCCCTGCGTGTATGGATGGCGTGGCCGATCAAACAGCGGTGCGGTTGGCGCAACTTCTACCAGTTCTCCGGCATACATCACCGCAGTACGAGTGGCAAGACGGGCAACCAGGCCGAGATTGTGCGAAATGAAGATCGTGGCTGGCTGCTTCTCGGCGATCAATTCGGCTAACAGATCGATTACTGCTGCCTCTGTCGTCACATCAAGACTGGTTGTTGGCTCGTCGAGTACGAGGAGGCGTGGCGTGCCGTGCAGGGCCATCGCGATCATGACCCGTTGCTGCATACCGCCACTCAACTCGTGCGGATAGCTGCGCATGACACGTGCGGGATCAGGAATATGAACACGCTTCAGTACGTTTATCGCCTGTGCTGTTGCTGTCGTGCGATCACCACCGATAGCTTCAATCAGTTGCTCACCGATTCGCATCGTTGGATTCAGGGCTGCCAGTGGATTTTGGGGTACCAGACGTAATGAATTGGCCCATAGCGCACGTCGTGCGCTTCCTGATAAGCCGGTTAGTTCAACCCCATCGAGGAACACCTGCCCTGCGCAGATCCGTCCTGTAGATGGCAGGGCCTGCAAGATTGCCAGACCCAGCGTGCTCTTCCCGCTGCCACTTTCACCGACGATTCCTAGAATTTCACCTTCATGAACCGCCAGACTCACTCCGCGCACAACCGCCAGTTCCTGCTGCCCAACACGGTAAGCTACGGTTAGATTGTTTACTGTTAATACCGGTATTGTCATTGCTACCTTGTAACATCTTCGCGGATTGCCCGCCGCACACCCTCGGCCATTAAATTGACACCGATCACCAGTAGCGCTATTGCTACTGCCGGTACGTAGAGCGACCAGGGCGCGAGGGCAAACTCATTACGGGCTTCAAGCACCATCAAACCCCAATCAGGGCTTGGCGGTTGTACACCAACACCAAGAAAGCCAAGCGAAGCAACCAGGAAGATTGCGTATGAGAAACGGAGCGCCGCCTCGACGGCCAGCGTTGGTATGACCAGTGGCAATAACTCACGCCAGAGGATATACCCAAGGCGCTCACCGCGCATACGGGCGGCTTCGATAAAGCCTCGTGTCTTAAGACTCAACACAACACTGCGCACCACGCGGGCAACAATCGGTGTATAGACGACCACAATGACCAGGAGTACCCCACTGCGTGAAGGGCCAACAGCACCCAGTAAGAGTAAGGCCAGTAGCAGTGCCGGCAGAGCGAGCAAGCCATCAAAGAGCCGAAACACAAGTTCTTCGAGCCAGCCACCCAGATAGGTTACACTCACCCCGATAAATGTTCCCAGCAACACTGCAAGGACGGTTCCACCACCGGCGAGCAGCAAAATATCGCGGGCGCCGTAAATGATCCGACTAAGCAAATCGCGACCAAGCCGGTCGGTACCGAGCACATACATTGTTGAGGGAGGCAACCGAATGGCATCGGCATGTTGTTTCGTCGGACTGTACGGTGCAATCAATGGCCCAAACAAGGCCAATCCGAGGAACAAGATGACAATAGTCGTACCGGTCGCTGTTGCTAGATCGGCGAAAAAAGCCCGCACAAATCGGCTTAACTTCATGCCAATATCACTGAACTACTCATTTACACAGAGAGTTGTTTCCTTTCCGTACCCTCTGTGTTCTCTGTGGTGAGTTTACCCGAAACATCACTCACCATACTACCAACCTTACACTGCAATCGTAGCCAAATCTGTACGTCCGGGAAACGCCTTGGCGACATAGCCGCGCAATCCGGCCCGATGAGCACTAAGCTGAGCAAAGAAATAGGGAATAATGATCGGGCCGCGTTCGATCAGAATCCGTTGAATTTCACGGTAGGCACGCACGCGCTCAGCCTCATCGAGAGTGGTTCGAGCCGTTGCAGCCAACGCATCAAACTCTGGATCGCTGAAGCGGCTCTCATTCCATATCGCACCACTCACCAGCATCACATCGAGGTAAAACTGCGGTACCGGTCGTGAACCCCAACCGGTAATCCCCAGATCAACCTCTAACCAGCCGTTATCACCGTAATAGACACTTTCTGGCTCGACAATCACATTGACATTGATCCCGGCTTCAGCCCACTGCTCTTTCAGCACCACAGCCAGATCGGGGCGATCACCCGAATCGGGCACATGCAGATCAAGCTGTAAGCCATTAGCGTAACCGGCACGGGCAAGCAATTCGCGAGCTGCTGCCGGATCGCGTGGGGGAAGAGGGGTTTCTTCCGAATAGTATGCGCTAAACAGCGGCCCAATTGGACTATCACGACCAATCGCGCCTAAACCGGCCTTTACCTGGCGAAAAATTGCTTCGCGGTCGGTTGCCAGTTTCAGCGCCCGAATGACCTCTGGCTTATTACCAGGCTCACGGTCAGCACGCAATCGTACCAGATCGAAGCCGTTGGTTGGCGTTTGCACGGTCACAATACCGCTCTCTTGTTGCAAGGTCTGGAAGAGCGGCGTTGGCATACGCAACACCAGATCGACTTGACCACCGCGCAGCGCATCAACGGCTGCCGCCTGGTCGGCGAAGAAAATAATCTCAAGATTGGCAACCGATGGCTTACCAGGTTGAAAATAGGAGATATTAGCCGCAAGTTCAATGCGGTTTTCGGTACGATACTCGACAACGCGGAATGGGCCTGTTCCGTTGAATGCCGTTGCCGGGTTCTCACTCTCGGCGCGCAATACCAGCGCGTGGTTATCAGACAGATCGTAGAGGAAAAAGGGGTTTGCTTCGCTAAGGGTAAAGACAACCGCATTATCCCCGTCGGCAGCAATATCGGCAATGTTCGCGTAAAGATCGGCGGTTGGTAATTGCAACGCCGGATCACGCAACCGATTGAACGTCCAGACAACATCGACCGCGGTCAACGGACTGCCATCGTGAAAGGTCACTCCCGGCGCTAACACCAGCCGATAACGTAAACCATCTTCGCTAATCGTCCATTCACGAGCCAGTCGAGGAACGACGGCATTAGTCGCATCGATATCAACCAGATAATCGTATACGTGGTTAAGAATCAAGATTTCGGCATCGGATGAGGCAAAAGCCGGATCAAGCTGAACAGGAATCTCGCTAGCAACCCGTAGCCGACCGGTTGGTCCACTACCGGCAGCTATTGGTGCAGTGGCCGTCGGCGCTGGTGTTGACGTGCCACCACATGCGACCAGTGCAGTAGCTCCTGCCGACAACCCAAGTGCCAGTCCCAAGCGTAAGAATGCACGGCGGCTCATTCGCCCGGACAGCACCTCTGCGCGGGCTACCTGTAAAACGTGTTGCTGCTCTTCTGATAAACTCATCTACTTTCCTTATCATTACCAATACGGTTGGTTCGACAGCGAATCGCTCGCAACGTTAGTGCCGGTCTCTCATTCCTCCCTGCATTCCAGGGTAACTCCGGTACATTGTGTGCAGACCGGTCAAACCCAAACTACCACCCCCAGGTTCCAGGTTCACCCTTAAACGGGCCAACAATATCACTGGTAATCCAGCCGCCATAGAAACCACCTGGTTGAGGTGTCACCAGCTCATCATCGACATAACAGGCATCCATTGGCGCGGCGTAAAAGGCGAGATATCCCCGGATCGCCTCAAACGCTGGGGTGGGATGAAGGTACGACCACGCTGCTTGTGGCGCAATGCGTTCGCCAACGACAACATCGTAATAGGACGCTACGCCCTTAAACTCACAGAGTGAACGCGCCAGATTTGGACGTAAAAACTCCATGCGTATATGATCGGCTGGTATATAGTAGACGGGTGGATGGCTGGTTTCCAACACCCGAATCGCACGTCGGCTGTCAACCAGAGTAATACCGGCAAATAACACTCTGATACGCCGTGATGTCGGTTCCAGTCGTGGTGGACGGGGATAATCCCAGACCGATTCCTGACCAGGGCCGGGCGGAATTCGTTTAACCATTGATATGCTCCTGACGAATACCTTCGTAAACTACTTGCAATATACCACAACTCAAGTCCTAAATGACCCTTCTGATACTCCTCTGCGCGCAGGGCTTTCCGCCGTTGGCAATAGTGAAGTGAGAACCTGATTAGAAACCCAACTTTCTCAGTGGGCACGTACCGTAACCGTGCAACCATTGCGTGAGGGAGTGCCAACGTGCTTTCGCGCCACCACGCGCTCTCCCCCCTTCCTCTCCCGCAGCGTGGGTAGCCCTCACCCCCGGCCCCTCTCCCGCACTGCGGGAGAAGGGAGGGTCGTGAACGCGGTAGCGTTGCCAGCCGCAGGATCGCCCCTGCTCGGTTCGTCCCCCCTTTCTCGCCCCTGGTGGGAGAGGAAGGGGCAGGGGGAAAGGTGAGGGGCCGCCCTCCCCCCTTCCTCTCCCGCAGCGTGGGTAGCCCTCACCCCCGGCCCCTCTCCCGCACTGCGGGAGAAGGGAGGGTCGTGAACGCGGTAGCGTTGCCAGCCGCAGGATCGCCCCTGCTCGGTTCATCTCCCCTTCCTCGTAGCACACCTCCCGCCCTCCCCCCTTTCTCGCCCCTGATGGGATAGGAAGAGGGCAGGGGGGAAGGTGAGGGCCGCTCTCCCCCCTTCCTCTCCCGCAGCGTGGGTAGCCCTCACCCCCGGCCCCTCTCCCGCACTGCGGGAGAAGGGAGGGTCGTGAACGCGGTAGCGTTGCCAGCCGCAGGATCGCCCCTGCTCGGTT
>Ga0209227_1001566_pt1 | contig 17504 bp, 15 predicted proteins | sample YNPBryantNP2012_FD_185815 | JGI IMG/M metagenome (GOLD analysis project Ga0209227, IMG submission 185815) | Anoxygenic and chlorotrophic microbial mat microbial communities from Yellowstone National Park, USA - YNP Bryant NP 2012 (SPAdes)... ...
AGTATCCACTTGCGATATTTCGGTGCCCAAACCAAATGATATTTGGTATCATACACTGCATGGCTTGTTCTTTTAAGTCCCATGCTTTTTCGTATATCATATCCCTGATTGCCTTCGGCAAAAAACTCTTCATCCCCGCTTACAAAGCGGGGTATTCAAGTTTTGAATTTTCATAAATGCACAGCGCTTGACTCGCATCTTCCTTTTCACTATACTGCCATCACACATTCAAGAACAACATGACGCACATGAATATTTCCATCGTCATCCCCGCTCATAATGAAGCAGGTACCATTGGCGGGATCATCGCCGAGGTGCGACAGATCGTCCCTGATGCTGAAATCATCGTTGTTGACGACGCATCAACCGATGGTACAGCAACCGTTGCTCGTGAAGCCGGTGCTCGTGTCATCAGCCATCCCTATAACATCGGTAATGGAGCTGCAGTAAAGACAGGCATTCGTGCAGCGACCGGTGATACAATTGTTCTGATGGACGGCGACGGGCAGCACAATCCCGCTGACATCCCCTTGCTCCTTGCAGCAGCACAGACTCATGACATGGTTGTCGCAGCGCGCGATCCACGAACCCATGCGAATGTGTTCAGACGATATGCCAACGCATGCTATAACCTACTCGCAAGCTATGTCACACAGGTACGGATAAAGGATTTAACCTCAGGCTTTCGCGTGGTACAACGTCAGGTGATTCTGCGCTACCTATATCTGCTGCCAAACACCTTCTCCTACCCGACCACGATCACGCTGGCATATTTGCGAAGCGGCCGGTCAATTGCCTATGTACCAACCTATGCCCGGCAGCGAAAGGGCATGAGCAAAATCAGACCGCTGCACGACGGGGTCAATTTCTTTCTGATCATTATAAAAATAGCCACACTGTTTTCACCGCTCCTGGTTTTTTTGCCGATCAGTTTTTTCTTTTTTATTACGGGTATCGCCTATTATCTGTATACCTATGTTGTCATGCACCGGTTTACCAATATGTCGGCACTGCTCATCATCACCTCTGTCGTACTCTTTATGATGGGACTCATCAGCGAACAAATAACCCAGCTCCGCTATGACCGAATTGAAAACGGCGGCTGATTTTCTTCCATGGCAAAAAAGAAACCCCCTTTAACCCGCAAAACGCCTCCGGACATTCAGAACACGAGCACCGCTATATCCCCCTCAACCTCTGTTCGCAACCGTCTTCAACACACTGCAGCCGTGCTCTCTGGCCACAGGGTGCTCATTGAATCAATAGTAATAGCAGTGATTATCGTTCTGGGCATTTTAATAAGGCTTGAGGACATCCGGGCATGGCGCACCTATGCCGGTAGCACATTTTATGAAAACAAGCCGCTGCACACGACCTTTGACGCCTATTTTTATCTGAGCCTTGCAAAGGATATCGTTGACGGAACCTATGCTCCTGTTGATGAAAAACGAGGGGTGCCTGACAGCCCACCCCGACCGACGCCCCCGCCACTGCTGTCTGCCATCACAGCAGTAATTGCAAAAATAACGCCGTGGCACTTGAGTTGGATCGCTGCGGTACTGCCTGCAATCTTTGGCCCGCTAATTGTCCTGCCGCTGTATCTGTTCGGTCGCGCCCTTGCCGGGCCGGTCTGTGGCACCGTCTCCTCACTGATGGCAGTGCTCTATCCCTTTTATGTGTATCGCAGCAATCTGGGAAGGTTTGACACTGACTGTCTCAATATAACCTTTGCGCTCGGCGCTGCTTATCTGTTCCTCAGGTTCGGAACTGGTACAACGTTGTGGCGATATGCTTGGGCAGCCGCCGGTTTTGTGCTGTACGGTTTTTTTCTCTGGTGGTGGGACCAGTCGCCTTCGGCAGTAACCGCTATCACCGTTCTACCATTTATCGTCGCGCTTGCGCTTTATTACCGCCCCGGTCGCCGCGAAGCACTGGTGTTTGGCTCCCTGCTTGCGGCTGCGGTTGTCTGCCTACTCGCCATCAAGGGACCTGGTGCAGTCTTTCTCATTTTTAAAAAGATATTTCTTGAATACCTCTATATTTCAAAGGACGCCTCGGGCGATTTCCCCAACATCGGCGTCACCATCAGCGAACAAACACGACCGTCGTTTGAGTCAGTGGTTTCCTATACCTCGGTGAATGTGCTGTCTTTTCTGGTGTCGGTTGCCGGTATCGGGCTTATGGTATGGATGTGCCCGCGCCAAACCTTGATGCTGGGATCACTTATTGTTCTATCCATACTTGCTTTCACCTACGCAAACCGATTCCTGCTCTTTTTCATTCCCGTGATTGCTTTAGGTGCTGGCTTTATGGTGTCGTGGCTATGGGGTTTACGACAGCGTTTTGTTGCGCTGTACCTTATTGTACCGTTGCTCTGTGTTGGCATGACATTGCCGCTGATTTCGGAAAACCTGCAGTCAGTACAATGGCCGAAAGAACCAGCTTCGATTGTCGCCGGCATGGATGCTGCGCACAAAAAAACGCCTCCGGACGCGGTCATCTGGGCATGGTGGGATCACGGCTATGCCCTCACATATTTCGCCCGGCGCGCAACCGTAAATGACGGTTCCATCCACAGCGGCGAGCGCACGGTGTACACAGCAATTCCCTATGCAACCGACAGTTTCCGCTATGCAGCAAATTTCATGCATTTCTATGTTGTCCAAGGAATTCCCGGGATCCAGAAACTGTGCAACGCAGCTGGAAGCCGCGCTGCAGGGATGCAGCTTATACACGATGTGCTCAGCGCAGGACCTGAAGCAGCCTCGGACATTATCAAAAAGGCGCAGCTCAAGCCAACCCAAGGCAACGACAGTGTCTCAGCATGGCTTGCCTTTTTCTTTCCCCGTGAGCGCCGACCCGTGTATCTGTTCCTTGACAGTCTGCTGCCTAAAATCACCTACTGGTGGTATTGGTTTGGCACGTGGGATGTGGAGAAACGAGAAGGAGCTCATCCGTTTTTTAGCTGGCACAGTCCGGTGACGCTGAGCGGAAACCGTGTTTTCAGTCCTGACGGTTTATCACTTGATATAGAAACCGGAGAGCTTCAGCTCGGTAATCAAAGTGCATCGGTTGCCGGAATGACCATCAGAGATCGCGAAAAACTTCGTGAGAAAAACTACTATACCGGTGGCTCCTATCGGCTTGAAATGTTTGAACCCGGACGCTGCGCCGCACTCATGGAAAAAGCCATTGCTGAATCCATATTCACAAAACTTTATCTCCGGCACACGCCAGACCAGCGGTACTTCAAACCAGTCGCACTGAATGCCCCTGCATATCAGCTCTGGGAGGTCGTGGGAGATAGGCTACCGTAATAATCTGCGCCTTCCTTGATCAGCACACCCTCAGCAATCTTTGGGCATGTCACTGATTGCAATAAATTCCTCTGGTGCAACCTAGCAACGATGCTCAAGAGCCAGACACTGGTGCTCAGAATTGCTCCATTTCAAGACCAACCGGACAGTGGTCTGAGCCCATGACCTCAGAAAGGATATATGCATTGCACACCCGATTGCGCAGGTTTTCGCATACAAAAAAATAATCAAGCCGCCACCCGACATTCCGCTCCCGTGCCCGGGACTTCATATCCCACCACGTATAGTGACCCGGATGAGAATTAAACATCCTGAACGTGTCTATAAAACCGCAGCGCAGCAGCTCATCAATCCATGCCCGTTCTTCGGGAAGAAATCCTGATGTCCCGGCATTCTCACGGGGACGTGCAAGGTCTATGTCACGGTGCGCAGTATTGATATCTCCACACACAATGACGCTGCGTTGCAGGGAGATCATGCGCATGACTGCAGTGAGAAAACTTTTATAAAAATCAAGTTTATAGGTAAGACGCTCATGAGAACGCTGTCCATTGGGGCAATAGACATTAAAGAGCACAAAATCACCATAGTCGGCAATTAACACCCTTCCCTCGCTGTCAAACCTCTGCTCGCCGATGCCATAGTGCACCTGCTGTGGTTTTTGTTTCGTGTAGAGTGCCACACCGCTGTAACCCTTACGCGCCGCACCAAAAAAATAAACAGTGTATCCGGGGGGAGCTGTCAGTTCGAAAGGAAGATCTCGTTCAGAAGCTTTTGTCTCCTGAAGACACACGATGTCAGCCTGTGCCGTTGATAACCAGCTCACAAAGCCTTTGCGGTGTACCGACCGAATGCCATTGACATTCCATGAAAGCATCCGGAGCATCGTGTTAGTCCTCATAAGTAAAACTGATGGACTGGGTCATGGGTTTGCGAAGCACACCGAGACTGCGGGCGTATTCTATAAAAGCATCTGCATCAACAATACCTGTTGCCCGGCGTTGTCCACGGCACCGGGCAAATACGTGATACCCGTCACCGCCGCGCGCCATATACTCGTTGAGGGCAACCTGATACGTCTCATTTTCGCGAAGCGGCATCCAGCCCCCGTCAGGCTGCTGTACCGCTATATGACCAACTCCGACCACCTTACCCCTGTGCACCTGAAGCGTAACGTGAATACCTGCACCATAGGGGAACATGCCGCCCCTGCTGCGTTTGCCATAGCTGCGCATGACCCCATGCGTGATTGCGCTTCGAAGTTCTGCACCGGTGATTGAGAGCAGAACCAGAGCATTGGTAAAGGGCAAAAGGTCATACACCCTGCCATAACTCAAGGTGCCGGCAGACAAACTGCTGCTCACCGATCCTGCATTGATGAGCGAACAGTGAACGTTCACCCCTGTCTGCCGTACCTTCCACAGCAGTGCCTCTGCAATAAGGGGTGCCACTTCGCTATGAGCACCACTGAGCGGATCAGGGCAGCGCCGATGGAGCAGGGTTTTAGGAATCCGTGCAAGAGTCGTTTGATACAAATGCTCAACCGGTGCCGTGTAGGTAGCAAGAATACTTTTTTCGTGAGGATCCTCCTCAAGAAAATCAACTGAGCTGCTGTGCTGTTGTAGGCAATCATAAAACCCTGCTGGTGCCTTTGCCTGAGTGGGGTTTGATAGGTCTTTTTCCGGCATGCTCAGAGCCGCAGCCAGTAAAACCGGCTGCCCTTGAAAGCTAACGATCCTTCCCTGTTCATTAAATACCACGTTAAGAACGCCAAGCATTTTTGCCCATTCCCACGCCTGCACCACTAATACGGTCTCGGCAGTGCCTGTTTTTACAACGTACGGATAGTGACCTTGGGGCTCAAGACCAAGCGCAGCAAACGGTCCCAGAAGCGTATGAGTATGACCACCGATGATAATATCAATGCCGTCAACCTGACGTGCAAGCTGGAGATCCTGCTCAAAGCCGCAGTGTGAGAGCACAATGATTTTATTTATTCCTTGTCGGGTGAGGTTTGCTATTTCACGCCGTGCAGCAACAGCCGGATTGGTAAACACGATAGCAGGATCAGGTAGTGAAAGAAACGGTGTATCAGGGTTTGCAAGTCCAATAACACCTACCTTTTCCTCGCCAAACTGCTTAACCAGATACGGTGTTATTTTTTCCTGAAGCGACGGAATGCGATGAGCATCAATATTGGCAGCAAGAAGGGGGAACGATGCCTGTCGGGCAAAGTTGACCAGTACCTCACTGCCTTTATCAAATTCGTGATTTCCAGGGCATGCACCGTCAAGTCCCAGAGCGTTTAGAAGCGCCGCATCTGCAGTTCCCTGGTAATAGGTAAAAAAAACCGTGCCCTGAAATAGGTCACCAGCATGCAGGAAGAGAACGTGCGGGTTGGTAGAACGCACCTGCTTTAGCTTAGCTGCAAGCCGGGTAACCCCCCCGACGCTCATCGTTGTCTGCTCCCCGTTACAGCTTAGCTCTATGCTGACCGGCAGGAGATGGCTGTGGGTATCGTTTACATGGGCAATGGTCAGGCGAAATTGCTCAGCATAACCAATGCGCTGCGGAAACAACAAAAGAAAAGCAGCCAGCAGAATGCACAGCAGTCTCCCGCAAGAGCTCCCGAGTCGTTGGGAGGTATGCACGTTTATAGTGCATTGTACAGAAGTAAGCGGCGAGGCGAGTCGTTGCACATTCACCATGTTCATGCCCTGCAATCTTTCCGAAGGCAGTAGGTATTCATTCCTCTTTTCCAGAAGGCTGGAGTTCCCCTCAGACAGGTATAACCACCGGCTCACGCAGGAGTCTGTCAATAATGCGGCGCGCCTTTTCGGCAAGTGCTGGGTGCGTCTCCTGCAGCGAGGCGATCTGCCGCAAATTATCTGCAGTTCTGAAAATGAGCATTGCCAGATCGCCCTCATCAATAAAGGTGAGTCTGAGCACTTCATCCCATGCAGCACCCCCTGCCCACACATACAAAGCGACCGCAGGCCAAAACTGTATCTGTGGCGTTGCAAAGCCATGGTGTTCCTGAAGCTGCAAAAGCTCCTCAAGTGCGTCTTTCATACGGTAATACTGCGAGAGCAGCGGTCGCTTCTGCCACGAAACATCAGGATTTATGTCAATGTCGCGAAATTTATCATTGACAAAAATTGCAATGATACCTGCCATGATGTCTTCGCTCAGATCCTCAAAAAATCCGCGCCGGATAAGCTCAGCGATGATCAGTGGCTGATCAAGCCGCAACATTGACGCCCAAATGCCATCAGGGGTGAGCCTGCCCTGCTCATCGGCAAAACCAGTCAACACCAAAAAATCAAGGTGCCGTTTAAAATCAAGCCACAGGGCGCTACGAGCTTCCGTCAGTGATGTATCAAGCTCCTCTGCCTTTTCAAGCAATTTTAAGAAATGATTGTGTTTCCCCTGGTGACACAACCCAAACGTCAAACATCCCTCGCAGGGAAGGGTACGCAACGCACCACTGAGATCTGCTATTTTTTCCTCCAGCTGCGCTGGTGAAATGCTGTTCGGGATAGAGTCAGCTCCCTCCTGAAGTGCACCAGCAGCTTTGCGAACTTTTGCGCGTGTCCGACTGAGCTGCCTATGCCAAAACCGACGCTGCCGGATATAGGCAAGCGCCTGACGATAATCAGTGCACTGGCTGTTCTGCATCTTGGTTGCAATTTTTGCCACAATCGCTTTTTTGCGGCGTTCAAACTCACGCACCGCATCCATCGTTTGGTAGGTCGCTAACGATGCTCGCAGCAGTTGCTCTATCTCTTCAGGACGATGGCTTAGCAGCAGGTTGAGTGTCATCGAGAAGTTGATGCAGATTTGGCTCTCAATCGGTTCAGGACTGCTTGCAAACAGCTCTTTGATCAGGTGAGGATTTTGAAATGGACCATGGACGATTACCGCAAAGCCGACATTATCTTTTCCCCGACGACCTGCCCGTCCGGTTGCCTGATGGAGATCGGTTGCACTCAGGCTAACAAAAGACCTTCCATTAAACCGATCACTTTGCACCAGCACCACCGTTCGTGCAGGAAAATTAACGCCGGCAGCAACTGTTGAGGTTGAAAAAATCGCATCCAAATACCCCTCATTCATGAGCTTCTCAATCACGATTTTCCAGTGTGGAAGCTGTCCACCATGGTGCGAACCAAGCCCATGATACAACAGTGCTGGTAGCTGTGGGTGCCGTTCGAGGAAAGGGTATTCAGCGAACAATTCCTCAAGCCGACGTTGCAGTGCTTCCCTGCGCTGAGGATCGAGCTGATGATGTTTACAAGCGGCAAGTGCGTTGTTACATTCAGCGCGTGACTTGAGAAAAAAGATAGCAGGCAATAGTTTAAAACGCGACAGAACCGTCAGAATATCACCATAGGAAACATGGGTGCGAAAACGTTCGCTCTTCAGGGCTTTTTGAAGTTTTATATATCGTTCTATCCGTGGATGAATTTTGTCCCCCTCAGACAAAAGAACCAGCTCACCGTCGGGAAGTAAATACAGTGGGTGAAGCGGAACCGGACGGCGGTCTGAATGCACCACTGCACAGGGGTGCTGCCTGATACTGGTCAGCCACGCTGCAATTTCATAATCGTTGCAAATAGTTGCCGACAACATCAAAAGCCTGACCCGCGCCGGCAAGTAAATCATCACCTCTTCCCAGACTACACCGCGTTCTTGATCTCCCAGATAGTGCGCTTCGTCAAGCACCACAAGGTCTGCTTTAAAATCACTGCTCTGTGCCATAGCATCATAAAGTTGGTTGCGCAAAATCTCGGTCGTGCCAACGATGATCGGTGCGTCAGTATTTTCCTTACGATCGCCTGTCAGCACCCCAACGTGGTCCTGTCCAAATTCTGCCGCAAACTCATGGTACTTGGAGTTTGAAAGAGCCTTGAGCGGCGAGGCATACCATGCGCGTTTGCCTTCCTGCAAAATCCGCCGCATTGCCTGTACCGCAATCCATGTCTTACCGCTGCCAGTCGGTGCACTCACCAGAACATCCTGAGATGCTATCAAATCAAGCGCCTCGACTTGAAAATCATCAGGAACAAACGGAGCGGTGCCGGGAATGCCGATATGTTGAAAAAGTTTTAAGAGTTTTGAGCTCGCCACAGGCTTAAACGAGCCATACTTCCCGAACATTCCTTCAGTGACAACAGGTTTCTTCCGTCGCCGTATAGCTCGCCGGGGTACAAGAGGAGAAGATGAATTCATAACGATCCAATAGCACCTTTCGTGATGGACAGTGTATCATGCAGAGACAACAATATACCATGTAAAAGATTATACTACCAGAGTTAGTAACACTAAAACATTTCCTGCGCTCAGCTATATATCAGGTGCTAATTCATGCAAACGCAGGTAGGCAGGGCGCCTGCCGAGCATAAGCGAAACGGCATTACCTACCTGCAGGAGAAGCAACAATCGCTCAGTACAGCTCTCCACAATAAAGGGGTGGAATAATTTCGTTAGCCATGAGTTAGAGACCTTGTTACAACATGTACCCGTGGTTCTGCCTTAGGTACCTTTTCGCTAGCGCGTTATACGGGGAGCGTATCTTGGGTTTCGTGCTACATTAATAGATGAGCATGGTACCCTCGCCCCAGAGGCTGTGTCGCAATTATAGAAAAGATAGGGCACGGGGCAAAATAGGAAGCCTCCCTTGTCGCAGATCCCGCTCTGCAGGGCAAGGGGGAGGTTAGGAGGGGGCAAAAAGCTCCCCCCGCACCCCTCCCTTGCAGGAGGGGCTGACATAAGCCCTCCTCTCTCCCTTCACGGTCTCCGCCGGGGCTGGATCTGCGACAGGAGGGGCAAAAAAAACCATCCTGACAAGAATTAATTTGCATATTTCTTTTGCTGGGAACTATTACGACACAGTCTCCCAACAAGGGAGAGGGTTAGGGTGAGGGGGGATAGATGCGGAGAGCTTGACGCGGAGTTTATGGCGCGTGTTTTTGCGAACCCCACGCCACGAATCACGCTTCACGAAAATATCACCCTTACCTCCATCATCTTCCATCGAGGGCGAGGAAGTTGCCCCTTTCCTGTTACGGACAACGATTGGTCACAGTTTTATATCAAAGGGTGAACAACTTTTCGTTCATACTTTGATATCTCAGCATGAACGTTAGAATCCTCTACTATACAACAAATGCCCCCCTTTTTATATTGAGCTGTACTCAGTTTAGGTTTCCGATACTTCATAAAAAATGTGCTGTACTGCTGGTGCCACTTTTTTTGCGTAGACCGACCAGCGATATAGCGTTAACACTGACACAGTGGAATCCATTGCTCCAGAACGCTCAGATGTGCAGAGGTGCAAGAATCTGCTTTGACCCTACTGCTTTTTATGATATAGTGTCTTCTTATTTCTAACCCTGCAGAGGGAGGCATTTGCAAAACATGTACGAACAGGAATTTGTAGAGACCCAGAAACTCATCGAGGGGCAAAACCAGTGGCGCCTGCGTACCATTAATTTGATCGCTAGTGAAAACGTCCTGAGCAAAAAAGTCAGGTCATGGGCTGGTTCTGACTTCGCACACCGCTATGCTGAAGGACACCCCGGAGAGCGCTACTACCGCGGCACGACGTTTATTGATGAAATCGAAAACAAGCTGAAGGCGAACCTGAAAATTCTCTTCAACTGTAACCATACCGAGGTCAGACCAATCAGCGGAACCAATGCAAATGAAGCGGTGTTCAGCAAACTCGTAAACCGGGAAGACGTGGTCATGGCGAACTCCACTCCGGGTGGTGGTCATATCAGCCATCATCGGATGGGGTCGCTTGGCAAATTCACCAAAAACATCATTGATTTTCCACTCACCCCTGACGGGTATCATATTGACCTTGACAAGACAAAGTTCCTCATAAAATCGGCAAAACCAAAACTGATCGTGTTGGGGAAAAGTCTTTTCCTGTTCCCTGAGCCTGTCCGGGAACTTGTGGAAATATGTGCAGAAAACAAAGTTAAAATTATTTATGACGCTGCTCACGTGCTGGGGCTCATTGCCGGCAAACAGTTTCAAGACCCCCTTGCAGAAGGTGCGTTGCTCGTCACCGCAAGCACCCATAAAACATTTTTTGGCTCCCAGCGTGGCGTTATTTTGAGCAATATGGACACCGAGGAGTGGCGAAAAATTGACCGCGGCGCATTCCCCGGCTCCTCAAGCAACCATCACCTTCACACCCTTGCGCAGCTCGCACTGGCAACCCATGAAATGATGGAGTTTGGGCAGCAGTATGCTGCTGATGTCTGTGCAAATGCAAAGGCAATGGCTGCGGCACTGGATCGTCTTGGGTTTAAGGTCGAAGCAAAAGAGTTTGGCTTCACAGAAAGTCATCAGGTAGCGGTCAATGTCAGCAACCTTGGCGGCGGTGAGCGCGTGTCAAAAACACTTGAAATGAATGATATTATCCTCAACATGAACATGCTGCCCCATGAACCGCTGCGCAACCACGATCATCCTGACGGTATCAGAATCGGCGTGCAAGAAATGACCCGTTTCGGCATGAAGCAAGCCGAAATGGAACGTATCGCAGAACTCATAAAAGAGTGCGTGATTGACAACAAGTCGGTGAAAGACGAAGTCAACCGGTTTCGGCGAGACTATCAGGATGTAAAATACAGTTATGACAACCTGCCTGACGACATGGCAAAAAAGACTTTTTCAAAAGCAAAAAAATAAGCTGCAACGTACCGTACCACTACGTGCCTGCCATCCGCACAGTTGGCAGGCATGACAACACTCCATGATTATTGATGCCCACACGCATATCTTCCCTGACCACCAGGCAGCAGCAGCCCTCCAAGCAACAGCACGCATGTTCAAGGTGCCCACCTTTGGCACGGCAACAGCCAAAGACCTGCTGGAGCGCATGGACCGTTGCGGTATCAGCTATGCAGTAATCCATATGGTTGCCCCGGTCCCTTCGATGGTTCAGGGTACCAATACCTGGCTCATGAACCTGGGCGAGGATCGGTTCATCAAATTCGGTACCCTGCACCCACAATTTTCCGGTAATGCTGATGAAATTAAACGCCTGAGGGATGCTGGCATAGCCGGCGTCAAGCTCCAGCCTGACGTGCAGCAGTTTTTTCCTGATGACCGCGCTATAATGTACCCCGTGTATGAAGCACTCTGCCGTAATGACATGACGGTTATGTTTCACATCGGCGGTGAGCCGCTGCCCTCTCCTGAGAACCGGTCACGACCTGCGATGATAGCACGCATCGCACGGGATTTTCCTGAGCTTCGGATCATCGGCGCTCATCTGGGAGGGCTCAATATGTGGCAGGATGTTTACGAGCTGCTTGCGGGATTGCCAAACCTCTGGTTTGAGACATCGCTCAGCTATACGTATATACAGCCACACCTTGCCCAGCAGATCATCGAGAAACACGGCGCTGACCGGATATTTTTTGGCACCGACTATCCCTTTGCTCCGATTGAATCATCGCTTGCTGCTGCGCGTGCGGTAAACTTTCTTACGGAACCACAAAAGCAGGCGATCCTTGGTCAAAATGCATACCGGTATTTCTTTGCGGACTGACCAACCCCTGCCCCATTTGCGCAAAAATCGCTGAACACGCCTCCGCAGGAGAGAGGGGTCGAATAGTGCCGTTCACTATGAGTTAGAGACGATGAGTTCGTGGTGCGTGAAGCGGGTTTCGTGATTCGGAGAGCGTTCATGCTTCAACACCTCAGTACGTACGGTAGAGTCCTATAAAAGTGAATTACCCCGCCTACAAGGCGGGGCATCAAAAACATTAAAACATCTTTAATTGCTTTGCCTTACGGTTTCTATGATGCTTAATGTATTTTCGTATCAGTTCAACTGTAACCTTATCTCCAACCGTACGGGCAAAGTATCCATCTTCCCAAAATTCTCCACCCCACAATTCTTTCTTTACCTCAGGGTACTCCTTGAATATTACGCCCGCACTTATCCCTTTCAACATTCCCACCACCTTTACAATGCTATATCGAGCTAAATATATGCACATGATCTGCGGCAATCTCCACCGTGTCTATTTCAAATTCATGATGCTCGGCTATCTCCCGAAATATTTCTCCTGCTCGTTTCCGTATTTCTCCTCTCAGTATCCACTTGCGATATTTCGGTGCCCAAACCAAATGATATTTGGTATCATACACTGCATGGCTTGTTCTTTTAAGTCCCATGCTTTTTCGTATATCATATCCCTGATTGCCTTCGGCAAAAAACTTTTCATCCCCGCTTACAAAGCGGGGTATTCAAGTTTTGAATTTTCATAAAGGGAGCCGTTATTCTTTTGCCCTCGATCCGCCATGTCAGGAAGCCTCCCCTGTCGTAGATCCCGCTCTGCGGGACCAGGGGGAGGTTGGGTGGGGGCAGAAAAGCTCTCCCCGCATACCTCCCTCACCGGAGGGGCTTAAGAACAAAATCATCAGAGACAAGAAAGCAAAATGATACCGGTTACCTCTATCAGAGACCCCTTTATTGTGTGGAGCGGTACATAGCAATCTGCTTCAACCGTTTAATTTTGAATTATTATAAGGTAGCATGATCTGGTGGATTCCTTGTGCCATTTTTTATTTTTTTTGACATGCGTTTTTGATTTTGCTATTGCATGTTTGCTCATTCATACACAACCATACCACAGGTACAGCTATGATACTGATTAACGAACATTTTCAAAAGCTTCAGCCCTCCTATCTGTTTTCTGATATTGCACAGCGAGTCGCTGCTTTTTCACAAAAAAACCCTGATCAAGAGATCATTCGGCTTGGTATTGGTGATGTAACCCGGGCACTGCCACGAGCCTGTATTGAAGCTTTCCATCGTGCTGTTGATGAAATGGCTGCTGATGCAACTTTTCGTGGCTACGGTCCTGAACAAGGGTATTTATTCCTGCGGGAAAAGATTGCACGCTTTGACTATCACGACCGCGGCATTGCCATAGAACCCGATGAGATATTTATCAGCGATGGCTCAAAATGCGATACCGGCAATATTCAGGAACTTTTTGCCCGACGCATAAAGATTGCAATCCCTGACCCGGTTTATCCTGTGTACCTTGACACCAATGTTATGGCTGGAAGGACCGGGAAAAGCTATAACGGAAGATACCGCGGTATTGTCTATCTTGATTCAACTCAGACAAATGGTTTTGTGCCAGACCTACCAGATAAACCGGTTGATCTGATATACCTGTGTTTTCCCAATAATCCCACTGGCGCAACAGCAACCCGAAAACAGCTTGAGCAGTGGGTTGCCTATGCCCATGAGCATCGTGCACTGATTCTTTTTGATGCTGCATACGAAACTTTTATACGGGATCCTGAAATACCGCACAGCATTTTTGAGATTTCTGGTGCTCATGAGGTTGCCATAGAGTTCAGAAGTTTTTCAAAAAGCGCTGGCTTTACCGGAACACGGTGCGCCTTCACCGTCATTCCAAAGAAGTGTCGTGCTTTTACGAGTAAGGGGGAACCTATCATGCTCCATCAGCTCTGGTTCCGGCGACAGAGCACAAAGTTCAATGGCGTCTCATACCCGGTTCAGCGTGCTGCTGAAGCAGTGTACAGTGATGAAGGTCGCCAGCAGACACGCGAGCTGATTGATTACTATCTGAACAATGCAGCCCTGATACGTGCAACAATGACCCGTCTTGGTTTTTCCTGCACCGGTGGCATCAATGCACCATATGTTTGGATAAAGACGAATCATGATTCTTGGGAGTTTTTTGATCTTCTGCTGCAGAAGGCAGGAGTTGTCTGTACACCCGGCTCTGGATTTGGAAGATGTGGAGCGGAGTATATTCGTATCAGCGCATTTAATTCATACGAAAACGTTGAAAAAGCGCTTCATCGCATTGAGCATGCATTAGCCTAACGTCGGCAGGTTGCACAAGTACTTTCGGAGTATTGCCAATGTCCCCTGTGGCCCCTCAGCTTCAGCCACCATCCCCCCTGCAGCCTTTACCGCAGCTATTACCTCAAACGATGCATTTGCCGGGCAACCGACAAGTCGTGTTACTGATCCATCCAGCATGGTTATATCATTAACTCCGTCGCCGACTGCAATGATTCGTTCAGCCGGCACACCGATGTGTTCAGCATATCGTTTCAGCACCCTACCTTTTGAAAATGCAGCATGAAGAATGAAACTCCAGTCGTGATTGCCTGACACCTGCGCATCGGGAAAATCCTTAACATACTCTTGCAAACGTTGACGCAACTGTGGCGTCTGCTCAGGCGGTGCCATGAAGGCAAAAACAAGATCATTCACCACACAGTCAAGTACAGTAAAATCACGTAGAATGTTTTCCTGCCATTCTCCAAACTTCGGCTGGAGCTTGTGCCATAAGTCGGCATGAAGACGCATCTGTTCGTTGTTCCATGCATGGAGTGGCTCATACATCCCATCGCCATTTAATATATGAATAAACCGCTGACAGCTCAGGAGTGCTTCAGGCATATGCTCAGGAGAAAGGCGACGGGCTATATCCGCCATGGTGTCGGTGTATCGGTCAGAGTTCATGACCCAAACTACTCCAGCATGCCGGACACTGTCCAGAAACCGAATAATATCAGGATCCATCTCAAGCTGCGGCTCATAGCGTACTGAGGTTCCGTCAAGGTCAAGTGCAATAAGATAGGTCGTCGTCTGATTCATTGTGGTACCCATGGTTTCTTTTTCTGCATTGTAACATGCTGACAACCTTCATGCAATTATTTGCGCAACGACAAAACAAAACCTTGTGTTTGCATGAGGACGTAGCGTTTGCGTCCACTGCTTGTGCCAAAGAATTTTTTAGCATTGAGGTTGCGAATACTTGACAGTATCCCAATTCTTATATAACGTTTGGACTCGGTCTTTGGATTTTTCCCAGAGGTCATTATGGTACCCTATGTCATCGGCGTTGATATCGGCGGAACCATGATAAAAGGGGGGCTTTTTGATGCACAGGGAACTCTGTGCTCTAAATTCGCTGTTCCAACCGGTCAAGAAGCAGAGCATCAGGGTGTTCTCCATTCTCTTTTATCCCTTATACGACATCTTGCTTCAGAGCTTGCTTACGTTCCGCCGGTAGGTATCGGCATTGCCGGCGTCCTTGACCCTAATCGGACAACCCTGCTTGAATCTCCTAACCTTAAACGTCTTTCTGGACTGAAGCTCGCTGATCTTACGTGCGCTGAACTTTCTGTACCTGTCTTTCTTGAAAATGATGCAAACTGTGCTGCGCTTGGAGAGCTATGGGCAGGCAGTGGCAAGAAACTTGATAATTTTCTCTTATATACCATTGGAACCGGCATCGGCGGAGGGCTTATTTTAAATAGAAAACTTTGGATCGGTGAGCAGGGAAAAGCAGGGGAATTTGGTCATATGATCGTCAACCCTGAAGGTGCTGGGTGTGCCTGCGGCAAACAAGGGTGCCTTGAAGCAGAAGCATCCGGCAGTGCCATTATAAGGCGTGCACGTGAGGCAGTGCTTGCGGGAACCATTCCCTCTCTTCAGGAATACGGCAGCCAACCTTCTGCAACAATAACTCCTGAGCAGGTGTATCATGCTGCCGCTCATGGGGATGTCGTATGTCTACAGATACTGCGCTCATGTGCTGACTATCTTGCGATCGCGATGTCAAACGTGAACAGTTTTCTTGACATACACCATTTTATCATCGGCGGCGGTGTAGCACCGGCACTACAGCTTGTTTTTGATTATCTCCTCGATCATACCTGCGATAGGGTGTTTTCTATTTCCAAAGAACACATCACCATACAAATGGCAGCCTTGGGCAATGATGCTGGCATATATGGTGCTGGGTTTCTGGCACTTCAGAAGACCAGCAGCAACGCACGAGCAGACACATAGATACTATCCTTGGAGGTCCCGGAAGCATTTGTCAGCGTGCTGCCAAGCCACAGAATGCGTAGCACCCCTTGAGCACTCTTGTTTTGGCTATAGAATTGCCAAAGGCGATGGAAAATTAGTGCCGCGTTCTAAGCCGGTAGGATCGTATGGTTTTAACAGGTTTCCCACCGCTAAATATTCTGACGGTCCCCGTTGATTCTGAAACCGTCACCGCGATGGCGTTTGTGGACTGAGAAATCGCCGATGCAGCAGCGTGCCGAGCACCAAGCCCTTTAATAGGGGTGATTCTATCTGCAGCGCCGTGGAGGTACATGCCTGCCGCTAAAACAATACCATCTTCTCGTATCACAAAAGCCCCATCAAGCAATGCAAGCTCTTTGATGCTTTCCTGAACTTTAGGGTCATAGATATTACGTTCATCCTCAGCATAACCACGGAAGGGGTTAAAAATCATCGGTTTCGACATTTCAAGTACCCGCTCGCTGTCCCCAACCACAAAAATAGTGCCAATCGGCGAGCCTTCCCTTCCCTCTTGTCCAATTTCAACAGCAAGATTGACGACCATGAAAAGCAATTCGACCGGTACCTTTTTCCCAATGTTTTTCAGGTCCCGAGGAGACACCGGCCCATACATTTCTTCAATGCGGACAATACGGATAGTATCAATAAGCTTCGTTCCTGTCCTGCTGTAGAGGCATATAATCCTTTCACCTTTTTTGATTCTGCCGGTTTCTATTGCAGAGCGGATGACATAATTGAGCCGATCATTGCGTGCAACGCCACTAAAGTCGCAGAGAAATGTTTCAACTGCTATTTTTTCTGCAAGACGTTTTGAAGCAACTGCGGTGATAAACTGGTGATTTGCATAAAACGGTGAAATGGCTTTCCAGACAGCAAGACTTTCACAAATGACCAGAATCTTTTTTATTTTCAGCTTTTCTGAAATCTGTGCAGCTTCCTCGACTATGACTTGCAATTCACGGTCAAACTTTCGGTGCGCAATGCTGTCAATTAACATACAACGGGCTATCAGATGGGGTGCAATGATTCTGTGATACTCTGCACGCTGCAGAGCCTATCAATGATATCCATGAATCCTTAACGGTTTAGAAAGCGCATAACCGTGTCGCGCTCCTGTGCTATACAGTGTCGCAAATCGTGACTGGCATGGCGTGCTATCAGATCAAGAACCTCAAAAAAATCCCTCCGAGTTTCAGACCGCAGCAGAACGCCGGTTGATGGTACCACTGCAAAATCCCGTGCTGTCTGTAACACAAGCCTTCTAAACCGTTGTGACAAATCAGGCG
>Ga0209227_1001567_pt1 | contig 17500 bp, 15 predicted proteins | sample YNPBryantNP2012_FD_185815 | JGI IMG/M metagenome (GOLD analysis project Ga0209227, IMG submission 185815) | Anoxygenic and chlorotrophic microbial mat microbial communities from Yellowstone National Park, USA - YNP Bryant NP 2012 (SPAdes)... ...
GATTCACCTCAACCTGAATACGGATTCGGTCACTGCTTCTGCTCGCCCTTGGCGAATTCCGGCGTGTCGATCTTCAGCACGAAGGTCTCGGCCGGGCCGGTGGGCATGACGTTGAGGCTGATGTCGCAGATGCCCTGCATGCGCTTGTTCGAGTCCTTGTCCACGAACAGGTCGTAGCCGAGGATGGTGCCCTGCTCCACCTGCTCGTCGAGGAGCCGTTTGAGAGGCTTCTCGATGCTCTCCTCCATGAAGTCGCGCGTGAGCACCTGTCCGGCCACCTGGAGCAGGTAGTGGCGGCAGCAGCGCTCCAGATAGCGCAGGATGCGGTAGCTCGTGAAGAACTTCAGCACGCCGTTGGGGTCTTCGGCCTGCGTGCGGCAGCCGAAGAAGCACAGATGGTTGTCGGCGTCGCGGATGATGGGGATCAGCTGCCGCTCCATCGACAGGTGCTCCATCTCGCCGATGAGCGGCTCGAAGCGGACCTTCTCGACGCCCACGATCTGGCCGAAGCGCGAGCCGATGGGCCCCTGCGCCATGCCCTGGCCGTCGTCGGCGCGCGCCACCGCGCCGGCGAAGACGAGCGAAGGCGGGATGTACAGATCGTCGCCTCCGTCCACCGTCTTCTCGAACCAGTGCCGCGGGCGCGCCATCAGGTAGCCGGCACAGACGACGTCGGCGGCGGCGCGGTCCTCGGGCCGCTTCATGAACTCGTACTTGCCGCCCGGCAGGAAGTTCCGCTCGAGGTTCCTGAACGACTTCTCGTCGTCAACATCGGTGATCAGGAGCATGCCCCACTGGTTGGCGATGTCCTCGAATTTCTCCCGCACCGGCTGGGGCACGAATCCGGGCACGACAAGGTTGCAGATGTCGTCGCGGAAATTGAAGTTGTCGTTCCGCTTGCGGACGAAGTTCTCCACCGCGGCGATGTTCATCGAGAAGACGTCCTTCATCGCCTTCGGGTCCGCATTGAGGACGTACAGCTCCACCGGCTTGCGCACCTTGCCGTCCATCACCTTCGCGTTCTCGAAGAAGAGCTGGATCTGGCGGTAGCTGCGCTCGATGGGGCGGATCTGGGCGAAGAGCTTCTCGAGCAGCTCGTCGCGGATCGCCTCGGCCTTGTCGATCTGCTCCTGGATCTTCTTCACCGTCTGCTCGTAGGTGTCCTCCACCGAGAGCAGGTTCTCGAGATCCATCAGCTGCTTGAGAAAATCGGCGGCCGATTGCGGCGTAAAGATCGAGGAAATGGTCCGGGACTCGTCCATGAATCCCGGGTGCAGGTCGGAGAAAATCTCCTGCAACAGCTCTTTGGCGGCGCTTTCGCCGAGGATTTCGGCGGTTGTTCTGGTTTCCACGAGTTCAGCCATTTATTGAGCCCCTCCTTTCGAGGCCACCTTCTGGAGTTCCTCGCGCAGGCGGCCCAGCGCGCGGATGATTTCCGCCCGCTGCTCCTCGTTGTTCCACGCGCGGCGGACGGCGGGCAGCTTCCAGCGGTCCTTCAGGCGGTACAGCAGGTCGATGTTCGCCTTCAGGTCCGCGATGTCGTTGCGGGCGTACGTGACGTTGCCATCTTCGTCGCGGAATTCCTGCTTCTTTTGCAGGTTTTCCGGGTCGAAATCCTTCATCGACCGGAACTTGAACTCGGCCCGGAATTCGGTCTCCTCCGGCCCGGCGGTCGCCTTGAAATTCAGCTCGGGCTTGAACTTGGCGAACGCATCGTTCAGGTCTTCGACCTTGACGAGCTCCTCGTTTTCCGACGCCGCCTCCTTGCCCACCCGGTTCAGGGTCATGGGCAGCATGACGGCGGCAGTGGATGTCGGCACTTTTCGCACGGAGGGGGTCACCCCCTTGCGAATCACCTTGACTAGCGGCATTGGTTGGTCTCCTCTCTGGCGTACCAGTCAGTCGTCATCACAGCTACACTTCACAAGTCCGCCGGCGCGAGCGCCCGCGGCCTAAAACGGTTCCCTCGGAGGCGCCGGCCCCTGGCGGTTGCCGAGCCTCGTCTGGGAGAAATCGCGGTGGGCTTGCGGGTTGACCACGGTGGCGTCGGCGGCGCTGCGCGGCGGCATGGCCACGCCGCCGGGCCCTCTCTGGAACCCGGGCGGCGCGGGCCGCCCGGCGATGACGCCGTTGACGACCCGCGTCTGCGACGCCCACTTCGTCTGGCCCGTCCCCGGCATCACGCCGATGTACTGCTCTGGCCAGATGAGCCGGGGCACCCAGTGCCACAGGATCAGCAGCAGCAGCGCCAACCCGCAGAACACGCCCAGCGGGCGGATGATGGAGGTCCAGCCGGCGCTCACCGGCAAAGCCGCCAGCACCGCCTTCATCTCCTCGGGCGTGCACTTGCCTGCGTAGACCGGAACGCCCATTTGCGGCGCCGACCAAAGCACTTCCGGCGAGCGCAGCACCTGCCCGTTGGGCAGCGCCAGCTCGACCGTTACGGGCAGGTTCTGCCCCGCCAGAGAGGCGCGGTCCGGCCAGGGCGAAGAAAACGTCGCCGAAAGCCGGTTGTTCAGAAACGTCCGCGTAAAGGCGAAAATGCGGCGCAGACCGTCATAATCGCTGGCCAGGTAATACTTCGTGCTGATCTGCCTGAGAGCCGACTCGTCGAGCGAGCCCGGCTCGCCGAAGCCGATGGCGATCACCGGGAACTGCGCCTGGCGCACGCGGCGCGCCGCCTCGTCGAGCCCCGCGGGGCCGGCCAGCAGCCCGAGGTCGTCGCCCTTGAGCACCTCGTTGTTGCCGTCGGTGAGAACGATCACCATCGCCTCCGGGCTTTCGCCCATCTCCTTCTCGATCGCCGGCAGCGCCCGGGCCAGCGTGTCGATGCCGAAAACCACCGCCGAAAACAGCGCGGTGTTGTTGCGGATATCCGGCTCCGGCAAGGCGTCGACCTGCGCCATGGCGGCCGATCGCGTGCGGGCGAAGACGGCCGAGCGGATGCGGTCCTCCACCAGGTGGCTTTCAAAAGGCACGACCGCCACGCGGTCGGCGCCCTCCTCGAACTGCTCGAGGAACGAACGCACGGCCGCCTTGGCCGCGTCGAACCGCGTCTGCCCGCTGGGCAGCACCTTCTTCATGCTGCCGGAAATGTCGACAATGATCAGCGCCGCGCGCCCGCGCACCTTGGCCACCGATTCGCCGGCCGCGGTGGCGTAGAAAGGCTTGATCTGCTGCCCGCCCATGGTCACCGTGATCTGCGAGGCCAGTTTGTCGGCCGGGGGCAGCTGGGCGTTGTAAGGCTGGCCGCGCCCGTCGACGAGATTCAGCTTCATCCGGAAGCACGGCACTGTCGAAGCGGGCTCGCAAGAGACCAGCCTGAGCGGTTCGGCGAAGTCAAGGCCCGGCGTCTGGCCGCGGGCCGTCGACAGCAGCGCGGCGGCCAGCCCGGCCGCAAGCACGAACCAGCTGTGTTTCATCGTCTCCTCCGCATCGCTGATTCAGCCTTCCTTCCTCGTCATGAACTTGATGGCGGTGCGGCCGACCAGAATGTCGTCGCCCGCTCTCAGCTCCTGCGACGTGGTCACCGTGCGCCCCCGGACGCGCAGGACGTACCGCGCCAGGCCCTGCGGGTTGTTGATGTCCGGGTGGCGGGCGATGTAGAAGCGCCCCTCCTTGCCGAACAGAATCGCGTGCCGCGGCGCAATGGCGGCATCGGGGATGAACACCTGCACCCCCACGGCGAACGCCGTCTTGTTCAGATCGAGCGACTGGGAGCCGATCAGCAGCGTGTCTCCCTGGCGGATCTCCCACTCCTTTCCGCTGCGGCCGAACTTGGCCTGCGCACGGGCGTCGCCGCTCGAGACGAACTTCAGCACGCCGTCGCGCAAGAGAATCGGCGCCAGCGTGACGCCGAAGCAGATGCCCACGCCGACAAGCACGAACCCGAGCGCCTGGGTCAGGTCCGGAATCCGGCTGCCGAGCACATGGAACAGCGAGCCGCCGATGGCGCCGCCCACCAGCCCGCCGAGACAGGCGTGCACGACGCGCATCTTGTTCGCCATCACCCAGCGCAGCCCCAGCCCCAGGCCGATGAGGCTGCCCACCAGCATCCAGCTCAACAGGCGCGCCAGAAACGGAAACTGGTTGCCGAGATTCTCCGTGATGGGGATCATGGCCAGCCCGCCCAGCAGCCCGGCCGCCAGGCCGATCAGGCCGCCCACCAAGACATAACGCCCCACCACCCGGTTGCCGGACCACTTGTCGGAGAAAGCCACTGTCAGCAGGCCGATGATGAGTCCAAGCAGCGCTGCCGCGGTCAGGTCGGCCAGGGCGGGGCGGTCGGAAAGAACGGTGGCCGACAGCAGGGCCGTGAGGCCCCAGGACAACAACCCGGCAAAGCCCCCGGCCAGAGACATATAGTACAGCGTCTGGTAGAGGCTCATGCCTCGCACTCCTCCGCGATCATATGCAGGTGATTGTATGCCACGCGCATCTATTTTGCATCCGCCTGCGGACAAGTCAAGGCGCTGCGCCCCCGAGGCTGAGCTTCGACACCACCTGCCGGATCCGGTCGAGGTACGCCTTGCTGCGCGCGGCCTCGCTGATGTCGGGGTTGATCTCGATCACCTTCTCGAAGTGGGAGCGTGCGGCGGAAAGATAACCGGCCGATGAGGACTCGTTGAACTTCTCGGTAAATATGAGGCCGAGCGCGTAGTGCGCGTAGGGGTCGGACGGGTCCAGCCGCAGCGCGCGCTGGCACCAGCCGGCGGCCGAGTCGAAGCGCCGGCTGATGCGTTCGCAGTCGCAAAGGCCGAAGCTGGCCATGAACTGGAGCTCGCGCCAGATGTCGGTCTGCGCCGCGCGTTTCTTTTTGCCGATGCCGGCCAGATAGCCGAGCACGTAATAATTCAGCTTTCCGGCGAGCTTCGAATCGAAGTCGCTGAGCCGGAGATACTGCTGGTATTCCGGGATGGCCTCGGCGCAGTTCTTGCTGAAGCGGAGCGCCTCGGCCAGCCAGAAATGCGCCTCGCCGTGGGCGGGGTTCAGCCGGATGGCCTCGCGCGCGTGCCTGATGCCTTCCTCGTAGGCGCCCTTGCGCGTGAACGCCTGCGCCAGCAGCGCCGGCGTGAGCGAGCTCGAGGGGTCGCGCCGCCAGGCCGCGGTGAGATGGCGGATGGCGGCGTCCAGGTCGCCCACATCCAGCAGCATGCCGCCGAAGGAGGCCTGCGCCTCGGCGTAGTCGGGATCGATGGCGATGGCCTGCTCGAAGGCCTTGCGGGCCTTGTCGTAGTCGTACAGGGCGTGATAGGTCCGCCCCAGGTACAGCGCCGCCTGGCTGTATTTCGGGTCCTCATCGAGCGCTTTGCGGAAAAATTCGGCGGCTTTCAGATAGTTTTTCTCGAAGCCTTTCTGGTAATATTCCATCCCCTCGTTGAAGGCGTCCACGGCGGAGCGTTTCCGCACGCGGGGGATGACGATGCGCAGCGTGACGGTCGTCTCCCGGCCGGGGTAGACGGTCTCCTCGCGCGGCCCGTCGGGCTCGTAACCCATGCGCACGCCCTGGATGACGTGCACCCCGGGCGTGATGCCCGGCAGCCGCAGCGGCTTGCCCCTGCTCACCACCCCCTGCGACTTGCCGTCGACGAAGACCTCGACGCCGTCCATGTTGCTTTCGATCACCAGCACGCCGAACTTCGGCGGCTGCAACGGAGCCGCCGGCGCGCGCGCCGGGTTGAAGGCGAGGATCATGTTCGGGTCGTAGCTGCCGCGCTCGGCCGTCGGGTTCTGGCGCGCCTGCGTGTCGCGGCGCACGTTGACGCGCACGTACTCGCCAAGCTCGTCGGCGGTGACCACGCCGTCGCGGTTCTCGTCGGCCTCGCCTTCAATGCCCTTGATCAGGTAATAGGTGAACACGCCGTGGCCGCCGCCCCAGATCTCGCTTTCAAACGATTGCTCGCGGTCGCGGCTGGCCGTGAGCGAGAACAGCGAGCGGTCCAGCTCGAGCAGGCTCGCGTTGATCCGCCGCGTGTCTGCCTCCGGCGTGATCGCGCCGGAGTGGCAGGCGTCGGTCAGCAGCACCTTCCACTTCGCCTTGATGTCACTCCCGATGACGCGGCCGAGCCGCTCCATCGGGTACGAAGTGCCGGGAATGTCGGCCGGGTCGATGTCATAAGGCGCCAGATAGGCCTTGCCCCCGGAGACAAAGCCGTGGCCCGCGAAGTAGATCACCACGCGGTCGTCTTCTTTCGACACCGAAGGCAGCCACTGCTCGAGCGCCTGGCGGATGTTGGCCAGCGTCGCGTCCTTGCCGATCAGCCGCCGCACGTTTTCCGGCGGGAACTGGCCGCCTTCCGGACTGATCAGCGCGGCGTAAATGGCCGCCGCGTCGCGCGCCGGATAGCGGAGCTGCCCTTGCGGCGGCAGCTTCGGGTATTCACTGATGCCGACCACCAGCGCATAGCTGCGCGGGATCACCACGCCTTCCCCCGGCTTCACCACCGGGGGGGCCGGCTCGCGCGTGAATTTCAGGTCGCGCTGCCGGCTGTCCGCCGGCGGAGGCGCCTGCGCCAGCACGGCCAGGGAGAATGCCAGGAGAAACGCGAGGGCCTTCATCGCATCCGTCCTCACCGGTGGGCCAGCCGCAGCGTGTAGATGAACGGCTCCTCGCTGTCATCGCTCACGCTGACGGCCGCCGCCTTGTTCGACTTGACGAAAGTCAGCTCGCGCGACGCCGAGCCCGCGAACGGCGCCAGGTTTGCCGGCAGCGGCGCGTTCTTTTCAAGCGGCTTCAGCCCGGCGGCGTGGTCGATGCATTCGCCGCGCGCGCGAAAGATGGTGTCGTCGCAGCGCGGGGTGATCGACGGGTTCAGCTGCGGCGCCGGGGCGGGCAGCTTCGGAACGGAGAGGCTGCTGCGGCCCTCGCCAAGCCGCACCGGGCTGACCAGCCAGTAGACCACCTCGTAGCCGGCCGGCCCTTCCAGCCGGAACCAGCCGTTGTCCGTCATCGGCACCAGGTACTCGCGCCCGGCCTCAATGCGGTTCATCGTGCCTGTCTCCTCCTTCGGAAACAGCAGCGTGAAGTTGCCCGAGCTGCCATGGTTCATCACGTACAGGTAGCCGTTGAACGAGGCGCGGAAACGGAACCGGAGCAGGTCGCCGGTCGAAAACACCTGGCCGGGGTCCACCCGGCGGGCCGCGCCCCGCTCATTGCGCTCGACGACGATCTCGATGCGCTTCGGCCCCGTGGTTTCAGGCCTGGCGTCGAGTCCTCCCCGCACCGGGGCCGGCTCGGCCGGCGCAATGCCGGGTTTGCCCGGCCCGCCCGCCGGCGGGGCAGCCAGCACAATGGCGGCCGCCACATACAAAAGGCCGTGGAGCTTCAGGAATGCGGGACACTGCATTGGCGACTCCTCCTCCTTCCCCATTCCATCGGCTTACCGGTGCCGGAGCGTTAGCTCGGCCACAACCCGTCCTGCCGCGCCGGGCGCCCCGGCGGTGGAAGCGTTCACCACGTAGACCGCGGCTTCGGTTCCTCCTCCCACAGGCGCCGGCGCCAACGAAGTCTGCTTGTCCACTTTGGTGAACACGAGATCCCGGGATTGGACCTGCGCGCGGAGCTGCGCCACCCACGCATCGTCGTAACGGCCCGCCGACATCACGGGGGGCGCGGCGGGACGCGACGGCCGCTCGCGCACGGGCCTCTTGCCGCCCGAAAGGTTCGCGATCAGCTCTTCCAGGTCTTCTACAGGCTTCACCGAGAAAACAAGGAAAAGGCGCTCATCGCCCGGCTGCTCGTCAAAGGTGAAATACTCTCCCTCGCCTCCGGGTATCTGGTAGAGGCGCCCCGGCACGATTTCATTGCCTTGTTGGGCCGACTCCGGGTGCGGGAACAGCGGCGACCAGATGCCGCTTGAACCGCGGGCGATCACATACAGGTAGCCGCGGCGGTTTCCCATCACGCTGAGGCGGATGCTGTCGCCGGCGCGGAATTCCGAATCCGGGCTCACTTCGATCATTCCCTCCGCCGTGCGCTTCAGCAGGCTGTAACGCAGCCCGAGCGGCGGCAGGTTCTGCGGCGTCAGAGATACCTGCTGGAACCAGGCCTCGGCGTTCTGCAACGAAGGCGCGGCGGCCAGCTCCGGCTTCGGGCCCGACATCCTGCCCGGCTCGCGAGCCGGCTCCTGGCGGCGCGCCGGCGCGGTCTTGGCGGATTTTTTCGCAACGGCCTTCTTCTGCACCGCCAGCATGTCGGCGGCGGAAAAGAAGGCATCTCTCGCGTTGATCTGCGGCTCCTGGGCGCCGGCGAGGAACCCCGCCAGGGCGGCCATCAGAAGTCCGGACAGGCTGCTGAAAATCTTATTGGGCATCTTTCACGCACCGGAAACCGATTGCTGCATGGGGCAGGTCGTCAGGCCAGCCCCTCCGCATGTATAAACGGAAAAACCTGTCGTCCTTCAGCAGGAAGCTGCCGCCCTTGATGCAGTGCCACTGGCGGCTGACCTCGGCGCCGCCAAGCGCGCGCCGCATATCCTCGATCTCCCGCTCCGTCACCGGGAACGGTGTGTCCACCCACTCGAACACGTTGCCGGCGAGGCCGAGGATGCGGTACGGGCTTTGCCGTTCCGGATAATCGTCGACGGCGGCCAGCGTGCCCGGGTTCGGCATCGGCTGGTTGCCCCAGGGATAAATGCGGCCGTCCGGCCCGCGGGCCGCCTTTTCCCATTCCTGCTCCGTGGGGAGCCGCTTGCCGGCCCAGGCGCAGTAAGCCTGGGCGTCGGCGAAGGTCACGTGGGTCACCGGGAGCGAAGGCGCGGTGCGGAACTCGTCCGAGCCGGGCGCGGCCCGGCCCGTCGCCTGCACAAAGCGGGCGTACTGGGCGTTGGAAACCTCCGTGGCGTCCATGTAGAACGCGGGCAGACGCAGCTCCTGGCGGCGGTTGGGCGACTCGGGGCTGTCGTCGCCGAAGATAAAGGGACCGTCGGACACCAGGAACATTGTCACGCCCTCCTGCCGCACGACGGACGGCAATTCTTTGCGCGCCGTTTCCGTCTCTACAGCCGCCTTCCCAGATTTCGGCTTATTATCGCTCTTTTTCGAAACAAAGTAAACGCCCGCTGAAATCACAACAACGGCGGCAACGAGAACCCCCGCCAGCGCGGCCGGGCTGCGCCTTTTTGCCCGCGCACCAGGCTGAGGAGGCGGGGACGGCGGGGCGGGCGTCCACCCCGGCGCCGGCTCCGGCATTTCAGGCTCCGCGCGCGGCGCGCCGCCGCGCGCGGCCGCGATCAGATCCGGCCGGTCGATGACGGGCTCCAGCCGAACCTCGGTTTCCAGCCTGTAGGAGTGGCGCAGATCGTCGAGCAGCTCGCGAGCCGACTGGTAGCGCCTTTCGCGGTCCTTCTCGAGCAGCCGGTTGACGATGCGCTCCAGCTCGGGGTCGATGTCCGGCAGCAGAGTGCTCAGCGCCGGCGGCGCCTTCTGGCAGTGGCCGATTTCGATGGCGCGGTAGCTGTCTCCGGTAAACGGCTTCATGCCGGTGAGCAGCTCGAAAAAGATGACGCCGAGCGAATACAGGTCGCTGCGGTGATCGCACGGCTCGGCGCGGATCTGCTCCGGCGACATGTAATAGGGCGTGCCGAGAGTTTCGCCGGCGCGGGTGCGGGCGCTGGGCGCGTCGCCCGCCTTGGCGATGCCGAAGTCGAGCACCACGACGCGGCCGCTGGAATCGATGCGGATGTTGGCGGGCTTGAGATCGCGGTGCACGAAGCGGCGCTCGCCGGCCCAGACAAGGGCCTCGGCCACCTGCCGGATGATGGCCACGGCCTCGGGCGGCGTCAGCCGGCCGTGGCGCTCCAGGTAGCTCTTCAGGTCCTCGCCCTCGATGTAGGGCATGATCAGGTAGTGGAGCGAGCCCCACTCGCCGACGTCGAACACGGGCGCGATGTTGGGGTGGCCGCCGAGCGTGGCGGCCGTGCGCGCCTCGTCCATGAACCGGGCGACGATTTCCGGCTCGTCGGCCAGCGCCTCGGCCAGCACCTTGATGGCGAACAGGCCCCCGTGGGCGCGGTGGCGGGCCAGAAAGACCTCCGCCATGCCCCCGCCGCCGATCCATTCGAGGATCTCGTATTTGTCGCCGAGAACCTGGTGCAGGGCGGCGCGGATGGCGTTGCGGGAGGCGTTCGACATGGCGGGTTTTCCTCAGCTTAATCGGTTTCGCCGCTCTCCGGCCAGAAAACCGGCGCTGCGCTCGAGGTGGTATTCCGGCGGCGGGACGACGGGCTCATACGGCAGCGGGTCGCGCACGCCGGCCTCCGGCTGCATCAGGTGATCCGCCGAAAGGTTGCAAAGGTGCCAGGTGACCACGCGCTGGAGCTGGCGCACCGCCTCCACCAGCGATGCGCCCTCGTGATGCATGTCCCAGAGACAGACGAAGCCCGTCTCCGGGTGCACGTTCGGATGCAGCACGGGTGTGGCGAGCCAGGCTTCCAGAGGGACGGACGGGTAATATTCGGGAAACTCGAACCGCACCGCGAGCCCGCGCCCGGCGGCGCCGTCGAGCCGGTAAAACGGCGTCTCCGGCAGCAACACGGGCCCGGCATCGCCTTCCGGCAGGACGAGCAGGCGCGGATTGCAGGCGGCGGTGCGCCGCAGCCACTCCCGCTCGTGGCGGATGCGGCGCTCGCGGATGCGCTCGAAGGCGGCTTGCGGCATCAGCCGTTGGTGGCGACGGTGGAGACGCGCAGCACGTCGTTGGGACGGACGCCCTGTTCCGGCAGCGGGCGGCGGAAGTCCAGCGCAATGCCGTTCCAGACCACCTGCGGCTCGCCCTCGCCCTGGAGCACGTCGCCGCGCTCGCGCAGGTCGTACAGGATTTCGTGCAGGACGTCGTCGAGGATCTCGTTCTCGTCGATATCGACGTTGTATTTCGTCTCGCCCTGAATCGTGTCGAAATACATCTGATATTTGGGCATAAACACCCTCCCCCTACTGAGCGTCAACCAGGAATTGTTTCAGCGATTCCGGCAGCGCCTGGACGCGCCAGCCGCAGCGGGCGCACAAGCCGTTGGCATCGTCCCAGCATTCGATGCACTGCGGACGGCCGCAACGCGGGCAGGCGCGGAGCTCCGCCTCCTCCGGCCCCGCCTGGCAGACCTGACAGCGGCCCTGCGTCACGCCGGGGCCCACGTTTCTGTCCCACCATTGCCTGCTCGGCGGGAACAGCGGCACCGCGTTTTGCACGCAAAGGCGGCAGCGGATTTTTTCGAAATCCCAGCATTTCGTCTCGCAAACCTCGAGATTGCAGCGGGGACATACGAAGGAGATTTTTCCGGCCAGGCGGCAGTTGCACAGGCCGCAGCGGCGCGCGTCGCGGTTCTGCCACCACACGATGGCCGCCGAAAGCGCACCGGCCAGGAACGGCGCCATCCAGTACAGGCGGTCCATGCCGGGCTGGGCCAGGCTCCACAAGAGCACGCCGAGGAAGGCCGCCAGAAAGGGCGGAATCACCCCCAGCCAGGGATTCGGCAGCTCGGCCTCGAAGGCGCGCAAGAGGAAAACGGAGGCCACGGCCAGCAGGAGGCTCGCCGCCAGCGCGATGCCCGCCCCGCCCATGGCGGCGAAGAACTGCACGAGCCATAGCAGGAACGTCGTGGCCGCAAACACCGTGATCGAGCGGGCGTTCATCCGGTCTCCTCCCGTTGCCGTCCTATCCGAATACTATACAGGTGTTCGGGAGGCAAACCCAGAGCCGCCGGCTCAAGCGCGGCCATCGGCTCGCCGGCGCAGATCGAGGAGCGGGTCTCGAGTTCCAGCAGCCGGCGGCTTCCGCACCGCGGGCAGGCGCCGCCGCGCCGCAGACGGACGGCGCGAATCCGCGGACTCCATTCGAAGCGGCAGTCCAGACAGCGCGCCCGCAGGCAAACGGGCCACTCCCAGCCTGCTTCCTTGCCCGGCCCGAGCGCATCCCGGAACGGCCCGTCCACCGGGACGAGCCGCAGGGGCGGGGCGGAATGGAACGGGCAGGCTTCGTTCAGCGGGAGCAGGATTTCCTCGCATCGCAGCGGCGCATCGAGGCGGAATTCGACGCTGCGGCCCTGCGGCTCGCCGCGGCCGAGCCAGATCGCGCCGAAGTGAACCTGGAGCGCCGCGGTGATGGAGGCCAGCGCAGGGGTCATGGTCCAGCCGCCCGGCTCCTCGGGCACGCCGCACGGGTAGGCGGCGCTCGACCAGGTGCGCAGCAGCTCGCGCCTCCGGGCGGCCGAGAGGCGGCAACCGTGGCAGGCGCCGCCGCGGCCTGGATACCAGCTGACGCGGCCCGCAGCGCCGGTCGTGTTCATGCCGCCATCGCAAACGGGCAAGTCCAGCCGCGTGGCGATGCGCGCCACCTCAAGCCGCGCCGAGTCCCGGTCCACGCCGCAAAACAACACATCCCTGCCCTGAAGGCGGCGCCATCCCACATCGGCAATCTCGGCCGCAACCGGCTGCCAGTCGGTCCGCGGGAACCACGCGCGCGCCAGCTCCGCCAGCACCTCGGCCTTCGGGCGCCCCACGGCCCCGGGCGCGCAAAACCATGCGCACTTGGCCAGGTTGGACGGCTCCACTTTGTCCGGGTCGACGAGAAGGACTTCTGCCGCCCCGTGCAAGCCGAGCAGCCGAACCAGTTCGTTGCCGAGCGCCCCGAGGCCCACAACGGCCACGCGGCGGTCATGGAATCCCGTTTCAATCTTCAGCTGAAGCGACACGCTGTCTTGCACCGGGGGGTCACAAACCGGAAATCGCTGTCGTGGGATCGAGGCCCCGGATACAGCTCCTGAAACCTTCCTCCCGAGCGCTTCCTCGTGTATCATACGGTAGATCTGGTTCAAGCGGTTTTCGCGCCGGGCTGCGGACGCCGCGGGAGGAGTTCTTATGACAAGGAAATTCGTGGGCGTCCGGGGGCTCTCCTGTCTCCTGACAGCCCTCCTGATCTGCCCCGTCAATTCCTCGCCTGCACTCGCGCAGGCCCCGCCGGAAGGCGGCTTGCGGATCACCATCGTGGAAGGGGACGATGCGATTCTGAACGTGCGGCAGCGGGTCAGCCGCGAAGCCATCATCCAGGTGGAAGACGAAAACCGCAGGCCTGTGGCCGGGGCGCTGGTGACCCTGACGGCCCCGCGCGACGGCGCCAGCGCCATCTTCAGCAACGGCCTGAACAACATCACCCTGACGACCGACAACAGCGGCCGCGTGGTGGTGCGCGGCATTCGGCCGAACTCTGCGCTAGGCAAGTACTCGATCCGCGTCACCGCGGTCAAGGAGGGCCTGCGCGGCACGGCTCAGATCCAGATGACCAACCTCGCCGCAGCGGCAGCCGCGGGGGGCATTTCGGCCAAGGTGTTGACGTTTCTGATCATCGCCGGCGCAGGCGCTGCCGCCGGCGCGGTCGCCGCCACGCGCGGCGGCAACGGAGGCGCGGGGCCCGCGGCGGCGACCACTCCTCCCACTGTGGTGACGCCGGGCACGCCCACCGTGGGTCCGCCCCGCTAGGGCCCGTCAAGGAGGAGATTCATGCGATTCATTCCGTTCTTGTTATCCTGCGTGATTCCTGTCGCCGCGCAAACGGCCGGCGTGCCGCGGCTCGGCTGGGTGCTGGAAGCGGGAGACCAATCGGCCGTCCGGGAGGCCATCGGAATTCCTGGCGCGGCGCAGCTTGGCGCGGGCCGGCAAATGCCGGCCGGTGTGTCGCTCTTCCTCCGGCCGGGCAGCGGCACGGCAATCGCCTTGCAGGAGAGCGGGCCTCCGCTGCTGGGGGATCTGGACTCCATCGCCGCCGGCCTTGCCGCGCCGCTCGAGGGCGCGCTGGAAGAACCGGACATGGCGGCGTGGAGTCCGCTCGGCGAAGCGTTCCTGCTGGCATCCTTCCGGCAATCCAGGCTCCAAGTGTGGCGCGCGGACGCCGACGGCTGGCGTCTCACGCAGGAGTTGCCGCTCTCCGCGGAATCGGCGGCCGTCAGCGATGAGGGCGAAGTCCTGGCACGGATCGGTGGCGTCCTGTACCGGATCGGCGCCGAAGGCGCGATGCTGGAGGTGAGCCGCGAGGCGGGGGAGTTCACCTTCCTGGCAGGCAGCCGCAGCTTCGCCTGGGCGGAAGCCTCGCGCGTCCTCATCAGCGGCGGCGCAAGCATGGTGGACATCCCTTTTCCCGATCAGGGCGGCGCGGCAAAGGTTCTTGTGTTCAGTCCGGTGCGGGGCAAACTCGCAGTGGTCCAGGCGGGGGAAGCCTCGGCAAGGCTCACGCTCTGGTCGGAAGACGGCTCGCAGCAGGGCGAGTGGCTCTGCCCGGCCGCTCTGGTTGGCATCTCTGCATCGGGAACCGAAGGCGTGGTGCGGCTGATCGCGCAAGGCGATGGCCCGGTGTGGATGGCGTCTTTTGATGACGCCGGGGGACGCGTCTTCTTTGTGCCGCGGCCGGTGGCCGAGGAAGGAGAATCCCGGTGAAAAGCTTTTGCAGGATCGCGCTGCTCGCTTCTCTGGCTGTTCTGTGTCAGCCAGGCGCCCGTGCGCAACTCTCGCCCACCATCCTCCCGGACGTCCCCTACTTCGACGCCTTCCGCGGAAAACCCTTCAGCGTCCAGTTCTCCGTGCAAAACCCGCCATCCGGAGGCGTCAACCAGGGCTGGGCAATCACCTCGGGGACCCTGCCGGCGGGCATGAGCCTGACTTCCACCGGGCTTTTGTCCGGCACGCCCACGACCGTGCAGAGCACGACCTTCCAGGTGACGACGATCTATACTTTCCCCCTCTACACGACGTATGTCCCGCCCCTCGTGCTGAACAGGACATACCAATTCAATGTGGACAACGAGCTGGTGATCCTTACCCAGTCCCCATTGCCGCCGGCGACGGCAGGAGTGCCGGTGAATTATGTGATCTCTGCCTCGATGCCTGCAAGCTGGTCGTACGAGGTGACCGACCTGCCATCGAGCATCAGCATCAATCTCTCCCAGAATTCGCCGACGATGTCGCTCACAGGCGTATTTCCGCCGGTGAGCGCTCCCACCACGTATTCCATCGACCTGTACGCCTACGGGGGCGTTTATGTTTTCCAGTCTGTCAACCGGTTTTTCCAGGTCACGGTCAACCCGGCGCCTTCCATCAGCGGTCCTCAGCAATCGGCAACGCAGGGCACGCCCTATTCCAGCGCCCTGTCGGCAACCGGAGGCACGGCGCCGCTGACGTTTTCCATTGTCAACAGCTCATTGCCTCCCGGACTTGAACTGAACCCCGCCACCGGCGCGATCACCGGGACGCCAACAACGCCGGGGCAGTTTGTCTTCCAGGGCAGGGTGACCGACGCCAACAACGCCACAGCCCAGGCGCTGTTCGTGATCAACGTCGCCCCGGCGCCGCTCAGCGTGGTGACGGGGCCGCTGCCCGCCGGGCGCGTGGCGGAGCCGTATCAGACCTCCATCGGCGCCATGGGCGGAGTTCCGCCCTATTCATTCTCCGTTGCTTCCGGCGCGCTGCCTCCCGGCGTTTCGTTGCTCGGCAACGGCACGCTGCAAGGCACGCCGACAGCTCCTGGCGAGTTCGCTTTCGCGGTCCGCGTCGAGGACAGCAAGAGCGCCGCGGCCACCGGGTCTTTCCAGATCCTCGTCCTGCCCGCTCCTCTGGCGATCCTCACATCGGCTCTGCCTGCTGGAACCACCGCCTCGGCATACAACGTCACGCTGGCAGCAAGCGGCGGGGTCACGCCATACACCTGGACGCTTTCCTCGGGCAGCTTGCCCTCCGGCCTGATGCTCGAGGCTGCCAGCGGCACAATCAGCGGGACGCCCGCCGTGACGGGGGAATTCCCTGTCACTGTTACGGTGACCGACGCCCAGCAGTCCGCTGCCAGCCGTTCCTTCGTCATTCGCATTTTCGAGCCATTGCGCATTCTCACCACCGCATTGCCCGAGGGCACAGAAGGCGTGGCCTATCAGGCGCAGTTGCAGGCGGCCGGAGGCGCGGCTCCGTATGTGTTCTCGATCTTGAGCGGAGAACTGCCCGCCGGGTTGACACTCGCCGGCGAGGGCTTGATCTCCGGCGCCCCGGCCGCATCGGGAGAGTTCACCTTCACGGTACGCGTCACTGACAGCGCGCAGCTGACGCACGAGAGGGCGTTCACGCTGACAGTCTTCCTGCGGCCGAGCATCATCACCGAGGCGTTGCCGGAGGGCAGGGTCGGCGATGCCTACAGCGCCACGCTCAGCGCCACCGGACGCGGGCCGTTCCGCTGGAGCCTCAGCGCAGGCGAGCTGCCGCAGGGGCTTTCTCTGAACGCACAAACCGGCGCGGTCACCGGCACGCCTGTCCAGCACGGCGAATTCACCATCGGAATCACCGTAACCGACGGCAATCAGCCGCCGCTGTCGGCGCAACGCACATTCGTCCTGCGCATCGCCCTGCCGCCGCTTCCGCCTCTGTCCATCACCCAGCTCCAGGAGACGATACCGCCAGCCAGCCAGCCCTCTTTCGGACTACAACTCGGCCAGTCGTTCCCGGTCGAGTTGAACGGCACGGCCACGCTGACCTTCACGCCCGAAAGCGGCCTGCCGCCGGACCCCGCGGTGCGCTTTGCCAACGGCGGAACCACGGTCAACTTCACGATCCCCGCCGGCCAGACGGCCGCTGTCCCGGCTGCCGGGAACCTGTTCGCCTTCCAGACGGGCACGACCGCCGGCACCATCACGCTCTCGGTGACGCTGCGGCTTGGCGCGACGGTGCTCGAGCCGGCGCCGTTTGTCGTCAAGGTCGTGCGCATCCCGCCCTCGGGACCACAGATCACGAACCTCGTCATCGTCCGCAATCCGGCCGGTTTCGAGATCCGCGTCACCGGGTATTCCAACATCCGGCAGGTGACCGGGGCGACATTCCGCTTCACGGCGGCGCCTGGCGCCTCGCTCCAGACCACCGAAGTGAATGTGCCGGTGGCCAGCGTCTTCCAGGCGTGGTTCGCCAGCGAGCAGTCGCGCCAGTTCGGCGGCCAGTTCCTGTTCGTGATGCCGTTCACGGTCCAAGGCAACATGGGGGCGCTCGGCTCGGTGCAGGTGACGTTGACAAACAGCTCCGGCTCGGGCTCGGCGACGGCGAATTTCTGAGCGCACCGCAACAGTCGCCCAGAGGCGCCTGAAAAGGGCGCCCGCGCGCGCTTTTCTCACCGGGGGTCCAAACGCGCCGTGGGCCACTCCCCTGACCGCGCCTGACTTCAGACGCCTCCGCCCATGCGGGTGCAAGTTCCGGGAGGATTCTGCGTTTACTAGAATGAGTCCCGATAGTCGCGGGATGCACCGAGGGGCTTCCGTCTCCGATTCAGGTGGCAAGCCGCAGATTTCCACGCGGGAGGATCGCGAAGATGTCTCTGGTCACAGGAAAGAACCGCATGAAAGCGTCCTTGGCCCTCTGGCTGGCTTTACAAACCGGACAAGCGGACGCGGCGTGGATGCTGGAGGCGCAGGAAGGGCTGCGCATCGTTATCGTCGAAGGCGAAGACGCCATCTTCAACGTGCGGCAGCGGGTGGCGCGCGAGGCCATC
>Ga0209227_1001569_pt1 | contig 17494 bp, 11 predicted proteins | sample YNPBryantNP2012_FD_185815 | JGI IMG/M metagenome (GOLD analysis project Ga0209227, IMG submission 185815) | Anoxygenic and chlorotrophic microbial mat microbial communities from Yellowstone National Park, USA - YNP Bryant NP 2012 (SPAdes)... ...
TGTAAGATCGCGACGCACGTGACCGGGGGGGGTGTTCTTTCAACAATTTCGGCTCACGGTAGAGCACTGAAACTCAGCAGCGCTGCTGATGCCGGTACGTCGCTGAAGACGCTTTCAACAATTTCGGCTCACGGTAGAGCACTGAAACGTCCCCGCGCTCCTCGCTGGCGCGGATGTGGTCCACGCTTTCAACAATTTCGGCTCACGGTAGAGCACTGAAACTCTTCTGATGTCTATGGCAGATGGCTCCTCCCATACTTTCAACAATTTCGGCTCACGGTAGAGCACTGAAACTTCCAGCAGTCGCGTTGACCGTAATCCCACCGACGTTGCTTTCAACAATTTCGGCTCACGGTAGAGCACTGAAACTGACCAGTTCACGACCACCTACCGCAACACAATCCGTTTCAACAATTTCGGCTCACGGTAGAGCACTGAAACCGGCTCGCGGGTCAGTACTGGAGTGGCGACGTTGACTTTCAACAATTTCGGCTCACGGTAGAGCACTGAAACGCCAGCAACTTTCACAAACGCCCCCGCATCAGCGGGCTTTCAACAATTTCGGCTCACGGTAGAGCACTGAAACATGCTGGTGAATGCAGAAACGCACAGCATCACCAGCTTTCAACAATTTCGGCTCACGGTAGAGCACTGAAACACCATGCGCCGGATCGTTCGGAGACGGCCGGAAGGCTTTCAACAATTTCGGCTCACGGTAGAGCACTGAAACTGACAGCGATGATGCTCATCGCGGCGGTCAGCTTCTTACTTTCAACAATTTCGGCTCACGGTAGAGCACTGAAACGATTGAGTAGCGCGTCGTAGTCGTCTCTGTACTCTTCTTTCAACAATTTCGGCTCACGGTAGAGCACTGAAACTCGATATGTTTGACCCACCCGCTGCCGCGTCTGCAAGACTTTCAACAATTTCGGCTCACGGTAGAGCACTGAAACTCACGGCGATGATGCTCATCGCGGCGGTCAGTTTTCTTTCAACAATTTCGGCTCACGGTAGAGCACTGAAACGCTGCGTGCGGGGCGGTGAAGGTAGGTGTTGAAGGTCTTTCAACAATTTCGGCTCACGGTAGAGCACTGAAACAGTCCGGTGTGGATGTCGGTCACACTACTGAGTTCCTTTCAACAATTTCGGCTCACGGTAGAGCACTGAAACTTTATAGACGAGCTCAATCTGCCAAACACTGATCACTTTCAACAATTTCGGCTCACGGTAGAGCACTGAAACCGTAGCGCAGCGGTTGCGACGTTGAACAAATTGCGTCTTTCAACAATTTCGGCTCACGGTAGAGCACTGAAACCGCAACTATCCGCCACGCACCCGTTGACGGGACAACCACTTTCAACAATTTCGGCTCACGGTAGAGCACTGAAACAGTACGACGCACTTGACGACGACGATCGGCAAGCGCTTTCAACAATTTCGGCTCACGGTAGAGCACTGAAACCTTATACACCAGTTCGATCTGCCATACGCTGATCACGACTTTCAACAATTTCGGCTCACGGTAGAGCACTGAAACTTTGCTTCTTCGCGAGTCGCAAACGGCCCGCGCCGACTTTCAACAATTTCGGCTCACGGTAGAGCACTGAAACGTATGCGCGGTTTGACAATCTCGAGTCGGTCATGACTTTCAACAATTTCGGCTCACGGTAGAGCACTGAAACCGATGCCGCGCCCATTCCCAGCGCTATCGCGCCCGGCTTTCAACAATTTCGGCTCACGGTAGAGCACTGAAACACAAAGAGCAATTACGCTAAGAAAAGTTTGTTTTTCTTTCAACAATTTCGGCTCACGGTAGAGCACTGAAACAGTGACATATACGAAACAGAACAACGAATTGGCGAGCTTTCAACAATTTCGGCTCACGGTAGAGCACTGAAACTTTGTACGATCGTGCTGTAGTCATCGTCTACGTCGCTTTCAACAATTTCGGCTCACGGTAGAGCACTGAAACCTCGCACGGACGTGCTCGGCACACACACGCCATCACACTTTCAACAATTTCGGCTCACGGTAGAGCACTGAAACGCACGACTCACGGTTGGTCAGCGCGTGAAGGTGATGGCAGCTTTCAACAATTTCGGCTCACGGTAGAGCACTGAAACGCAAAAACGTCCAGCGCCTGCCGTCGGTGTTTCAACACTTTCAACAATTTCGGCTCACGGTAGAGCACTGAAACCGATGCCGCGCCCATTCCCAGCGCTATCGCGCCCGGCTTTCAACAATTTCGGCTCACGGTAGAGCACTGAAACACAAAGAGCAATTACGCTAAGAAAAGTTTGTTTTTCTTTCAACAATTTCGGCTCACGGTAGAGCACTGAAACAGTGACATATACGAAACAGAACAACGAATTGGCGAGCTTTCAACAATTTCGGCTCACGGTAGAGCACTGAAACTCAAGATTTGGGAAGGACGGCGCGGGGCGAAGAACGGCTTTCAACAATTTCGGCTCACGGTAGAGCACTGAAACGCGCATCGGCATGAGTATCAGCGGATGGATGCAATGTCTTTCAACAATTTCGGCTCACGGTAGAGCACTGAAACGTAAAAACAGTTGCTTATAGATTTCTTTCACGCGGGCTTTCAACAATTTCGGCTCACGGTAGAGCACTGAAACGCAGCGAGGCGCGACTACTCGTTGAGCAGTGGCGCTACCTTTCAACAATTTCGGCTCACGGTAGAGCACTGAAACACAGTTGATACGGTTGACGAGGCGCTGGAATATATCTTTCAACAATTTCGGCTCACGGTAGAGCACTGAAACCGAAAGCATCATTGTTGCTGGTGACGACACGCACAACTTTCAACAATTTCGGCTCACGGTAGAGCACTGAAACCTGTGACGCTCAGCGTCACAGAGTCTTTTGCGTAAAACTTTCAACAATTTCGGCTCACGGTAGAGCACTGAAACGCTTGCGACTGGCACAGCGATCACCACGATTGACTATGCTTTCAACAATTTCGGCTCACGGTAGAGCACTGAAACTTTCTGCGACGCAACGAGCAGTATGTAACGCTTGTGTAACTTTCAACAATTTCGGCTCACGGTAGAGCACTGAAACAGAAGTTGATCAGGAACTTATTTCGGAGATTGAACGCTTTCAACAATTTCGGCTCACGGTAGAGCACTGAAACCAGCGAAGTTCGACCGCGTTCTCCGAAACGCTCGCCTTTCAACAATTTCGGCTCACGGTAGAGCACTGAAACAATGAAACTCGCAAGAAAGTGCAAGTAATCTTTCTATCTTTCAACAATTTCGGCTCACGGTAGAGCACTGAAACAGACTACAAGATCGTCTTCGTCAGCGAGACGAAAGATCTTTCAACAATTTCGGCTCACGGTAGAGCACTGAAACTTTAGTGAGTTAATCGATAATAAAAAATACGAAAGCTTTCAACAATTTCGGCTCACGGTAGAGCACTGAAACGTAAGTTAAATGTTTGCGTGTTGTACCGGTCAATCTTTCAACAATTTCGGCTCACGGTAGAGCACTGAAACCTTACATATGCTATTCAAGTGCACGAGCATCACGTACTTTCAACAATTTCGGCTCACGGTAGAGCACTGAAACGGCCAGCTCGGCGACGCTATCTTCGCTGCTGCGTGTACTTTCAACAATTTCGGCTCACGGTAGAGCACTGAAACTAACGCCGCAACTTGATTATCTGCGGAATTGCTGCGCTTTCAACAATTTCGGCTCACGGTAGAGCACTGAAACGCTAAATATTGTTTTGCATCCGTCAGCGCATTGGCGCTCTTTCAACAATTTCGGCTCACGGTAGAGCACTGAAACCTGTTTTCACTCGGCATCGTCTGGTCGGCTTGGTTGGCTTTCAACAATTTCGGCTCACGGTAGAGCACTGAAACACCGTCAATCTAGTAAACACAAGTTCTGAGAAACTCACTTTCAACAATTTCGGCTCACGGTAGAGCACTGAAACCTTATCAAGCACCTCAGCCGCGTCGGTTTCGCCGAGCGCTTTCAACAATTTCGGCTCACGGTAGAGCACTGAAACGTTCAACCTCGTTCAAATAACTTTCAGCCAAAAGCGCTTTCAACAATTTCGGCTCACGGTAGAGCACTGAAACGGCTGCGGTAGACGCGAATCCAGTTTCTGAAAGGTGGCTTTCAACAATTTCGGCTCACGGTAGAGCACTGAAACCGTTACCGTTGTTTATTGTTACGTCAATATTATGACTTTCAACAATTTCGGCTCACGGTAGAGCACTGAAACCGACAATTACATCCCACGCGATGCGCGGGAACACATTGCTTTCAACAATTTCGGCTCACGGTAGAGCACTGAAACTAAAAAAATCGGGAAGCGAAGCGTCTGGTTTTATCTCTTTCAACAATTTCGGCTCACGGTAGAGCACTGAAACGTCGTATTGCGGTGAGATCACACGTCTCCCGCGCCGGCTTTCAACAATTTCGGCTCACGGTAGAGCACTGAAACCGTCGAACGAAACCAGCTCACTATCAAAGCCGCGCTCTTTCAACAATTTCGGCTCACGGTAGAGCACTGAAACTTGGCGTTGGCGTCGTCGTCGGTATCGCTGTCGGAGCTTTCAACAATTTCGGCTCACGGTAGAGCACTGAAACTCCGCCGACGCAACCGTTCCCCCCCGCACCTATCTCCTTTCAACAATTTCGGCTCACGGTAGAGCACTGAAACCCGATGTGATTGTTATTTTCGGCGCCGGTAGTAAAACCTTTCAACAATTTCGGCTCACGGTAGAGCACTGAAACCCCACGCAAATCGCGCAATCGTTGTAATCTCCGTACCGACTTTCAACAATTTCGGCTCACGGTAGAGCACTGAAACCTTCGCGCTCAACGCGGTCTAACGTATCGAGCGCAATCTTTCAACAATTTCGGCTCACGGTAGAGCACTGAAACGTCTCTGCTGTACAGTGATGCCACCTCCAACAACCCTTTCAACAATTTCGGCTCACGGTAGAGCACTGAAACCTGCACATCCAGTTTCAATGCCGTCGCCCAGCCCGGCTTTCAACAATTTCGGCTCACGGTAGAGCACTGAAACAGTAGATCATGATTGCCCTCCTACAACGTCTTCGACCTTTCAACAATTTCGGCTCACGGTAGAGCACTGAAACCCACCCCAACTAATTGCGTTAGGGAGCTGTGCGACCTTTCAACAATTTCGGCTCACGGTAGAGCACTGAAACGACGCATTGCGCATAGCTCATCACCGTGAGCAAATCCTTTCAACAATTTCGGCTCACGGTAGAGCACTGAAACATCTGGAGTAATATCCACCGCCGCATGTTCCAATGCTCTTTCAACAATTTCGGCTCACGGTAGAGCACTGAAACATAGCTGTTCTCGTCGACATCAGCTTCTCCATCTCGCTTTCAACAATTTCGGCTCACGGTAGAGCACTGAAACATTTTCTTCTTCGCATTCTTCATCGTTCTCGGCGCCTTTCAACAATTTCGGCTCACGGTAGAGCACTGAAACGCTGTCCTGGGACACCGAGCAGCGTGCGGTGTCCACTTTCAACAATTTCGGCTCACGGTAGAGCACTGAAACGCGCGGCAATGCTCTTGCGGCGACTGCTGCGTGCGCTTTCTTTCAACAATTTCGGCTCACGGTAGAGCACTGAAACGCTGTCCTGGGACACCGAGCAGCGTGCGGTGTCCACTTTCAACAATTTCGGCTCACGGTAGAGCACTGAAACGCGCGGCAATGCTCTTGCGGCGACTGCTGCGTGCGCTTTCTTTCAACAATTTCGGCTCACGGTAGAGCACTGAAACTCTCTACGATCGTGTTGTAGTCGTCATCGTCGACGTCACTTTCAACAATTTCGGCTCACGGTAGAGCACTGAAACGAATTTTTCGGATACATGAAAGCCCTCATGGACAGCTTTCAACAATTTCGGCTCACGGTAGAGCACTGAAACTAGATGAGTTCTACAACTACGTTGTAGTCATCATCATCTTTCAACAATTTCGGCTCACGGTAGAGCACTGAAACGTCTACGTTCTCGTCGACATCAGCTTCTGCATCTCGCTTTCAACAATTTCGGCTCACGGTAGAGCACTGAAACCGGGTGGAAGCACGATAAACACGGTACGTCAGGTTGCTTTCAACAATTTCGGCTCACGGTAGAGCACTGAAACGGAACCGTAATTTAAATGTCTCATCGCGAGACTTTTTCTTTCAACAATTTCGGCTCACGGTAGAGCACTGAAACTCCAATAGCTCCTCTTCCACCTTTCAATTGCATACCTCCTTTCAACAATTTCGGCTCACGGTAGAGCACTGAAACAGTATTTCAAGCGCGAGATCGATGAGCGCAGCACGACTTTCAACAATTTCGGCTCACGGTAGAGCACTGAAACCGTTCGCGACAGTTGTTCGTCACGCTCGCGTATCACTTTCTTTCAACAATTTCGGCTCACGGTAGAGCACTGAAACTGTGCATTCCAGCATCGACCTGCACCAGAGACGCTACGCTTTCAACAATTTCGGCTCACGGTAGAGCACTGAAACCGCAACCGGTGCGCGTGCAACGGTCGCAGTCGCAACACTTTCAACAATTTCGGCTCACGGTAGAGCACTGAAACGGTCGCTCATGCGGCCGGGTGTTGTTGTATGGAGGTGCTTTCAACAATTTCGGCTCACGGTAGAGCACTGAAACTCGCAACAGCGACAGTTTTAGCGCGCAACCGTATCACTTTCAACAATTTCGGCTCACGGTAGAGCACTGAAACCATGCGTATCGTTGGGCGCGGAACAGTTGAACATGCTTTCAACAATTTCGGCTCACGGTAGAGCACTGAAACACGCCGACGCCGCTACCAACACCAACGCCGCGCCAACTTTCAACAATTTCGGCTCACGGTAGAGCACTGAAACTGCGGATAACGAAGGGGAAGTGTTTCTACCGCGCTACTTTCAACAATTTCGGCTCACGGTAGAGCACTGAAACTTGGTGGATGGTACGGCCGTGAGGCGGCTTGTAGGCCTTTCAACAATTTCGGCTCACGGTAGAGCACTGAAACACAACGCTCACACACCCCGGCCCTTGCGCCGGCGTCGCCTTTCAACAATTTCGGCTCACGGTAGAGCACTGAAACGTCAGCTCCATTGTGTGCTGACCGCCCCAACCTTGGCTTTCAACAATTTCGGCTCACGGTAGAGCACTGAAACGCGCAGCATTGCGTTGACGTTGCGCGTCATCAAACTCCTTTCAACAATTTCGGCTCACGGTAGAGCACTGAAACGACGGCTTTGTTTCAATAGTGAGCTGGTACTCGCGCCCTTTCAACAATTTCGGCTCACGGTAGAGCACTGAAACCGTAGACGGTAATTTGATCGATGTACTCTTCCACCTTTGCTTTCAACAATTTCGGCTCACGGTAGAGCACTGAAACGTCATATCGACGACGGTCACGGCGTTCATGTTGATCTTTCAACAATTTCGGCTCACGGTAGAGCACTGAAACACGCGCAAGGTGGCCCAACCCCAACACCCCAACCGGCTTTCAACAATTTCGGCTCACGGTAGAGCACTGAAACTCATATATGTACTACGGCCTGCGGCGCGTTATCAGGGCTTTCAACAATTTCGGCTCACGGTAGAGCACTGAAACTTTTCAGAACGATGCGGAACTGCGTTGCCGCAGCGTTCCTTTCAACAATTTCGGCTCACGGTAGAGCACTGAAACATTTCAAGAAAGGAGAAAGACAATGAAGATGTATCGCCTTTCAACAATTTCGGCTCACGGTAGAGCACTGAAACGTTTTTGCCAGTGTGACCACCGGTCGTACAGCTCAAGCTTTCAACAATTTCGGCTCACGGTAGAGCACTGAAACTTGCGTCGCACTTGTTGACCTTTTACGCCGACGCGCTTTCAACAATTTCGGCTCACGGTAGAGCACTGAAACATCCGAGAGGGGCGCGGTTACTTCTGGCGGTTAGCCTTTCAACAATTTCGGCTCACGGTAGAGCACTGAAACCACCGAAAACGGCGAGGTTATTATCCACCGCATCGCTTTCAACAATTTCGGCTCACGGTAGAGCACTGAAACGTACTATCGCAGAAAAGGACTATTATCTCAGCAACACTTTCAACAATTTCGGCTCACGGTAGAGCACTGAAACTCGCCTCTTCCCGCGTTGCGAACGGCCCGCGCCGGTTCTTTCAACAATTTCGGCTCACGGTAGAGCACTGAAACCAATCGCGCCGGGCGCGGGAGATGTCAGACCGGTGGAGCTTTCAACAATTTCGGCTCACGGTAGAGCACTGAAACTGTCGGACACTGCGTTGATATTAAGGAGGGTGGCGTTGCTTTCAACAATTTCGGCTCACGGTAGAGCACTGAAACGGGTACGTACATGTCGATTAATCCAGTGGAGGTTAAGCTTTCAACAATTTCGGCTCACGGTAGAGCACTGAAACACTTCGTCTTGTTCCGCTCCCAACGTTCCACAACACTTTCAACAATTTCGGCTCACGGTAGAGCACTGAAACGAGTTTTTTGGATACATGAAAGCGCTCATGGACAGCTCTTTCAACAATTTCGGCTCACGGTAGAGCACTGAAACACACAAACACCAACACCAACAAGAATGCCAATTTTCTTTCAACAATTTCGGCTCACGGTAGAGCACTGAAACCCGCAGCAACCTCATCGCGCAATCGTGCAGCGATTTCGGCTTTCAACAATTTCGGCTCACGGTAGAGCACTGAAACGCCGAGTGCAGCCCGGCATCAAGCTGTATCATCGACTTTCAACAATTTCGGCTCACGGTAGAGCACTGAAACCATCATCGTCATAGACGATGACTTTCCAATAGTTCCGCTTTCAACAATTTCGGCTCACGGTAGAGCACTGAAACAACGCTCGCGCTTACGCGACGAGCAACGACGGAACCACAACTTTCAACAATTTCGGCTCACGGTAGAGCACTGAAACACACAGCGATGCCTCCACGACCCAACACCTCAACGTCTTTCAACAATTTCGGCTCACGGTAGAGCACTGAAACGCGCTGTGAGGCGCGCTTGATATAGAGGTCGTACTGAACTTTCAACAATTTCGGCTCACGGTAGAGCACTGAAACTGGGGGTTAATGCGAAACGGGGTAGCCCGTAGGGGGCAGCTTTCAACAATTTCGGCTCACGGTAGAGCACTGAAACACGGCGACGGGGTAACACCGCGAAGGGAAGCTGCGCTTTCAACAATTTCGGCTCACGGTAGAGCACTGAAACGGTATACCGAGCGCGGCGCGCCCATCCCACACGCGCTCTTTCAACAATTTCGGCTCACGGTAGAGCACTGAAACAGTCGCGGGTCGCCGATTGTACCGTTCACGTATAGACCTTTCAACAATTTCGGCTCACGGTAGAGCACTGAAACCGACGTGCAGCTTGCAATCGCAAGCGATGTGTTGCGACCTTTCAACAATTTCGGCTCACGGTAGAGCACTGAAACCTTACGCTTGATAAGCTGATGGAATGGTTTAAGGAGAAACTTTCAACAATTTCGGCTCACGGTAGAGCACTGAAACAGTTCGCGCCGATCAGCGGGACGGTTTCAAAGATCGCTTTCAACAATTTCGGCTCACGGTAGAGCACTGAAACCGACACGTCACGGTTGTCAAGCCCTACCAGGGCTTCTACTTTCAACAATTTCGGCTCACGGTAGAGCACTGAAACGCTCGATCTCATGAGTGAGCGCGAGTGTACATGGCTGCTTTCAACAATTTCGGCTCACGGTAGAGCACTGAAACTCACTCCCGCGCCTGGCGCGGTTTGCCACATCATCCCCTTTCAACAATTTCGGCTCACGGTAGAGCACTGAAACTCTGTACGCGGCGAGGTTGAGCCGGGCGTCGGTTTGCTTTCAACAATTTCGGCTCACGGTAGAGCACTGAAACGCGCAGTCGCGAGACGGTTGCGCAAACGCAACAACGCCTTTCAACAATTTCGGCTCACGGTAGAGCACTGAAACGATGTCGCTTGTGTTCAGTAGCGCAAGCAACTACGCAACTTTCAACAATTTCGGCTCACGGTAGAGCACTGAAACGCGACGTTTTGCCGCCTCCGTACCTCCCCCGCACCCACACCTTTCAACAATTTCGGCTCACGGTAGAGCACTGAAACTAAAAACGTCCACAGACATTACGCTTATCCGTAGCAGCTTTCAACAATTTCGGCTCACGGTAGAGCACTGAAACAACAAAGAGGGTAGGTATGTATCTAGGTGTACTATACGCTTTCAACAATTTCGGCTCACGGTAGAGCACTGAAACCGGGTGGAAGCACGATAAGCACAGTAAGAGAGGTGGTTGACTTTCAACAATTTCGGCTCACGGTAGAGCACTGAAACCTGCTAACGCGGGGACTACTGTTTACGCACCGTTTTCTTTCAACAATTTCGGCTCACGGTAGAGCACTGAAACCAGCTTGGATGGGCGCTTTTCTTGATCGGCGGGATGCTTTCAACAATTTCGGCTCACGGTAGAGCACTGAAACGGACGCGGCGGAACTTCACAACCGCCTCGTCCAGGGCTTTCAACAATTTCGGCTCACGGTAGAGCACTGAAACTTCGAAGGGGCTAGTATGGCGCGACTGCTCACGCTCACTTTCAACAATTTCGGCTCACGGTAGAGCACTGAAACTATCGCCCCCGCACCCACACGACGCGGAAGGCGGTCAACTTTCAACAATTTCGGCTCACGGTAGAGCACTGAAACTGCCGATGATCCAACCTGCACCCCACCCAAGTGCGTCTTTCAACAATTTCGGCTCACGGTAGAGCACTGAAACTCGGGTGCGCAACGGGCGCAGTCGCAACAGGTGAGCGCTTTCAACAATTTCGGCTCACGGTAGAGCACTGAAACGGTGTTTTGCATGGAGGGAGTGGGTATGTTCGGCTGGCTTTCAACAATTTCGGCTCACGGTAGAGCACTGAAACTAGTCGTTTGTATGCGAAACATATCTTCACACCCGCAAAGCTTTCAACAATTTCGGCTCACGGTAGAGCACTGAAACATAACGCGAACCCGCTGGAGGTGGAGGGTAGATTTGCACTTTCAACAATTTCGGCTCACGGTAGAGCACTGAAACTTTCGACATCGCATACCGTTAGCATTTGTCGTCCTCCTCTTTCAACAATTTCGGCTCACGGTAGAGCACTGAAACCTGGAATGTACTTCAACAGCATCTCAATCGTTTCCCGCGCTTTCAACAATTTCGGCTCACGGTAGAGCACTGAAACCTCAGCGCCGGACGACAGAACGTCTTGCGCGACGGCTTTCAACAATTTCGGCTCACGGTAGAGCACTGAAACGTCGCTGAAAGCGTGGCATCGATGATACAGCTTGCTTTCAACAATTTCGGCTCACGGTAGAGCACTGAAACTCTCACGCGCTTGCAGCGTTGCCGCAAGTCGCAAGCTTTCAACAATTTCGGCTCACGGTAGAGCACTGAAACTGAGTCTCCGATCTGGACAGGATACGCAGCGGAGGGTTCTTTCAACAATTTCGGCTCACGGTAGAGCACTGAAACGGTTTTACACTCGATTTTCCGGGCGTACAAATCTGTTCTTTCAACAATTTCGGCTCACGGTAGAGCACTGAAACACAACACCCCAGTAGCGCCCAGGGCCTTGATCTTCATCCTTTCAACAATTTCGGCTCACGGTAGAGCACTGAAACTTCGAAGGGGCTAGTATGGCGCGACTGCTCACGCTCACTTTCAACAATTTCGGCTCACGGTAGAGCACTGAAACGTAGCGTGTACGAGTCGTCACGCTTCTGCCACGTCGCTTTCAACAATTTCGGCTCACGGTAGAGCACTGAAACTCATAATCGTCCTCCTTTCCGCCAAATGCCTACCATCTTTCAACAATTTCGGCTCACGGTAGAGCACTGAAACAGCGCAACGCGCAAGACGCTGACAGCATACTTACGCACTTTCAACAATTTCGGCTCACGGTAGAGCACTGAAACGTTATCGCTACGACAGTGACTGCATTGATGCTGATCACTTTCAACAATTTCGGCTCACGGTAGAGCACTGAAACATCTCTACGACGTGACACACGTTGTCACGCAACTCCCTTTCAACAATTTCGGCTCACGGTAGAGCACTGAAACATGCGAGTTGCGGAAATATGTCAATTGTAATAGTGTCTTTCAACAATTTCGGCTCACGGTAGAGCACTGAAACTGTTGAGTGCAACCCGTATTGGATTGAGCGACATGTACCTTTCAACAATTTCGGCTCACGGTAGAGCACTGAAACATTCTGTCGTTCGGGATTGTCTGGGCAGTATGGTTATCTTTCAACAATTTCGGCTCACGGTAGAGCACTGAAACAGGAGACAAGCTGTGTGAATATATCAAGCGTTATCGCTTTCAACAATTTCGGCTCACGGTAGAGCACTGAAACTCACGCCAGCAAGCGCTTAGTGCGCTTAATCATCTTGCTTTCAACAATTTCGGCTCACGGTAGAGCACTGAAACGCGCTTGCGTCTGCAAGACGATACGCAAGTGCGAGACTTTCAACAATTTCGGCTCACGGTAGAGCACTGAAACCGATGATAACGCTATGGGAAGTCATCAAAACGTATGACTTTCAACAATTTCGGCTCACGGTAGAGCACTGAAACGTGAGTTCGGCCGTCTCGCACGCCGGCAGCGTCGCCTTTCAACAATTTCGGCTCACGGTAGAGCACTGAAACGCGCAACTGTAACCCTGACCACTCCACCTGCAGCTTCCTTTCAACAATTTCGGCTCACGGTAGAGCACTGAAACTTCAACCTCAATCGCTTCCTCCTCACACGATATATCTCTTTCAACAATTTCGGCTCACGGTAGAGCACTGAAACCGCCGCAACTCCCGCCGACGCGGTGCGGGCGGCTAAGCTTTCAACAATTTCGGCTCACGGTAGAGCACTGAAACGTTCAACCTCAATCGCTTCATCAACATATGATATATCTCTTTCAACAATTTCGGCTCACGGTAGAGCACTGAAACCAACAGGTGCGAGTGGGCAGCGATCTGGGTGATCGAACTTTCAACAATTTCGGCTCACGGTAGAGCACTGAAACGGGTACGTACATGTCGCTTAACCCAATCCAGTGCAACTTTCAACAATTTCGGCTCACGGTAGAGCACTGAAACGTGCGTACTCCCACGTGCGATTCCGGCGACGCAGTCTTTCAACAATTTCGGCTCACGGTAGAGCACTGAAACTATTTCATCCATCAGCCCACTTTCAATCACAAATTGCCTTTCAACAATTTCGGCTCACGGTAGAGCACTGAAACTTGCGAAAACATTCGGTAGAATTGCAAGATCACCTACCTTTCAACAATTTCGGCTCACGGTAGAGCACTGAAACAGCCGACGTTGATGTATTTATCTATTCGCCGTCGGTCTTTCAACAATTTCGGCTCACGGTAGAGCACTGAAACAGTGGCAAAGGTGGTGGCGTTTTTGTATTTCTACGGCTTTCAACAATTTCGGCTCACGGTAGAGCACTGAAACTCTGACGCCTTGAGCGCCTGACGCGCCTTGATCTTCGACTTTCAACAATTTCGGCTCACGGTAGAGCACTGAAACCGTACCCGGGCTTCCCTGACGCGAAAAAGGTAAAACTTTCAACAATTTCGGCTCACGGTAGAGCACTGAAACGCTAGTGGTGTTGGAAGAAAGGAGAGAGTCGTGATCAGCTTTCAACAATTTCGGCTCACGGTAGAGCACTGAAACGAGACTGGGCGTGTTGTTTGTAAGGCTTGGATACGCGCTTTCAACAATTTCGGCTCACGGTAGAGCACTGAAACCCGGTAGGCGGGTGGGGCGGTTCGCACGTCATCGACTTTCAACAATTTCGGCTCACGGTAGAGCACTGAAACCGACTCGTCTATAAGAATTACGCAGTCAACGAGTTCAGACCTTTCAACAATTTCGGCTCACGGTAGAGCACTGAAACCGTTGTGTTTTCGTTTAACCCGCCGGGTCTCCCCGCCTTTCAACAATTTCGGCTCACGGTAGAGCACTGAAACCCCAAGGCTGGTATATTATTCGCGTCTACGAAGATCTTTCAACAATTTCGGCTCACGGTAGAGCACTGAAACTCACGTTAAAGTCACCCCAACCTAGCCGTAGTCGTTCTTTCAACAATTTCGGCTCACGGTAGAGCACTGAAACCGCTAAAGCCGGGCTGTACGACGAGGCGTACTACGTTGACTTTCAACAATTTCGGCTCACGGTAGAGCACTGAAACCAACTCGCGTGGGCTTTGGGGATGTACGCAGGACTGACTTTCAACAATTTCGGCTCACGGTAGAGCACTGAAACTCGAGCGGATGGTACATCATTAGCGTCATGGAGGCCTTTCAACAATTTCGGCTCACGGTAGAGCACTGAAACGGTCGCACGCACGTGCGGCCGGGTGTTTTGCATGGCTTCTTTCAACAATTTCGGCTCACGGTAGAGCACTGAAACCCAGACTGGTACACCAAGCGCTACCCGGCCGTCCCCCTTTCAACAATTTCGGCTCACGGTAGAGCACTGAAACCGTTCGCGCGAGTTGTTCGTCACGCTCGCGTATCGCCTTTCAACAATTTCGGCTCACGGTAGAGCACTGAAACGGTGTTTTGCATGGAGGGTGGGTATGTTTGGCTGGATCTTTCAACAATTTCGGCTCACGGTAGAGCACTGAAACACGTAACGTGGACGAAACGCGACGAGAACGTGTTCTCTTTCAACAATTTCGGCTCACGGTAGAGCACTGAAACCGTAGTAACAAATTTCCTAACCTCCCAAATGCAACTTTCTTTCAACAATTTCGGCTCACGGTAGAGCACTGAAACTGTTAAGCGCGACGCGGATGGGATTGAGGGACATGTACTTTCAACAATTTCGGCTCACGGTAGAGCACTGAAACCGGCGTGCAAATCTGTTTCTCGTACAAACGTCTTATGCTTTCAACAATTTCGGCTCACGGTAGAGCACTGAAACTACCGCCCCCTCACCCACACGACCCGGAATGCTGTCAGCTTTCAACAATTTCGGCTCACGGTAGAGCACTGAAACAAGCAACCGTGGCGCGTGCGACGGTCGCAGACGCACTTTCAACAATTTCGGCTCACGGTAGAGCACTGAAACGCGACGTTTTGCCGCCTCCGTATCTCCCGCGAATCCACTTTCAACAATTTCGGCTCACGGTAGAGCACTGAAACCCTGTAGTTGCGGAGTACACGGAGCGTCCACGCGAACTTTCAACAATTTCGGCTCACGGTAGAGCACTGAAACATGCGTGAAGGGCATGTTATATATGAGCATATGCACGCTTTCAACAATTTCGGCTCACGGTAGAGCACTGAAACAGCCTACAAGCCGCCTCACGGCCGTACCACCCACCTAACTTTCAACAATTTCGGCTCACGGTAGAGCACTGAAACAAGCTTGCATCGGGAGATTATCAGCAGAGTCGGGTACTTTCAACAATTTCGGCTCACGGTAGAGCACTGAAACTCATCCGAACCGTCTGTGCGGACGAGGTGCTGCGGATGACTTTCAACAATTTCGGCTCACGGTAGAGCACTGAAACATTATGAGGCGGGAGGAGCAACTACGTCCCACCGGATCTTTCAACAATTTCGGCTCACGGTAGAGCACTGAAACGTGCTGCGGGGGAGTGGTGAGGGGCAGTACACGTTTCCTTTCAACAATTTCGGCTCACGGTAGAGCACTGAAACTTCGATGCTGTAGGATGCGAGCGACTTATGAACACTCATCTTTCAACAATTTCGGCTCACGGTAGAGCACTGAAACAAGCAACCGTGGCGCGTGCAACGGTCGAAGTATCAACCTTTCAACAATTTCGGCTCACGGTAGAGCACTGAAACGTCAGCCGGTCCGTACAACGTTAAGCTGCTATCCACCCACTCTCTTTCAACAATTTCGGCTCACGGTAGAGCACTGAAACGCGAATCCAGACGACCCGGAACGCGGTGAGGAGGTTGAGTCTTTCAACAATTTCGGCTCACGGTAGAGCACTGAAACTCATGGGCGACGCAGCTTCGATTGGAGGTGTCGTGGCTTTCAACAATTTCGGCTCACGGTAGAGCACTGAAACCAAATGACATACTACCCCCGTCTCAGTGAGAGCCATAGCTTTCAACAATTTCGGCTCACGGTAGAGCACTGAAACCGGCAACGCGAGCGCTTGCGGGCGCGTCATCATCAACTTTCAACAATTTCGGCTCACGGTAGAGCACTGAAACAGTAATCAGAACCGTTTCGCGCGCCCTTCCGACCGACGCTTTCAACAATTTCGGCTCACGGTAGAGCACTGAAACAGCCAAAAGCAAAACCCCCGCACCGCGAAAGGTGCGCTTTCAACAATTTCGGCTCACGGTAGAGCACTGAAACCGAACCGGTACCGGTTGCTGACGTAACGCCGGTGCAGACTTTCAACAATTTCGGCTCACGGTAGAGCACTGAAACAAGGGGTTGCGACGGGGGAGCAAGAAGGTGACGTTCGCTTTCAACAATTTCGGCTCACGGTAGAGCACTGAAACCGCTGGGTAAACGGCGTGCGGGCGTTGTCTGCAAACGCTTTCAACAATTTCGGCTCACGGTAGAGCACTGAAACATCGGATAAAATTGATGTTTCAAAGTCTTTAATTGTACTTTCAACAATTTCGGCTCACGGTAGAGCACTGAAACCGAGATGGTGCGTGTATGGCGACGGCAAGGGAGGTGCTTTCAACAATTTCGGCTCACGGTAGAGCACTGAAACGCGGCGCTCCACCACCACCACCACCGACACCGACGCCTTTCAACAATTTCGGCTCACGGTAGAGCACTGAAACTGTGCTCCCCAGCGTGATGTCCGTCCACAAAGCACTTACTTTCAACAATTTCGGCTCACGGTAGAGCACTGAAACGTGCGCAATCGTGCGTACCGGCTATTGGTGTTGGAAAACTTTCAACAATTTCGGCTCACGGTAGAGCACTGAAACCGACCGTAACCGCAATGATGCTCATCGCAGCAGTAAGCTTTCAACAATTTCGGCTCACGGTAGAGCACTGAAACTCGTGGGCTACGGGGCTGAAGCTGCAGGTGGAGTGGACTTTCAACAATTTCGGCTCACGGTAGAGCACTGAAACCTTCTTCCTCTTCCTCTTCGTCGTATTCGTCTTCATCTTTCAACAATTTCGGCTCACGGTAGAGCACTGAAACTCAGGATCGTAGTACGTCCGCACCCACGCACGCGCCTTTCAACAATTTCGGCTCACGGTAGAGCACTGAAACATTCGGGTAATTTGTGTTTTTGAAAAATCGCAAACGGCTTTCAACAATTTCGGCTCACGGTAGAGCACTGAAACGTCGCAATTCATCAAGCGAACTGACCCGCCACCAGCTTTCAACAATTTCGGCTCACGGTAGAGCACTGAAACCGCATTTGTTTCTAGAG